>Ga0334890_1003515_pt1 | contig 15687 bp, 15 predicted proteins | sample GraSluR1_MG_3_FD_207220 | JGI IMG/M metagenome (GOLD analysis project Ga0334890, IMG submission 207220) | Sludge microbial communities from methane-producing bioreactor in Wageningen University, Netherlands - Granular Sludge_31_08-R1 | ecosystem: Engineered > Bioreactor > Anaerobic >... | reverse complement strand
GCCCTGTTGAGTGATCTAGAGCGTGTTATGCACTTTTCAACCCCTATCCCCCGGCCCCTTTCCCCGCAAGCAGGGAAAGGGGAGCCTCCCCGTTGGCGGGAAGGGACTACAGGGTGGGGTCAGGGCGCTACCCATGCGCCGTGCCCTGCACGCTACGCCGAGCGTGCGGAGTCCATAACACACTCTAGCGCCCTACACGTAGTATACGCAGGCGCAGCGCGCGGGTTGTGCCGCGCAAGCGCAGCCCCACCCCCAGCGCCGTCACCAGGGTGATACCTGCGATTCCGGCGACGAAAGGCCAGTCGGGATTGGCTGCGTACAGCCGCCCGGCGGTATTGGTGCCGATCAAGGTCGCCAGGCCGGCCATCGCGTCCACGAGCGCGTAGGCGACGCCGTGCTGGTGCGCGGGCACGCGCTCGCCAATCACGCTGGCGGCCAGCGGGCGCGCGGCGTAGTGCGCGCCGAGCAGGAAGGTAGCCATCGCCACGACCACCGTGTTGCCGGAGGTCACCAGCAGGGCGAACGACGCAAGCACAAGCAGCAGGCTGCTGAAGAAGCCGCGAGAGGAGGTCAGCCGGCCCAGCAGCAAGCTGAAGACTGCCGTGCCCAGCGCGCTGAGCGACCCGAACACGCCGATGGCCCCCCGCGAGAAGCCCCGCGCTTCTTCCAGGTATTGCGAGGAGAGCGTCTGCCCGGTGAGGATGGCCACGAAGCCGAGCGTAAGCACGATCAGCGGGCCGGTGACGGCCCGGCGGCGCAGCAACCCGCCATAGTCGTAGCCGCCCGGCGGCGGCTCCGGCGTCGGGTAGGGGCGCGTGCGCATGATGGCCAGCGTGCTCAGCACGAACCAGAACGTGCTGATGATGTACACTGTGCGCAGCGAAAACTGCTCGCCGATCCAGCCGCCGATGGCCGGTGTGACGACCAGCCCCAGCGAATAAGCCGCCCACATCAGGGTGAGCGTGGTTTGCAGCGGCAGCCCCGCGCGGCGCGTGGGGTCATAGCGCCCCGACTGGGTGATGTACAGGTTGGTGACGGGGATGGCCGCCGCCGAGAAGCCGTAAACCAGGAAGCCCGGCGCAGCCCAGCGCCAGTCGGGAGCCAGGGCCATGATCGCCACACCGGTCAGGCCCAGGTACCAGCCGGGCAGCATCAGCCGCCGCGCGCCGAAGCGGTCGGCCAGGATGCCGGAGGGCAGGATGAACAGCAAACGGCCCAGGCCCCACAGCCCGATCATGAAGCCCGCCTGGTCTGGCGTAGCGCCGAGCGACTTGGCGTAGAGCGGCTGGATGAACATCCACAGCCCCTCGCCCACGCCCCACAAGGCGTAGGACCACATCACCCAGCGCGTGTCGCGCCCGACATCCCGCAAAAGCGTGCGCACTGCCTGCCCTCAGTGTGGTAGATGGAGCGGTGCCGGGTCACCGCCTGCGAAGATCACGGCTATTCGCCCATCAGAGGCCGTTTGAGAGATATCTTTACCCCCATCCCCGGCCCTTCCCCCGCAAGCGAGGGAAGGGAGAAAGGACTGCTCTTGAAGTCCCTCCCCGCTGGCGGGGAGGGATTTAGGGTGGGGTTGCAGGCCTTTTCAAAGGCCTCTCAGCGTAGAGGCGCATCGCCATACGCCCCTACGCCCCAAGTCCAGGACACGCCGCCTGCGAAGTGCCCAGTATACAGCGCCGCCGGGCAGGTGCCTAGAACGAGGTCGGGGGGCGTGCAAAGACTGTCAGCGACTCATGTAACGCTAACAAGCCTCACCCCCGGCCTCGCTGCGCTCGGCCCGCCCCCTCTCCATTCGAATGGAGAGGGGGGTGGCGAGGCGCGTCAGCGCCGAGCGGGGGTGAGGCCAGCCGTCGCTCACCTGGCCAGACTCACCTCGCGCACAAAGGCGAAGGTCATCGGGCGGCGCTTGGTCTCGGTGTAGAACAGCTTGGACAGCGCGTCCTGAATGGCGACCGTCAGGCTGCCACGCTGGTGCTCGCGCACGACCTCGGCGATGCGCTGTTGGGCCATCTCGATCAATTCGGAGGCATCGCGCAGGAAGACAAACCCGCGCGAGATCACTTCCGGCGGCTCGACCAGTTCGCCTGTCTCGGCGTCAATCAACACCAGCACGCTGAAGAACCCATCGCGGCCCAACGTCTCGCGGTCGCGCATGACGATGGGGCCAACATCGCCCACGCCCTTGCCGTCCACGAACACGTACCCGCCGGGCACGCGCTCGCCCACTTCCAGGCGCTCGGCGCTGAGTAGAATCTCCATCCCATTCTCGACGACGGCGATATTCTGCGCCGGAATGCCCAGGGACTGTGCGAGCAGGCTGTGCTGGGTCAGGTGGCGTAGCTCACCGTGCACGGGGATGAAGAACTTGGGGCGCAGCAGGTTGATCAACAGCTTCAGTTCCTCACGGCGCGCGTGGCCGGAGACGTGCACCTGGGCGACCGGATCGTAGATGACGTGTGCCCCGCGCTGGATCAGCTTGTTGATCGTGCGGTGCACCAACTCCTCGTTGCCAGGGATGGGGTGAGCAGACATGATCACCGTGTCGCCGCGCTCGACTTCAAGCTGGCGGTGCTCGCCCCAGGCCAGCCGCCCCAGCACCGCCGATGGCTCGCCCTGCGTGCCAGTGGCCATGATCACAATTTCGTGCGGCGGCATCTTGTTGGCCCGGTCAACCGGCACCATCAGGTCGGGGGGCAGCTTGAGGTAGCCGAGCTTGGTGGCGACCTTGATGTACTCAACCATGCTGTGCCCGGCGACGGCCATCTTGCGATTGTGTTGCTGCGCAGCCTGGGCCACCTGCTGGATGCGCGAGATGAGCGAGGCGAAGGTGGCGACGATGATGCGCCCCCTGGCCCTGGCGAAAACTTCGTTGAACGCCCGGTCAATCACCCGCTCCGAGGGCGTCCAGCCTTCCTGATCGGCGTTGGTGCTGTCGGCCAGCAGTGCCAACACGCCGCGCTGGGCGAACTCGGCCAGCTTGGCAAAGTCCGGCGGCCAGCCGTCTACCGGCGTGTGATCGAACTTGAAATCGCTGGAGTGGACGATCAGGCCGACGGGCGTGTTGATGCCCAGCCCCACCCCGTCGGGGATGCTGTGGCAGACGTGAAAGGTCTCGAGGCGGAACGGGCCAAGCTGGAGCACGTCGCCCGCCTGAAAGATATGCAGCGGGTGATCGGTGTGGCCGAACTGGCGCATCTTGATCTCCAGCAGGCCGGCGGTCAGCGCCGTCGCGTAGACGGGGACGGGCAGCGCGTCGAGGACGTGGCCGATAGCGCCGGTGTGGTCTTCGTGCCCGTGCGTGATGACGATGCCGTGCACGACCAATCCCTCGGCAACCTGGTCAATGACGTACTGGAAGTCGGGGATGATGTAATCAATGCCGAGCATGTCGTTTTCGGGGAACATGATGCCCGTGTCAATGATGATGCTGTCGTTCTCGTACTGGATCAGCATCATGTTCTTGCCGATCTCACCCAGCCCACCCAGGGGCAGGATGCGCAACTTAGCGGGATTTGGCATGGAGAAACTCCTCTAGGGACGCTTGCTGCGTCCCTGACTCAAGGGATGGATGATGTGCTTGCGGGTTGTTCGTTCCAACGTCAAACGAAGTCGCGCTCCGACTTCGCCTTGATCCAGTGTCTGTCAGGCGCGCCACACAGCGCGCGGCGACCTGACTCTTGCGGGCCAGGCCGGTGCTCTCTTGATTGTAACGCACGCAGCAGTTTACGGTCTACCCCAGTGAGGAAGACCTGACCAGGAGGAAGTGCTGAGAGGAAGTAGTTGCAGCAGATCGCCGGCGCTTCAGTGCTCAGCCGACTCGTCCTGCACACACACAGCGCACAGCCCGCGCCGCGTTTCTTCGAGCACAAACGACACGAGAGCACCTTCGCGCAGCGTGCGAATGCCCGTGCCGCGAATGGCCGAATAGCGGACGAGCACCTCTCGTCCATCGGGCAGTGCAATCGTGCCCGAACCCCCATACGTGTCAAAACTCTTCACTGTGCCATGATAACGTTCAAGTTTGACCATAACTCTGTTACTCCACAAACGGCGCGTCAGTGGGGTGCCCATCGCGGGCGCGGGCACCGGGGCGGATATGACGAAAACGTTTGCGCGAAACGTTTGCGCGAGAATGGTAAAATGATAGCAGCGTTGGTGCAAATCGCCAAGTAAAAATCCTGTAATTAGCCACCTACAAACCCAAATCCCCCCATCGCCGGTTTACCTCACCCCCGCGAGGCGCGTCAGAGCCGAGCAGGGGTGAGGTAAACCAGAGCGCAGCACAGCAGCGCCCCTACTGCCTGACGGAGCACTCGCCACGAGCGCCCATCGTCGGAGGGGCGAGTCTGTGGTATGCTAGCGGCCACACGTACTGAGGAGGGATGTCCCGTGAGTTTTCTCAAAAGGCTGTTTGGAGGTGGCGGCAAGCCGGAAGACCCGGAAGGGATGTACTTCTACGTCCGCGCCGCCAAGACCGGTGAAGTGATCCGCGTGCGCCTGAACCGCAGCAACGACCTGTCGCTGACCGAGGACCTGAGCGGCTACTTCGCGCGCAAGGTGATCGTCGGCCAGAAGAGCTTTGAGCGGATCGAGGCGCATTTTCACTTCGACAAGAACCGACACTTCGTCAGCGCCGACGTGACCGGCGGCGAACTGGTCGAGCGCGAAGATTACGAGGCGTATCTGGCGACACAGCACACAGATCAGGGCTGATCGGCGTCCGTGAATACTCCCTCGCGCACCCTGATCCTGCTCGATGTGGACGGCGTGCTGGTCCATCCCGTCGGCTATAAAACCGCGCTGTGCACCCTGGTCAATCGCCTGGCTGCGCGCATGGGCCAGCCGCCGCTCGGCCCCAGCGAAGACGAGATCGCCGTCTTTGAGGCGTGCGGCCTGACCAACGAGTGGGACTCCGCTGCGATGTGCGTGAGCGCGTTGTTGCTGGCCGCGCTCGAACGCGCGCCCGCGTTGCGCCGCGACACGCTGGAAGCAACCCTCGACGCCATCGGTGCGGCGGGGATCGTCCTGGAACGCCCGGACTTCACCGCAGAGGCGCGCGCCATCGCCCGCCACGAAACTGACGGGCGCTATCCGGCTGCGCGCTACCTAGAACTGTTGTCCGTGCGCACCGATCCTGCCAATCTGCCGCTGCTGCGCGCTCTGCTGGGCGATGTGTACGCCGTGCGCGAGACGCTAACCACGCGCACCTTCCAGACGCTCGTGCTGGGCAGCGAGCGTTTCAGCGCGGCCTATGGCCAGCCCGCCGCCTTTGACTGCGAAAGCTATCTGGCCACTTACGACATTGCCCTGCTCAACGCGCCAGCGCGCGCCCGCCTGCTGGACTGGGCTGGATTGCCTGGACACGGGGCGGCCATCTTCACCGCGCGGCCCAGCCGCCCGCCCGCTGACCTGCCGCCCGGCGAGCCGCTAGGCGACCTGCCCAGTGGCTTCCCCCCCGAAGCTGAGTTAGCCGCTGAGTTGGTCGGGCTGGCGGGGAAGCTGCCGCTGATCGGGCAGGGGCGCGTCGGCTGGCTGGCCTGGCGCAAAGGGCGCGCCGCCGCCGACTACCTCAAGCCGTCGCCGGTGCAGGCGCTGACAGCGGTGGGGGCGGCAGTGAGCGGAGCCGAGACGGAGGCACTGCACGCGGCGGCGGCGCTGGTCGAGCGCGGCGAGATCAGTGGGCCGCTGGCCAGGCTGCGTCACAATGCCACGCGCGTGATCGTCTTTGAGGATGCAGCGGGCGGGATTCGGGCGGTGCGCAGCGCGGCGAGCCTGCTCCAGCGCACCGGGCTGGATGTGAGCGTCGTGGGGGTTGGCGTCTCGCCCAACGCCGACAAGCGCGCGGCCCTGGCCGCCGTCGCCGATCACCTGGTGGACGATGTGAACGACGGGCTGGCGCTCGTGCTGGACGGCTGACGGGTAGTCGCATCAGTGCCCTTCCGCCCAGCGGCGCACGAACTGCCGCTGCGCCTCCGTCTCTGGCGACCCCTCGCCGAGCAGCGCCGCGACCCGGCGTAGCGCCTCCTCGCCGCCCGCGCCATGCCGCGCCAGGTAGCAGCCGACGACGGTGCCCGTCCGTCCCACGCCGCCCAGACAGTGCACGTACACCGCCTGGCCCGCCGCAATCGCCCCGTCAATCGTGTCCAGGATAGTGACCATATGCGCCTCGTCCGGCACGCCGAAGTCGGGGATGGACAGGCGGTAGTGGACTGCTCCCCGGCCTCCGTGCGCGGCCTCCTCGCGCAGAATGTCCAGGTAGGGAGGGCGCTCGCCTTCCTCGGTCAGGTCCACGAAGACGGTGATGCCAGCGGCGAGCAGGGCGCGCAGCCGGGCGCGCGCCGCCGCGTCGTCGCGGGGGACGGGATATGGCCCGGCGAGCAGCACCCCCTCATGCACCCAGACGGTACAGGGAAAGGGCGGATCGGATGGCTGGTTCATGGCGACGCGCTTTCTGCTCTGAACACAGCGCCCCTCGTTCTTGCTGTGAGGGGCGCGCGGAGTACGGTTAGGATGGTGGGGGAGGCGATCACGACAGGGCCAGGATCACCGAGGCCAGCACAGCGAACGGCACCGCCGAGGCGAACACTGCCGCGTACCAGCGGCTGTCGTAGCGCAGGTGCATGAAGTACAGCGCCACCAGCATCACCTTGCTGGTCGAAAGCCCCACCAGCGGCCCCGTTACGGCGAAGGGGACGTCCACCACTGTCAGCAGCACCTCGACCAGGGTGATGGCGGCCAGGGCCAGGAAGACGCCGAGATAGGTCAGGCGGTGCGAGTGGCCGTCGGCGCGCTTCCTCGGCCAGAAATTGGCGCGCAGCGCGGCCAGCGCCGCTGCCGGGCCGCTGCTGCCGCTCGCCGCCGCCAATGCCTCTTCGAGCGTGATCGCGTCGCGCTGCCAGGCCGGGCCGCTGCTTGCGCGATCGGGCCGCAGGCGCAGCAACAACCACAGCGGCACCAGCAAGAACACACTCCCCACGCCGCCCAACACGACGCCGGCCAGCATCGCCAGCCACTCGTTGACGCGCTTGCCCTCGGCGATCAGCGGCGTCACCACACCGCCTACGAATGCCCCGGCGGTCACCCAGAGGGTCACTAGCAAGGCAGTATCGGAGTCCATCGTCGCTCCCCGTTCTCCCTCATTCGATCAGGTAGATGACCGTGAACAGCACGATCCACACCACGTCCACGAAGTGCCAGTACAGCCCGAACAGTTCGACGCCCAGGTTATTGGATGACGAATAGACGCCACGCGTTGCACGCAGCATCAACAGGCCGAGCCAGGCCACGCCGATGAGCACGTGCAGCCCATGAAAGCCCGTCGTCACGAAGAACGCCGTGCCGAAGATGTTACCAGCCTTGATGCCCTCGTGCATCAACTCGTACCACTCGAACGCCTGAATGCTCAAGAACGTCACGCCGAAGAGCAGCGTCAGCCCCATCCAGTTGAAGAACACGCGGCGGTCGTCGGCCTGGATCGCTTCCAGGCCCATCACCACGGCGAAGCTGCTGACGATGAGCACCGACGTACCGAGCGTGGCCAGCGGCAGACTGAGCACCTCGTGCGCCGCCTTGAACGCCTCTGGATGGTCAATCTTGAAGGCGATGAAGGTGCCGATCAGCGCGCCGAAGAACATGACCTCCGAGGCCAGGAAAGCCCACATGCCCAGCTTGCGCGGGTCGAGGTGCGCCAGGAAGCGGCCCTGCCACTCGATCTCCGGGAAGTGCGCCATGCGCAGCAGCCCGAAGAGCGTCAGCGGGACGCCGACGACCAGCAGCAGCGGCGCGATCAGGCCGATGACGACCAGCGTCGCGCCCGCGCCCACGATCAGCGGGGCGATGCTGGGCGGTGGCAGGTGAATCTCCTCGCCCTCGTGCCCGTTGTGGCCGGGCGCGCACTCCTCAGCGACCAGTTCTTCTACGTCGTGCACGGTCTCAGGCGCAGCCAGTTGCATGGTGCTCATGCCTTCTCCCCTTCCGCTGTCAGGCCCAGGCGCAGGTCACGCGCCGGACGGCGGCTGTGCACCACCGGCGTCCGCTCGAAGTTGTACTCAGGCGGGGGTGAAGTCGTCGTCCATTCCAGCGTGTCACCCTCCCAGGGATCGTCGCCCGCTGGTTCGTGGTGGCGGGCGCTGCGGATCATGTTGGTGACCAGGATGGCCACCGAGATGCCCATGATCACCCCGCCGACGGACGAAAGATGGTTGAGCGCCGCCCAGCCGCGATCCTCCGGGTAGTCATAGACACGGCGCGGCATCCCCATCAGGCCCAGAATGTGCATCGGGAAATAGGTGATGTGGAAGCCAATATACAGCGTCCAGAACTGAATCTTGCCCAGCCGCTCATTCAGCCTGTAGCCGAACATCTTCGGCCACCAGTAGTACAGCCCGGCGAAGATGCCGAAGCCACCCCCGCCGAAGACCGTGTAGTGCAGGTGAGCCACCAGCCACATCGAGTCCGCCACCACTTCGTCAATGGGCAGCACCGACTGCATGACGCCGGTGATGCCCCCGATCAGGAAGGTGGTCAGGAAGCCGATGGCGTAGAGCATCGGCGTGTCGAAGCGCAGCGAGCCGCCGATCAGGGTGAAGACCCAGTTGAACATCTTCACGCCGGTTGGCACGGCGATGATCATGGTCATCAGCACGAAGAAGACCTCGATCTCCGGGGGCAGACCGACGGTGTACATATGGTGCGCCCACGTCCAGAAGCCCTGGAAGCCAATCAGCACTGTCGAAATGACCATCGCCGTATAGCCGAAGATCGGCTTGCGCGAGAAGACGGGGATCACCTCGGAGATGATGCCCATCGCCGGCAGGACGATGATGTACACCGCCGGGTGCGAGTAGAACCAGAACAGCTGCTGCCACAAGAGAGCGTCACCGCCCGCCGCCGGGTTGAAGAACTGCGTGCCCAGGTTGCGGTCGAGCAACAGCAGCAGGCCGTTCACCGTCAGCACGGGCGTGGCGGCCAGGATCATGAAGGCCATGACCAGCACCGTCCAGACGAAGAGTGGCATCCTCATCAGCGTCATGCCCGGCGCGCGCAGCTTGAGGATGGTCACGATGAAGTTGAACCCGCCGATGAGCGACGAGGTGCCCACCAGGGCCACCGCCATCAGCCACAGGTCGGTGCCGTGCCCCGGTGAGTAGTCCTTGCCCGCCAGCGGGACGTAGGACGTCCAGCCGTTGGACGCCGCCCCGCCCGGCGTCAGGAAGCCGCCGTACATGGTCAGCCCGCCGAAGAGCAGCAGCCAGTAGCTCAGCGCGTTGAGGCGCGGGAAGGCCATGTCGCGCGCGCCGATCATCAGCGGCACGAAGTAGTTGCCCAGCCCGGCCAGCATGGGGATGACGAAGAGGAAGATCATCGTCGAACCGTGAATGGAGAAAAGCTGGTCGTACTGCTCGGCGGAGACAAACTGTCCGCCCGGTACGGTCAGCTCGGCGCGGATGACCTGCGCCAGGATGACCCCGATCACGAAGAAGGTGAACGTGGTCAGGACGTACATGATGCCGATCTTCTTGTGGTCAACCGTGGTCAGCCAGGCCACCAACCCGCGCGGCTGGTAGCCTGTGGCGTGGGAAGTCGCTATCGTCGCCATGTGTGCTCTCTCCACCTCGTCCCCTTCGCCGGGTCGCAGCTAATTGGCCAGCAGGTAGGCGATGATGTCGGCCAGGCCCTGCGCGTCCAGCTTCTCACCGTAGTCGGACGGCATGATCTGGCAGTTGTAGCCGGGCGTCTGGTACGCGCACGGTAGCAGGATCGACTCGCGCAAGAAGGCTTCGGCGGTGCTGTCTTCGCCGCTGGTCGCTTCGGCGGCTATCTGCGCCAGCGAAGGCCCTACGCCCGGCGCAGCGCCGTGGCAGCCTGCGCAGCCTAGCTCAGTGAAGACCTGCTCGCCACGCGCCGTGTCGCCCTGGGGCAACGGTGCTTCCAGGTCGGTGCCGATGGGCACGAACTGCCCGGCGGAAGCCATGCCCTCGGCCAGCCAGGCGTCGAAGGCGGCAGGTTCCAGCGCCTCGACCTCAATCAGCATGTCGTAGTGCAACGTGCCGCAGTACTCAGCGCAGTTGCCGGTGTACTGCCCCGGCTCTTTGATGTTCAGCCACATGGTGTTGGTGTAGCCGGGAACGGCGTCTACTTTGCCGGCCAGCGAGGGCAGCCAGAAGCTGTGCTGCACATCGCTCGAGGTGATCTCCAGCAGCACGTTGCGGTTGGCCGGAAGGGTCAGCTTGCGCGTCGTCTTGACGCCGGTCTGCTCCTCCGCGCCCAGGAAGTACTCGTAATCCCAGTCGAACATATAGCCGGTCACGTGGACGGTCAGATCGGGCGTGACATCGCCGTTGTCGGCCTCCACCTCATAGCGGGTCATCATGAAGCGGGCGGTCAGGGCGAAGACCACCCCAATGACGACGAACGAAAGCACCGTCCAGGTGATCTCCAACGTGGGGTGGCCCTCGACCTGTTCGGGTATCTCGTGGCGGTGTCGCCGCCGGTAACGGATGATGGCGAAGAGGATCAGCCCTTCGACCAGAAGGAAGATGGGGACAGAAATCCAGAAGATGATGGAGAACAGGTCGTTGATGTCGGACCGCGATGCGCCGCCGGAGACAGGGCCGTGCGCGCCGACCTGGGCGGGAAGGGCCAGTGCCAGCCCCAGCACGGCAGCGGCAAGGGCCAGCCCCAGCCAATGAAAGTGACCATTTCGTTTCATGCGTGCCTATCCTGGCGCGAACGCCTCAGTGCAACCGGAACCGCTTACACTCTCTGATCAGGGCCTATGCATGATCGGCCCGCCGGAGACCCGCACAGGAAAATTCTGTAGAGCCGTCACCAGGGTGGCGCGAAGAGTGCGGGGATGACGCATGTCTCACGCGCGGGCAATGCTACAGCCCCTCGCTATCCTATTATAAGCAATAATAGTCATAAATAACAAACTTTTCTTGCTTAATCTGCAATGCAGGCAAAGGGGATTAGGGATGCGCGTGAGGGTGGGGGGTGAGGTGAACAGGCAGACTTCCGAAGTCTTCGAAGACTTCGGAAGTCTGGTGCGGCAGAAGGCCCCTCCCCCTGGCCTCCTCCCCGGCCAGGCCAGGGAGGGGGAAAGCGCCCCAACCAGCGGTCAAAGTCCCCCTCTCTAGCTCTGCTGGAGAGGGGGATTGAGGGGATGAGGCCCGCAGGGGCGTATGGCCATACCCCCCTACACCGCGCGCAGGGTCTCCCCCTGATGCAGAAACACAGCCAGCGCCCCGCCCAGGGAGAGCAGCGCCGCCACAAACGCGGCCTCGTAGCCGACCAGCTCGACCAGCGCCCCGCCGATCAGCGGGGCGGCGAGCAGGCCCACTGCCGACATCGAGTTGAACAGCCCGGCGTACACGGGGCGTTGTTCGGGCGTCGCGTAGAGAATCACCCAGTTGATGAAGCTGATACCCAGACAGCCGAGCGCCACGCCGTTCATCAGGAAGGCAACGTAGAGCGGGACCGGCCCCACCGCGCTGGCGAGCAGGGCCAGCACTGGCTGGGTGATGGCGAAGATCAGCGCGCCTTCCATGAACAGCAGCGAGTGCCCTTCGCCAAAGCGCGAGAAGGCGAGCGCGCCCAGGACGCTGCCCAACGTTTGCATCAGCAGCAGACGGCTGACGGCCACATCGCTGGATAGCCCCAGCCGCTCGGTGGCGAAGCCGATGTAGAACGGCGCGGCCAGCGTCGCCAGCGCCACCAGCACGCGGGCAATGACCACCGCGCGGAACGGCGCATCGCGGCGCAGCACGCGCACCAGGCCCGGCAGGTACTCGCCCAGCGGCGGGACGGTTTCCACCGGCTTGCCGCCGGGCAACTCACGGATGGGCATGACCACCGGCACTGTGATCACGAACAACACGCCAGAGACCGCGAACAGCAGCGCATAGTTGTTGGGGAAGTCTGGCCCGCTGTCGCCGAGGATGTAACCGGCCAGGGGAGCCAGGCCCAGGATGGTGACGCCGACCGCGGCGTTGCCCAGGCCGAACAGCCGGGCGCGCCGCCGGTCATCCAGGCTGCTGCCGATCAGGTCCATCCAGGGCACGCCCACCAGCCCATCGCCCAGCGCCGCCAGCGCGTAGAAGACCAGAAACGCCGCCAGGATCAGCCCCGGTCGCTCCGGACCGAGCAGCACGATCACCCCGCTGAAGGTGAGGACCAGCGTGCGCACCGGGATATTCGGCCCCACGAACCACCATTTCTTGTGCGCCACACGCACCAGCCGCCGCGCCACCAGAAGCTGCGGCAGCAACCAGCCGATCTCGAACATCTGGCTGGAGATGGCGATCAGAATCTCCGCGCCGGTGAGCTTGCGCACGAAGTCCGGGATGACCGTCGTCGGGCCGATCAGGTTGAGCGCGATGGAGAAGATCGTGTAGTCGGCCAGCAGCAGGACGAAGTTGTGCCGGTAGACGCGCTCGCGTTGCTCCGCTGTTGGGGCGGGGCGTCCGGCAAGGGGCGAGGTCGAGTCAGCCATCAGCGTCTCTTCGGGTGAACGGGGGGCGGCAACCATCCGGCTATTCTACGCGAGGCCAGGGGCGATGTCCAGCGCGGGCCAGGCCGGGGTGCGCGCGAAGGGGGTAGTGATGATCACCACCAACCACCCACCCATCACAACGCGCGCTCGTAGAAGCGGAACCGCTTGTACACCACCCCGTTGTGCATATCGCACAGGCGGTGCATCGGCTCGTTCGTCTCCAGCACCCAGCCGCCGTCGGCAGACTCCCAGCCAGCTTGCGGCGCAAACGTCAGCGCCCGCTCGTACAGGTCGCTGAACATGGCCGCCTCCACGCCGATGCCGCGAAACTCGGCCCGCACGCCCATCAGCGGGATGCGGATGCGGTTGATCTTGGGGCGCACCTTCCAATGCCACAGGATTTGCAGCTTGGTCAGCAGCTCCGGCTTGGCGGGGCGCGGGTAGGTCAGTCGCAGCGCCTGGTTCATGTCCGGCAGGCCCAGCAAGAAGCCCGCCGGCTGGCCCTTGACCTCGGCGAAGACGGCGACGCGCTTATCGTAGAACGTGCCCAGGTTGGCCACCAGGTCGTCTAGCTCGGCGTCGGAGAAGGGCACGAAGCCCCAGTTCTTCTCCCATGCCTGGTTGTAGATGTCCTTGAGGATGGCGAATTCCTGCTTCAGGCGGCGGCTGTCCGGCGGGCGGACGGTGATGCCGCGCCGCTCGTTGTTCTTGCGGATGATGCGCAGCATCTGCTGCACCCGCTCCGACTGGCCTGCGCCCTGCAGGGTGAAGTGGTAGCTCCACAAATCCATCACCTTGCCAAAGCCAGGCGCGCTCTCGACCAGCCGCTGAGTGTAGGACGGGTTGTAGGGGTAGAGCACCAGTGGCGGGTCGTCGAAGCCCTCGATCAGCACGCCGCACTCCTCGTTGGTGGAGAAAGTGGCCGGGCCGCGCAGGGCGGTCGCCCCTTTCGCCGCGACGTATTGCGCCGCCGTTTGCAGCAGGGTGTCGGCGGCCTCCTGGTCGTCGGTCACCTCGAACGCACCAAAGAAGCCGATCTGCTCGCCCTGGAACTCGTTGTGGCGGTGGTTGATGAAGGCGGCGATGGTGCCCACGACCTGCTCACCGCGCCGGGCGATGAAGTAGTCGCCTTCCAGGTGCTGCCAGGTGGGGTTCCTGCTCTTATCGAACTTGTGGCGTTGCATCGAAAGCAGCGGCGGCACCCAGATCGGGTCGTCTTTGTAGAGCGTCCAGGGGAAGGTGAGAAAGGTCTCGAAATCGGCCTTGCTCTCGACCTTGTGCACGGTCACCGGCGCAGGCATGGTGTCACTCCTCAAGGACAGAGGTCAGTCGTCAGTGATCGGTTGTCGGTGATCAGTTATCAGTCTTCAATCGTCAGCAAGAACCATGTATTGGGTGTGGGCCTGGCCTGCTCTAGAGCGTGTTATGAACTCCACGCGCTCGGCGCAGCGGGAGGCGTGCAACGCCATGTGCGGCGCGTTGACCCCACCCTGTGGCCCCTCCCCGCCAGCGGGGAGGGGCAAATTGCTCCCCTTTCCCTGCTTGCGGGGAAAGGGGCCGGGGGATAGAGGTTGAAAGAGCATAACACGCTCCGGGCGCAGCGGAGCGGCACCCCTACCGATCACTGACAACTGATCACTGGTTACCGATCACCAACCACTAATAACCAATCACCAACAACCAACCACCACTCACAGCGCGCGCTCGTACCAGCGCCATCGCTTGTACACGCGCCCGTTCAGCGCCTCAACCAGGCGGCTCATGGCCGTGTTCGTCTCCAGCACCCAGCCGCCGTCGGCGGTGGGCCAGCCCAGCGTCGCGCCCGCCTGGTACGCCTTGATGAACATGGCCGCTTCCACGCCGATGCCCCGGTAGCCCTCTTGCACGCCCATCAGCATGATCCGCACGCGGGTGATCTTGGGGCGCACCTTCCAGTGCCACAGCAGTTGGAGCAGCGTGATCAGTTCTGGCTTGCTGGGGCGGGGGTAGGCGCGGCGGAGCGCCTGGTTCATGTCCGGCAGGCCGAGCAGGAAGGCGACGGGTTTGCCGTCAACTTCGGCGAAGAAGGCCATTTCTGGGTCGAAAAACCTGCCGATCTCGGCCACCATTTCGTCTAGCTCGCGTGGCGAGAAGGGCACAAAGCCCCAGTTTCTCTCCCACGCCCGGTTGTAAATGTCCTTGAGCAGCGTGAACTCCTCGGCCAGGTGCGTGGGATCCGCCGTGCGCACGGTGATGCCGCGCCGCGCGCTGTTCTGCTCGGTGATGCGGAAGAGCTTCTGCAGCTTGGGCGACTGGCTGGCGGCCTCCAGCGTCAAATGGTAGCTGAATTGATCCATCACTTTGGCGAAGCCGGGCGCGTTCTCGATCAGGCGCTGGTAGTAGGGCGGGTTGTAGGGGTAGAGCAGCACCGGTGGGTCGTCGAAGCCGTCAACCAGCACGCCGCACTCGGCGTTGGTGGAGAAGCTGGCCGGGCCGCGCAGGGCGGTGGCCCCCTTCGCCGCGACGTATTCCGCCGCCGTCTCCAGCAGGGCGCTGGCCGCTTCCTGGTCGTCCAGCACTTCGAACATGCCGAAGAAGCCCATGCGCTCGTTCCAATATTCGTCGTGGCGGTGGTTGATGAAGGCGGTGATCGTGCCAACGGGCTGCCCGCCGCGCCAGGCGATGAAATGGTCGCCCTCCATGTACTCCCAGGCGGCGGCGTGGGCCTGGTCGAGCTTGTGGCGCAGCATAGAAAGCAGGGGCGGCACCCAGTAGGGATCGCCTTTGTAGACTGTCCAGGGAAAGGTAATGAAGGTGCGCAGGTCGGCCTTGTTCTCCACTCGGCGCACAGACAGCACAACGGGCATGGTGCGATCCCCCCCTTCGACGGCGCGGCGCAGCAGGCACAGTGCCCGATCTTACTCCGCTTGGCGGCGCGGGCAAAAAGAGCGAGCGGGGTGGAGGGTGAGGTTACGCAGGGGCGCTGCTCTGCTGCGCCCCGTAAGGGCGTATTTGCGATGCGCCCATATGCGTCAACAGGCCTGGCTGTGCGGGCCTCACCCCCTCAATCCCCCTCTCCATCACGTGGAGAGATACGGTGTTGGTTGTCAAGTAGGGAGCGGCACTGTGTGATGAGAAAGCGCGCACTGTGGGTCAAAGTCACGCTCGTTGACGACAACGGCCCAGGCGATGTGGATGAGTTTGCGCGCGGC
>Ga0334890_1003514_pt1 | contig 15707 bp, 12 predicted proteins | sample GraSluR1_MG_3_FD_207220 | JGI IMG/M metagenome (GOLD analysis project Ga0334890, IMG submission 207220) | Sludge microbial communities from methane-producing bioreactor in Wageningen University, Netherlands - Granular Sludge_31_08-R1 | ecosystem: Engineered > Bioreactor > Anaerobic >... | reverse complement strand
CCCCGTCGGTGGACGGGTTCACGTCCATTGGCGCGCCGTTGGTGCTCAACCTGGTCAAGCACACCATCGTCAGCCAGGCACCCATCGCCCTGTTCGCCGATCTCACCACGCTGCGCGAGGCCCCGCACCGGCTCATTGCGGCGGGCTATGGAGACATGATCGGCAAGATCACCTCGCTGGCCGACTGGCACCTGGGATCGGTCGTCTGGGACGAGCCGTTTGACGCGGAAATCTACAAGCGTTCCGAAGCGGCGATTGAACGTTGCATCAGCCACACCGAGACCATCGGCCAGCAGTCGGCGGAGGGCGTGCGCCACCTGATTGAAGCGTTGATCGACTCCGGGCTGTGTATGCTCGATTTCGGCGATTCGCGCCCTGCCTCCGGCGCGGAGCACCATGCCTCCCACTACTGGGAGATGCTGCTGCTGCAAGAGGGCCGACCTGCGGCTCTGCACGGGGCTAAGGTGGGCTTCGCCCTGACCCTGATCGCTGCGCAGTATGCCAGGATTCGTGCGCTCAGCCGCACCGAGATGCGCCAGCGCCTGGCGGCGGCGACGCTGCCCGACCGCGACGCCGAAATTGCTGCCATCCGCCAGGGCTATGGCGTCGTCGCTGACGATGTTGTGCGCGCCCACGCCCCCTTCCTGAACATGACGCAGGCGCAGTTCGACGCGATCAAGCAGCGCATTGACGACCGCTGGGATGCCATCCAGCAGATCGCGGCGAAAGTGCCCCCGCCGGAACAGATCGCCGGCTACCTGGAGCGAGTCGGTGCCCCTACCAACGGGGCCGCGCTCGGCCTGACCGACGACGAAGTGGCGCGGGGGTTGGAGTACGGCCACTACCTGCGCAGCCGTTTCACGGTGATGAAGCTCAGCCGTGTGTTGGGCATCCCGCTCAGCGAACGTCTTGGCCAACGCTCACTTGAGGAGTTGTAAACTGTGCAGCGGCACGAGATCATTGCCACCTACGAACAAGACCCGCGCGTTGACGTGCTGATCATCGGCGGCGGAATCAATGGCATCGGCACCTTCCTCGACCTGGCCCTGCAGGGCGTCAGCGTCCTGCTGGTGGACAAAGCGGACTTCTCCTCCGGGGCCAGTGCCGCCTCGTCACGCCTGGTGCACGGCGGCCTGCGCTACCTGGAACACGGCTCGTTCGGCCTGGTGCGCGAGTCCCTGATCGAACGCAACCGCCTGTTCCTCAACGCGCCCCACGCGGTGAAGCCATTTGCCTTCACCATTCCGGTCTTCAGCCGCTTCTCCGGACTGCTGAACGCCCCGCTTAAGTTCGTCGGTCTGCTGAAGAAGCCCGGCGAACGCGGCTGGCTGGTCGTCAAGCTGGGCATGATCTTCTACGACTGGTTCACGCGCGGCTTCCGCGTCACGCCGACTCACCGGATGCTGTCGCGCGCTGAGGCCCTGCGCAAGCACCCGACGCTCAACCCGGCGATCAGGGGGGCGGCTTACTATTATGACGGCATCATGCCCTATGCCGAGCGCATCGGCCTGGAACTCGTCCTGGACGCCGAGGCCAGCAGCGAACAGGCCCATGCCCTCAACTATGTCAGTCTGGCGGGCGTGAACCACGAAACGGTCACTTTGCGCGATGAGCTATCGGGTACGACGTTTGAAGTGAAGCCCCGTGTAGTCGTCAACGCCGCTGGGGCGTGGATCGATCTGGTCAACGGCGCGCTGCGCCACCAGACGCGCTACATTGGCGGCACCAAAGGCTCGCACATCGTCATCGAACATCCACAGCTATGGCAGACGCTCGACGGCGGAGCGCTCTACTTCGAGAACAAAGACGGGCGCATGTGCATTATGCTGCCACTGGGCGACAAGGTGATTGTCGGCGCGACCGATCTGCGCATTGACAACCCGGATGAGGCCATCTGCTCGGACGACGAGATTGACTACTTCCTGCATTTCACAGGGCACGTGCTGCCCGGAATCACCCTCGACCGGTCGCAGATCGTCTTCCATTTCTGCGGCGTGCGCCCACTGGCCAACACCGATGAGGAGTTCACCGGCCTGATGACGCGCGAACACTCCGTCGAGGTGTTGGAGCCAGACGACGCGCACGCCTTCCCGGTGTACTCGCTGGTCGGCGGCAAGTGGACGACGTTCCGCGCCTTCGCCGAAGAAACGACCGACCGCACGCTGGCTTTCCTGGGGCGGACGCGGCAGGTCAATACCAAAGAGATGGCTATCGGCGGCGGCAAGGCGTACCCGCGCGGCGAGGAGGCGCAGGCCGCGTGGCTGGCCCGCCTCCAGGCGCAGACAGGACTCGCGCTGCCGCGATTGCAGACGCTGTTCGGGCGCTACGGCACGCGCGCCGAGGCGGTGGCCCAGTTCATCGCCGCCGGTGAGGATGCCCCGCTCGACGACGCCCCGGATTACAGCGAGCGCGAGCTTCAGTTCCTGGCGGAGCACGAGAAAGTGGCCCACCTCGACGATTTGCTGCTACGGCGCACGCTGCTGGCCATGCTGGGGCAGGTCACGGGCCGGGTGCTGCGCCAGGCCGGGCAGATCATGGGGGCCGCTCACGACTGGAGCGCAGAGCAGACCGAGGCTGAAATCCAGCGCACGATAGAGATACTCGTCACGCGGCACGGCGTCCGCGAGGAGCGCCTGCGCGCGGAGTAGGGGGTTTGCGCTGTTTGGGAAGGTGTTCCCCCCACCCCAAACCCCTCCCTCACAGGGGGTTCTGGGGCAGACAGGCATTGAGATCGGCCTATAGTCTGGGGCGGCTCTTCACTTTACCTCACCCCCGCTCGGCGCTGGCGCGCCTCACCTCCCCCTCTCCGTTAACGGAGAGGGGGAAGAGCCGAGCGTAGCGAGGCCAGGGGGTGAGGTTAATCGGTCGCCATCTCAATGCTTCTCACGTTGCTGTCCGCCCCTACGAAACCAGCGCGTGCTGAGTTCGCCAGCAGTATCCCTTGTGGGAGAAGGCCAGGGATGAGGGGCAAAGGCAGGTGCGGGACTTCTCAGGCAGGGACAGGCGATGCCAGCGGAACAGCTTCTTTTAGGCGTTGACATTGGCACGACGAACGCCAAGGCGTTACTGGCGACGCCAGAGGGCCGGGTGGTGGCGCAGGCCACCGCCAGTTATGAGCTGTCCACGCCGCAGCCGGGATGGGTCGAGCAGAACCCCGAAGACTGGTGGCACGGCGCGGTCGAGGTGATGCGCGCCGTTGTGCAGAAAGCGGGCGCGCAGCCCGATCGGATCGCTGCCATCGGAATCAGCGGGCAGGGCTGCGCCGCCACGTTGATTGACCACCAGGGCAACGCGCTGCGGCCCGGCATCATCTGGATGGATGCACGCTCCGAGGCGCAGTGCGAGCGGATGCGGCAGGCCGCCGGCGAGCGCATCCTGCGCATCAACGGCAAACAACCGGCCCCCTACAATTATGACCCCAAGCTCGTCTGGCTCCAGGAACACGAGCCAGAAGTCTTCGCGCGCGCCTGGCGCAGCCTGACCACGACCGGCTACATCAACTTCCGGCTGACCGGCGAGCCGGTCATGAATGTGTCGGACGCGAGCATCCCCTTCGCCTTCGACCAGCGGGCGTGCGACTGGTCCGACGAGCTAATCACGGCCTTCGGCGTGCCGCGCGGCCTGTACCCGCCCGTCGCCCCCTCGCAGCAGATCATCGGGGGTCTGCTGCCGGACGTGGCCCAGACGGTGGGCCTGAAGCCTGGCATCCCCGTCATTGCCGGCGGGGAAGACACGTCGGCGGCGGGCCTCTCTGCGGGTGCTGTCGAGCCGGGCCAGGCCATGCTTTCATTGGGCACCGGCGGCTCGATCTACATCGTGACTGAGACGCCGCTGGCCCACCCGCAGCTTCTGATCTTCGCCCACGTGCTGGAGCAGAAGTGGTTCGCCGGGGGGACAATTGTGGCCTTTGGGGCGTCGTTGGCCTGGGGGCGCGACCTGCTGGGTCACCGCGACTTCGAGCAGATGACGGCGCTGGCCGCGCAAAGCGAAGCCGGCGCGCAGGGACTCATCTTCCTGCCCTATCTGAGCGGCGAGTTACAGCCGATCAACGACGGCAACGCGCGCGGCGTGTTCTTCGGCTTGAGCCTCAACACCAGCCAGGCTGAGCTTGTCCGCGCCATTATGGAGGGCGTGGCTTTCGCGATGGCCCACAATATCCTGGTCGCCGAGGAAGTGGGGGCGACCGTGAGCGAGCTACGCGCCGTCGGCGGGCCGACGCGCAGCCCGCTGTGGTGCCAGATCATCGCCGACATCACGGGCCGGCCCCTGATCGTGCTGAAGGATAACCCCGGCGCGCCGCTAGGCGATGTCTTCCTCGCGGCTGCCGCCGTCGGCCTGATCCCCGACGCTGGCGCGGCGGCGGCACGGGCGGCTCAGGTGGATCGCGTCTATGCTCCCCGCCCGGAAACCCAACCGCTCTACCGCGACCTGTTCGCCACCTATCGCGCGCTGTACCCAGACCTCAAGGAGCACTTCGCGCAGTTGGCGGGGCGGGCCGGCAGGGGCGATCATCCCTAGAGCGTGTTGTACACTTTTTCAACCCCTATCCCCCAGCCCCTTTCCCCGCTTGCAGGGAAAGGGGAGAAACCCGTCCCTCCTTGCCAGGCGATCCTGTTGGCGAAATGCCTCCGAAGGGGCGTATTGCACGCCCCTTCGGAGCGCAGCAAAGCAGCACCCCTGCTGCTTTCGAACAGCAGTATGCCGACGAAATCAAAACTGTCCGTTAAAACGGGGCAAGGTCATCCCGCTGAGACGGACCTCAGAGGCCATTTGAGAGGTATCTTTACCCCCATCCCCGGCCCTTCCCCCGCAAGCGAGGGAAGGGAGAAAGGACCGCTCTTGAAGTCCCTCTCCGCCTGCGGGGAGGGATTTAGGGTGAGGTTGCAGACCTTTTCAAACGGTCTCTCAGAAAAGCTAGCGCGGACGATCAGTCGCTGCCCAGAGTGGGCAGGGCAGGCGTGGCAGAGGGCGGGATCGCCGGCTGGACGTGCACCGCGTCCAGGGCAATCACCGTGCCCTCACTGGCCGGGTTGTGGCGTCCGGTGTTGCGCACGGTGACGACATGCAGGCCGTAGGGCAGACCGCTGATAGTCACCTCGCGCCCGAAGGTGCCAGTCTGGGCGTAGCTATCCACTGCCGTCCAGTACACCCCGTCCACATACACCTCGAAGATGCCGAAGTTGCGAAAGGCCACGTACTGCATGCTGGCGGCGGTGCCTTCAAAGGCGAAGGTCACTTCGGCACGCGGATCGGCGCAATAGCGGTAGCTGGAGTCAGTCCCCCGCACAGAGACGATCTGAATCCAGTTGCCCTGCGTATAGTGCAGCAGAGGGCTGTCGTCATTGTACACGCCCGGCCCCATGACGCTCAGCGGCGGTGTGGGCGACGGGAGGGTGAGGGTCGCGGTGAGCGTGGGCGAAGCCAACACAAGCGGCGTGGGTGTGAGCGTGGGCAGCGGCGTCGCGCTTGGCTCGATGCGAAAGGGCGTTGGGGAGGGCGCAGTGGGCGTAATCAGGCGCTGCTGGGCCAGGCCGTCCAGCGCGCTGCCGGACGCATAAGGTGAGGTATACAGGGTGAGCTTCATGCGCAGCCGCGTCTGGTCTTCTTCGCGGCTGATCGAGACCTCGGATAGGACGACGCTCGGCACGCCGGCTTCCTTGATCTGGACGATAAAATTGAGCAGGGGGCGTGGCTCGCCATTGACTTCGACCTGGAACGTCCCAGCGTTGAAAGCACCTGAATGGGCTGTCTCGTCCGCCGGTTCCAGTTGGAGCTTCAGAATCTCCACACCGGCGTTCTGCGCGTAGCGATAGAGCAGGTCGAGCATACTATCGGCCTGGGCCGCACTGAGAAAGATGCTCGCCGCCTCCGCCAGCCGGCCTTCGGCGTTGTCTACCTGGCGCTGCAAGACATCGGCTGCCCCCTCGATGGCCTGGACGGTAGCGGTCAGGGCCAGCTCCTGGCCGGCAACCTGCGTTTGCATCTGGTTGTTGTCCTGCCACGCCGGCCAGATCAGCAGCAGGCCAAAGACCACATTGCCTAGCGCGATGACCGCAATCAATGCCAGCGGGATGAGCGTTGGCAGGCGCTGCCGCAGGGACGGGCGCTCGTCGGAGAAATCGTTCATTGCGGCGCTGCCTTCAATTCCACGACGATAACAAATTCGACGTACTTGATCCGGCCTGGTGTCGCGGTCGGGGTGGCGGTCGCGCTGAGCGGCTCGGCGGTGGCGGTGAGGGTTCCGCGTGGGGGCGGTGGGGGCGTCGGCGTCGGGACGACGTTGGCCGCCAGGGATTGCACCGAGACCCTGCTGAAATAGCCCGATTTTTCCAGACGCGCGGCATAGTCCAGCACGGTCTGCTCGTTCCAGGCCCGGCCACTCAGCGTAAGCTGGCGGTCGGCCTGGCTCAGGCCCAGCACCACCATGGTGTCGTCATGGTAGTTGCTGATACTGGCAGCGACAGCGGGCCAGTCTATGCGGTTATTCTCCAGGTACGAGCGTACCGGCTGGAGGGCGCTAATGTTCTCTAACGCTGCGCTGAGCGCGTCCTGCAATTCCTGCTCGTTGGCAGAAGGCAGAGGGCCGCGTTCCAGTTCCGCCTGCAAGGTGCTGATTTCGGCCTGCGCTTCCGCGTTGTTCTCGTCAATCGTCACTGCCAGCAGGTAGAGCGGCAGGAACAGGAAGCCCAAACTGAGCACCACCAGCCAGGGAATTAGGCGACCGACACGACTCTGGCGCAGTCGTTCGTCGCCAGGGGACTCGGTGGGCAGGGAAGGGAGTGTCACGTTGGCACCTCAGCCCAGCATGAAAACCGGCGTATAAAGCAGCGCGCCCATCGCACCCAGGCACAGAAACGGCGCATAGGGGAGCTTCGTCTTCAGGCTCGCGCCTTTGCCCGCCAGCAGCCAGACGGTCACCAGGCCAGCCGCGCCCGTTCCCAGGATCAATGCCCATAAGATAGCCGGAAATCCCACTGTAACGCCAATCAGCGTTGCCAGCTTGACATCGCCCAAACCAAGCTGGCCGGGTTTGAGCCACGCCGTCAGGAAAAAGATCGAGAACGCCAGGCCCCCACCCACCAACACATGCGACAGCGGTTGGTCGGCTGCTGCCAGGTGCCCGCCCAGCGCGGCCAGAATCGCCGGGTAGATCATCACATTGAGCACCAGGCGGTATTGGAGATCAACCAGCGCGACCAGCAGCAGGTAGACATAGCTCAGGCTGAGCGCCCAGAACTCCTGGGACGCGCCGTAGACTCCCCACAGAGCGGCGAGGAACAGGGCGCTGCCAAGCTCTGCCGCCAACGCCCGCAGGAACACCGTCTGGCGGGTGTTCTGGCGCGCGCGGGACAGCGTTGCCAGCCGCACGACCGCCGGCGAGGCGAGCGCGACCCGCTCGCGGGCCGGGGACTTCACATGGCCGGTCCAGCGGGGCAGATAGCCGGCGAGCACATGCGCGAGCCACCCCACGACGATCCCCACAACGCCCCACACAATGATCATGCTCATTGCGCCTTTTCATCCATGTAGCGGAGCGCCCCCGGCAGCGTGATCACGAACTCCGCCCCGGCATCGTCACGGTTGCGAGCCATCACCGTGCCGTGATGGGCATCTACCGTCACCCTGACGATCTCCAGCCCCAGCCCGATGCCCGGCTTGCCGTTGGCCGTTCCCCGCCCCCGGAAATAGCGGTTGAACAGGTGCGGGAGCAGGTCTTGGGGAATACCTGGGCCGGTGTCGCAGACACAGATGGTGATCTCTCGCGGGGTGAAGGCCAATGACACCCTGATCTGCGCGTGACGGCCAGAGAACTTGACAGCGTTATCTACCAGGTTGAGGACGGAGCGGTAGAGATAGACCTCATCGCCGAAAATCGGATAGGGCGTGCCCTGCACTTCCAGGTCGAGCGCGATCCGCTTCTCTGCCGCCGCCCGCTGCCGGTCTTTCACCGCGCGCTTGACCGTTTCGAGCAGGTCGCAACGCTGGTGGATGGTGAGATGGGTATTGGTCAGTTTGGCCGCCTCAACCATGCGGTCGAGCAGCGCCGCCATGTCTTCCCCGGCGGCGACGATGCGGTTGATGGTATCGCCAGTATCGTCGTTCGCGGAGGTGTAGATGTCCAGCAGGCCCGTGTAGCCGATCATCGCGTTGAGCAGGGCTTTCACGTCGCAGGAGAGGGCGTAGCTGAGCGCCGTAACCACACGCTCATGCTGGTCGAGCGCCCGGCTCGTGGACTCAAACAGGCGCGCATTCTGCACGGCAATGGCGGCGAAGTCCGCGATCTGCTCCAGCACGATCTGGTCGCGCTCGCTGAAGCGTTGCCCGGCTGCGCGGTGAGCGGCGGACAGCACCCCAATGGGGACGCCAGCGACGGTCAGCGGCACGTACATGACCGCTTCGACCAGATAGCCGGTCTTGACTTTGATCCGGTCGTCGCCCATCTGCCGGTGCGCGCGCAGAGGCTTGCCGGTGCGGATGACCTTGCCCGCCAGCGTCTCCGACACCGAGAGGCGCATCCCCTGGGTGGTCTCGTCGAGTCCGCGCGCCACTTCGAGCACCAGCTCGTTGGTGCGCTCGTCAATCAGCCAGATGGACGCCTCTTCCGCCGCAATCGCGGCCATGGTCATCTCGACGGCCCGCTCCAGCACGGCGTCCATATCCAGGTGGACGGTGAGCGTTTTGGCGATGGACAGCAGCACGTCGGCGAATTCGGGCTGGCCATTGCTCACCTCCAGGCCCCCCACCGGACGGTCCACGATGCGCACGAAGAACTCCAGCCGTCCCAACGTGAGCAGATCGCCGTTGGCGAGGCTGAACGGCGTGTTGACGCCAATGGAGCGCCCGTTGATCCACGTGCCGTTGGTGCTGCCCAGATCAACGACGAAAAGCTGCGACTCGGTCGGGCGCAGGGCCACATGCAGGCGCGAAACGCCCAGTTCGTCGGCGTCGAAGTCATCCAGGGACACCAACCCAGGGCCTTCTTCGCCACGACCCAGCATCACCTCGCCGTTGATCTCAAGGCCAAAGCAGCGGTTGGCGTTGTAGGCGAGATCAAAGCGCACCCGCCACACAGGGACGGCGTGCCCGGCCTGGGCCGGATCGTGCGGGGCCGGACGGAAATATAGCTCCGGCTCGGCCAGGCCCAGATCGTACAGCCCCTCCGCTTTGAGTTCGCTGGTCACTTCGTGAATGAACTTCGTCGCCTGCCCGTTCATGGCATTTTCTGTGTCCTCTCTATGTCAACTGGCGGGCAATGTCATCGCACAGGCTGGCCAGGTCAGCGGCCCGGATGTCGTCAAGATCGTCCATCAGGTGTTCCAGGCGGTTGGTGTAATCCTCGTCGTTGAACACGCTGTTGAGCAGTTCCTGCATGGCGGAGTTCACCACGTCTCCGTCGCCCTCCGGGGCTGCTTCTTCTTCCTCGCCCTCTTCCTCCACCGGCTCTCCTGGGCGGGCAGGGACGGCGGCAGGCGTCTGGCCGGCGGCACTGACGGGGGGCATCTCGCCTAAGCCTTCCTGATCCTCCGGGCTGGCGAGCAGACCGTGTTCGGCCAGGAAGCGCGCGTCGTAGTCTGCCGCCCGGCGCGCAGCGCGGGCCTGCGCGAAGCGGTGCACCCGCACGGCGAGCCACAAGAGCAGCGCCAGGCCGAGCGGCGCCAACGCCGCGCCCGTTGCCAGCAAGAGCCGCCGGTCATTGAGAATTAGCTCAATCAGAGACATCTCGGCCTCCTGGTGCTGCCCTGGTGCGCGCAGCGCGTCCGAACGCCCGTCCTCTCAAATCGTCAGGATGCGGTCTACCAGCGGCGGGACGATCAGCAGGCACACGCCCGAAATCAGCGTGGTCACCGCCAGGTAGAACGTCGTCTTGATCTTCAGGCCACCATCGGCGGCGATGGCCGCCAAAGCGCCAATCGTCGCCAGCAGCAGGATCATGCTGACGGTGATGGTGGATAGAAACTGCAACTCGCCCGGCGTGAAGGATGCCATGGCCATATTCATCTGGGCCTGCCCTTCGGCAGCCGCCTCGCCGGTTGGCATTAGCTCGGCGACCAGTTCCGCGAAGTTGTTCACGATGGACAGGACGAAGATCATCAGCGCGGCCACCACGGCCTGCATCACCGTGGTCAGCCCGGCAAAGGTGCCCGCCACCAGACGGCGTTTGGCCCGCAGTTGGGTGGTCTTGGCCGCGAACAGCGAGCACAAATACCCGACGCGCTCCGGGTCGCCGCCTGTCTTGACCGCGCCGTAGAAAATGCCGGTCACATCGGCAATCAGCCGGCTGCCCGATTCGAGGCCGAACTTGTGCCAGCATAGCTCTGGGGGAACCAACGCCTGCAGCCGCGTGCTGAGGCGTGCGATCTCCGGCTGCAACGTCGGGAAGGAACTCAGGTCAATCTTGGTCAGCGCTTCTCTCAGCGTCGTGCCGCTGGAGGTGGCCATGCCGCCCGTAGAACGCAGGAAGGTGCTGAACTCCTCGTCCTTCTTGGTGGTCCGGCGGTCGCTCAGCAGGCCCATCGCCCCGCTGGGCAGCATGAGCGCCGCCACCAGGATCAGGTTCCAGCCCAGGGGGACACCGGCCAGATGCAGCACCAAAGCAATCGCCAGCGCCAGGGGCAGCAGCGTGCGGAACAGGCTGAGCGCGCGCTTTTGCTCCTGCGAGCCTTGCGACGGGGGGACGGTCATGGCTTCGCGGGGGGCCGAGCGCCAGATGATCCAGGCTCCAAAGCTGGCCATGATCACGCCGGTGCTGATCAGGCCGGTCATCACCTGGGTGTTCATCGAGTAGATCATGGAGGAGATCACCTGGATGATGACGATCAGCGCCACAGAGATGACGATGGACGAGAAGGCGTTCGACCACTGCTTGAGCGACTCCAGGCTGCGCTCGTACTTGTTCTCGTAGTCCGCCGCCTGGACTTCCGCCTCGCGCGCCAGAAACTCGGCCAGCGGCTCGCCGGAGCGCAGGGCGTCGGACAGCCGCAGCAGGAAGCTGCGCATGTTCTCCGACTTCGCCTGGACGCCAATGCGCCGGCAGGCTTCGGGGTAGTCGTAGCGGAACTCATCAACCAGGGTGTTGATGGCCGCAAAATAGCGCGCCGCCGAGGAGCCGGACCGGGCCGCGATCTCGAAGGTCTTGCTGCGCGAGAGTCCTGCCGCGGCCATCGCCGACATATAGGTAAGCTGGTAGAACAGCGCGAACGGCGGAACAGGCTCAAAGGAGGTTCTGTCGTCGCGCTTCGGAGAGAATCTGGAAGAACTCATAGAAATCCGTCACTCCCTTTTCTCTGTGCAGCTTCTCGAAGATGCGGGCGCGCCGTTTAAGCTCGTCATAGATCGCTTTGCGCTTGTGGGGCGGGATGCCACGCCGGATCGCGATGTGCTGTTCCAACAGGTAGCTGTTCATGTAGCCCGGAAAGTCGAACGTATCGGTCGCCGGGTTCCAGCGGAAGGCTTCCAGGAATGAAAATGTCTCTGAGACGGGATCGTAGCCGATGATCTCGTTGATGCTGAGGACGCGACGCGCCATCTTGCCATCCTGGAGGCGGACGGCCCCCTGAATCACCGCCAGATGCAGGTTGTCAATGTAGGTCTTGGGGATGTTGATCGGGTCGCCGGTCAAACGCTGGATCAGCTTCTCTACTGAGTCGGCATGGAAGGTGGACATGACGCCGTGACCGGTCTGCATGGCCTGGAAGGCGACCACCGCTTCCACGCTACGAATCTCGCCGACGATGATGCGGTCGGGGCGCTGGCGCAGGGCCGCGCGCAGCAGCTCGAACATGCCGACTTCGCTGCCCTTCGCCCCGCCGCCCGTCGGTCGGGCGACTTCCTGCACCCAGTTCTTGTGCGGAGCCTGGACCTCCGGCGTGTCCTCGATGGTCACGATCTTGGCGTCGGGCTTGAGGAAGGTGTTCAGCGCGTTCAGGGTGGTGGTCTTGCCCGAAGCCGTGGCCCCCACAACGAACAGGTTCAACCCTTCTTCGAGCATGAAGGACAGGTAAGACGCCATCGTGTAGTTCAACGTCCCGAATTCAACCAGTTCCAACACACTGGTCGGCGTGCCGCTGAATTTGCGGATGGTGAAATTGCTGCCGCGCTTGGAAATCTCGCGCCCGTACACGATGTTGATGCGCGAGCCGTCCGGCAGAACTGAGTCCACCAGCGGGTTGCGGACGGTCACCGGGCTTTTGATCCATTCGCCGAGCCAGACGACGAAATCATCTACCTCGTCATGAGTGGTGAACACAATCGAGGACTGGACGCTCTTGAAGATTTTGTGCTCGACGAAGACGTGCCCGACCCCGCTGCAACTGATGTCTTCGATATAGGGGTCGAGCAGCAGGGGCTGGAGGACACCCAGGCCGATTTTGTCGCGCAGGACGCGGTAGCGAATGCCCTCCAGGACTTCGGGCGTCACGTGAATTTTGTCGGAGCGCCGGCTGCTGCCATTGCGCCGCTGCGTCGTACACAGGTTGTCAATGAGCTGCAGGAGGAATCCCTGCTTTTCATCGTCGTTCTCGATCCGGCCAATCTCTTCCGCCCAGGCGATCAGGCGCTCTTCGACCAGCGCGAGCGGTTCTTCGATGTCGGCCACCGTCGTTGGCTCGATGCAGATGTAGTGGTCACGAGCGCCCGCCGGATCGGGGTAGATGTGCACGTACAGCCCCTGCTCCAGCGGGTAGATCAGGTTGCGCTTTTCGAGCAACGACAGGCTGCGGGTCAGCTTGGGGTAGTACGCCGGGATGCCCGCCTCATCCAGCGGCAGCCGGCGCAGATACTCGGCCAGGTGCGGCGACCGCTCGCACGCCTCGCGCAGGTCCTTCGACAGGTGAGGCCGCAGCGTGTCGAAGTCCGCCGTTTTCTCCAGGTCGAAGGCAAAGGGCAGCACCGTGGAAGCCATAATGAAACCTAGCCCCTCGCTTTACTGATGGGAATGACGCGCATCCCCCAACCAGGCTCCACGTCAAACCCGACGATTGCGCCGGTCACGCTGGCCGCGCCGCGAATCTTGGCGACCTGCAGGGTCTTGACCAGCCGCTGCCCGTCCTGCTCCGCGCGGAGCTGGAGGTCGGCGTCGCACATCGCCCGGATGGGGTTGATGAACTCGGCTTCAACCGCGTCCGAGTGCAGCACCACAATGACCGAGACTCCCTCTGCTGAGAGCCGCTTGCACCCCTCGAAGAAGGCGATGATCTGTTTCTGGTCGCGGGCGTGGATCACCGCCGCCGTGAAGGAGTCGATCACCAGAATGTCGCGCGCCTTCTCGCGTTGCATGGCGGCCAGGAGGGTTTGCGGGGCGCGCTCGCCCAGCCGCGAGAGTTCCATCGGGTAGATGCGCAAACGCCCCAACAGCAGATAATCGAGCACGTTCAGTTCGATGCTCTGCATTTGTTTGATCAGGCTCTTGACCGTGTTCTCGCTGGTGAAGACCGACGCCCTAAACCCCTCTTGCAGGGACCCCCAGATAATCTGCTGCGACAGCACTGACTTGCCCGACCCCGATCCCCCCTCGATCAACGTCACCGAGCCAACCGGCAGGCCCCCGCCCATCTTGCTGTCGAGTTCCTCGTTGCCGGACGAAATCACCCGGCGAACCGCGTCTTCTTCTGCACTGTGTATGGTCATCGGCGCTGCTCCCTGTGTCTTAACCCTGCGGCGCAAGAACCTGGACGGTGTAGACCTCGCTGCTGCTGTTATAGGCGTCGCCGACGGTGAAGGCGAAGCTATCGGACTCGCCGCCTGACCAGTGGAAGACCAACCCGCCGGCGAGGACATCGGCCAGGGTAAAGGAGGAGCCGGCGGCCAGCGGGCTGCCCGCCAGGCTCAGCGTGCCGGACGCCGGCGCTGCTGTCAAGGTGAAGGTGATCGCCTCTGGCCCGTCGTCAGGGTCGGTGGTGTTCATGCAGCTGACGGGGACAGCCTCACCATCACCCAGCGTGACGGTGGTGGTTTCTGGCGCGTAGACGGGCGGCTCGTTGACGGTGACGGTGAAGACCTGGCCGGCGAGCGTGTCTTTGCCATCGCTGAGGCTGAAGACGAAACTTCCGCTCTCCCCATCTATGGTGCGTGAGTAGGCGATCAGCCCGGCGTCAATGCCCGCCTGGGAGAAGGTGAGGGCGCTGAGCGTGCCGTCCAGCAGGCTGGTGTCGGTCACAGTGTAGCTCAGCTCGTCGCCAGGATCGCTATCGGTGGCCAGCAAATGCTGCGCGCCAAGCGTAGCCGTCTCCTGCGTCCGCCCGATTACCAGGCTGTGATTGACCAGCACAGGCGGCACATTCGCCCGGAAGCTGGCGAAAATGCCGGTGCCATGCTCGGTGGCGACGCTGATCTCCACCACGCTGCCCGGCTCGATCACCTGAGCAGGCCGCGCCCAGACGATCATCTCTTCCCCGGCATTCAAAATGGCTGGCTCGGCGAACTCGGCGATCCCGCTGGCAGCGTCGGCGAACAGGCTGGCCGCCCAGGACGCGCTGGCTAAGGTGCTGCGGACGGTCTCGTAATCTGCGCCGGCGATCAGGGCAGCGTCCGGCGTGAGGTATTCGATCTGGGCCACGCCGCTGGACTCGCTGGCGGATTTGACGATGACATCCCAGCGGTCGAAGTCGGCCAGGCGCGTGCTGCCCGTGTTGCGCAGCGTGAGTTCAACCAGTGTGCGGTTGTCCATCGTGCGCGCGTCCACAAACTGCAGGGCCGTGTGTGCCTGCGCGGAGAGGCGCGCGTCCATCTGGCTCTGAGCCACCTGCAGCACGTCCTGCGACGATACGACCACATAGGACAGGCTCAGCGCCGCGAAGAGGATGACGAAGACCACCAGGAAGGCAGCGAGAACCGTCTCCATCGCCTACAGGCTCCAGAAGTATTCGCTCGAAACGCCGTTGGGGGCGACGATCTTGACGAACTGCCGCCCGGCTTGCAGCGGCGCATGGTGAATGGTGATGCGCAATGTGGCCGTGGGCGTCCATTCTGCGGCGTTGTCGAGCGATGCCTGCCAGTAGGTGCCCGCTGTGCTTTCGCTGGCATGGGGAATGCGCGCGAAGTTCCCTTCCTGGCCGAAAAACACATCTACGCGCTCCACCGCCGCGATGCGTGTGTCGCCGACGTTCTTGACCCACACGAACGCTTCAATGTTCCCGCTGGCGTTCATATCCAGCGGCGCGCCGTCCTGCCATTCAGCCGTCGCGTGGATGACCATAATCTGGCTGCGAATCCGTTCGTCGGCGCGGTCGGCCATGCTGGCGATGGCGTCGCCGCCTTCGACGATAGCTGGGTAGGCTGCGTTGAAGAGGGACACCGCCATGATCATGCTGGCGATGATCAACAGCGCCGTCGTGATGACCTTATCCATGATCCCTGCTCCGCGAGTTGTTGGTGCCCAGGGTGGCGATGCCGGCGATCAGGCGCAGGATAAGGTTGGGCGACACGTCTTCACCGTCACCGCCGTTGGGCGGCTGGAGCGACACCTCGTCAGGGGGTGGGCTGACGGCCTGGCTGGGCGGGCCAGGCTCGCGCACGGGCACAGCGTAGTCTCCGTTGGGGCCTTGCAGCGCGGTGTCTCCGACGACGATGGACACCAGTTGCAGCAGCGAGTCTTTGATAGTGGGCGCGATGCGGCCCTCGGCAGCGTACTGCTTGATCATTTCGCGTGTGCGGCGCGGCCCGAACTTGTTGACCCGGCGGATGGTCCACTCTTCGAGCTGGCCCAGGAG
>Ga0334890_1003511_pt1 | contig 15718 bp, 13 predicted proteins | sample GraSluR1_MG_3_FD_207220 | JGI IMG/M metagenome (GOLD analysis project Ga0334890, IMG submission 207220) | Sludge microbial communities from methane-producing bioreactor in Wageningen University, Netherlands - Granular Sludge_31_08-R1 | ecosystem: Engineered > Bioreactor > Anaerobic >... | reverse complement strand
GCCCACTCAAAAACTATTTTGAGTGTTTTGCAACCAGGTAATGTTGATTACAAAGATGAAGCATTATACTTGCAAGAAGCCACTTCCTAAATTCCAGTTAGAATTTAGGTGGTGGTAGTTCACTAGTTACCTTTGGCTCTTCTGCTATTGTACTACTTCTGGCTCTTCTGCTACTGGCTCTTCTGCTACTGGCTCTTCTGCTTTTGGTTCTTCTGCTTTTGGTTCTTCTGCTTTTGGTTCTTCTGCTTTTGGCTCTTCTGCTTTTGGCTCTTCAACTTTTGGATCTTCAACTTTTGGATCTTCAACTTTTGGCTCTTCAACTTTTGGCTCTTCTGCTACTGGCTCTTCTGCTTTAAAATTTCTATCTTCAAGATTGATGTATATTGTTGATGATTTTTTCATTTCTGATGTTATATTTATCTGTATTATTTCTAATGTTTCTTTTTGCAAAGGAAGAGTCTTTAGTTTTAAATTTAAATTTAAATTCATCTGTTGATTTCCATTTTGCTCAGTAATGTATAGTTCTTTTTCACATGTTTCTTCAATCTTATTATCACATCCATAATCAAAAACTGTTGGAATTTTTAATGAGGTTATATTGCTTGATATCATGTCACCAAATGCTCTTGCTTGGCTATAATCATTCTTTTGGATAACAAAATCAACAGAATAGGTCTTTGAATCGTATTCAGGTTGACCAAAAAATAATGGTAAATCTGGATACCAAGTTGAAGTTATCTTAAATATGTTGTCAGACATTATTGGACTTAATTCTCTAAAATTTATGATGTATCTGTTTTCTTTTATATATATATCATCTTCACTATACCCACTCATGTCAACTATAGGTATTGAATGTGTTACAGTTGTATCTATTGAATAATACAAAACTGGTCTTATTTTAAAATCATATCTGAAACGACTATCCAATTTTTCTATTTCTATTGGACATTTAAGATTAAGTTGTTTTTCTATTTCATGTCTTAGAACCTTTCCCTGTAAATCTTGTACATATACTGGTTCTTTTTTATCATCTATATAACACTCAAATTTTTCAAGCTTTATGCTTCCTCCTTTTGTTTTAATTTGATAATTGACAGGAAAGCTTTTTATTTGATCTAAAGTATATGTGGATTTTGTCTGTGGTAATAATTCTAATGAATAATCTGTTTTCTGACTTTCCTGTGCTTTTCTTCTGTCTTGATTACATATAAGAGGATTATCCATGTTTTTAAAAACACACATAGAATAACTTTCTTCTATCTGTGCTTGTTTATCTGATATAATGTTTATTGGATTTGCAACATGGTCTGGATTGTATATTGTAAAAGATATCAAATAAAAAACAACTACAAATATTACATAAAAAATAGTAAAATTTTTTTCTATATTAAGAATTTTTTTTGATATATCTTCTGTATTAAAAACAGCATTTAGTGGTAATAAAAAAAAAATGTTAAAATAAATTACAACGTATATTAAAAATTGCTTGAATATGTCTATAAAAAAATACATGTTAAAATTAAATAACAAAGTGTGATTTGATGTAAAAACATACAAAGGCTCAAAAATTTTATTTACCAAATTTTCTATTATACTTGCAGGAAAAAAGTTCCATAATATGTATATCGTAATGAGCATAATAAGTCCAACAAGAATATTTCTTAAAAAACAACTTGCCTTTACAACATTTTCTTTGGTTGAACCTGCAACTTTTATCATTTTCTCTATCCGATCATCAAGAGAATTTACTTTTCCTAATATTTGTTTTTCAGTATCTGTCATTTTAGTCTAATACGTTTTTAATTTTTGCAATGTCAAAATCATATGAACCGATTGAATCAATTAAATATGATATTTCTTTTTTCTTACGTCTTTTTTCAAAAAAACCCATTTTTTTATATCTTTCTGACTTCATATATTCTTTAATCATTATTGCATAATATTTCCTAAGATTGTTTTTAATATTCCATTTAAATGCCTCAAAATCATTGTCATCATTCATTGAAAGAAGATTTTTGATAACACCTATCCTATTTGGAAGATATGAACTTAACATTCTTTCAATTACTAGGTTTGAATCGTTATTATCAGATTTACTATTCTGATTGTAGAACTTTAACCATGTAAGATATTGATTTTGTATAAATGCAAAATCATTGCTATTTTCCTCTGGATTATTTATTATTTCTGTATTATTTTCTATTATATTTTCACATTTTTTAAAGAAATCCGCTACATTTTGAGTGTTTACATAGTTTTGTTTAAAATCTAAGTATTCCTCTTTGTGTTGTTTGATAAGATCTACTGCTTTATTTTCAATTTGCTTTAGCTGGTATTCATCAATATTATTACTTAATTCATGAAGAATTCCTAACATTTCTATTTTAAACATATAGTATTGCATTGCAATATTTAATTTATAAATGTTTTTTGTGTTTTAGAAGTGATATGAAATAAGGTTCAAATTTTAAAAAATGTAAATTTGTTATGGAGAAATTCCATAACGTGCTGTCCCTTTACATACTTGAACACAGACTGATGCACATGCTCCTCCTCCAGTATTATGTCTACATGGACTTGCACATGAATAATAAGTAGCAGTTGAACCAAACATTTGAGTACATTGTGATTGTGATATTCTTTCACATTCAGCATATTGAGACAACCACCTTCCACCTAATGAAGTACACATTGATTCAGGACTTTGCCAACATGATTGACTATTGCAAGTCTGATATGTTGATGGAGTATATCCTAAAGCATTACTACAGTAATAGGTTGATATGTATCCATATAGTGAACTATAACAATACAATGATCTTGATTGTGTTCCTCCACCACAACTTGCACTGCAACTTCCCCATGAACTATAATCCCAACTACAACTTGAATAACAGCTTTGTGAGGTTGAAGGTGTTGAGCCACAGTATGAATTTGATATTGTTGTTCCTAACTGATTTCTACATGAAACTGAACGATATTGTGTACCATATCCACAGTAAGCACTGCAACTTCCCCATGAACCATAATTCCAACTACAACTAACGCTACAACTTTGTGAGGTTACAGGCGTTCCACAATATGAATTTGATATGGTTGCTCCTAATTGATTTACACAAACAGCAGATCTTGTTTGGCTCCCTGATCCACAAGGTGCACTACAACTTCCCCATGAACCATAACTAAAACTACAACTAACGCTACAACTTTGAGTAGTTGCAGGTTTAGTTGATGGATTACAGTAACTATTATCAACTACAGCTCCATCATGAGATCTTTTACATGTAACACTTCTTGTCTGACTTCCAGAACCACAAGGTGCACTACAACTGCCCCATGAACCAGTATTCCATACATAATCTCCACACAAGCCTGCACCATAACAGTATTGGTAGGCTGAACAACTTGAAATAACATCATCCTGATAATGTGCACAATTTCCAAGTTCACACCTAAATTTTCTTAAGATTTTATTATTGCCAGAACAACTGTAATAATTATCGTTATTGCAATTGTATGTTGATGTAACACTGTATTCGCATTGACCTGATTTTGAACCTGTAATTACACAATAAAAATTCCTGTTTTCCTTATACACTAAATCACTGCTACAATAACCCCAGCCATCAGCAGGACATTTGGCTTTAGAATTCTGATATGCAATATCACCTTTTGTATAAAGACCTGTTTGTGTAATCTTTGCAATATCACCTAAAGAAGTTTTAAATATTATACCATTTGCAGTAGGAAAGGTAGAGGTCTTGTATACTTTTCCTACAGGGTAATCTTGTGCATTAAAATATATGGCATTATTTATTTTAAAAGATCTTAAGACTGGATTACTACCAACATTGTTTTTACCCATGATAAAAACATCACCATCCTTATCAAGCAAAAACACTGTATTGTTAGAATCATCTTTTACTTCAAACCAATTATGATTAAAGTCAATTCCACAAACATTAAAACTGCTTGCAAAAACATTGTAAAAATTAAAAAATAATACAATAGTTAAGAAAGATATTAACAATTTTATTCTATTATTTAAATACATTATTTTATTATTGGTAAGAAAATTTTTAATAAATTGTTTTAACTTAATAGTGTTATCAATGACCTAATAATGTTATCAATCTTTATTTCAATTGACAGACTTGTACACATTGCAATGTACATACTGTGTTCTCATCTTTATTGTGTCTGCATGCACTTGCACATTCATTGAAAAAACCGCTCATTTCATTACATTGTACTTTTGAGATTCCTAAACATTCATTGTGTTCCTCAATAAAACTTCCACCATAAAAGTTACATGCAGATTCCTGTTGATTTTTATTAAGATCTTCTGTATATGTTATTGTTTCATGTACACATTGTGCTGGATTGCTTTTTAAGATAGGATTTCCTGCACCAATGCAAGTTTTAAAATCGTAAACTATATGACATAAACCATTATAATAATCCCATTCTTTACACTCTTTTTCCTTAATTGTACATACTGCATATTGAGTACCATTATCATATTTTCTTACTTCAATGCTACCATTGTTATCTATACAATGTTTTGATGCCTGATTAGTTTTCCAAAATTCAGAATTTGTATTTTTCTGACAACCTGCAAATATAAAAAGCATTGCAAATATTCCTATTATTAAACTATGTTTTATTTTCATAATAATTAGATATTTTACTTTATTTATAAATAGTATTTTTACTTCAAATAGGATTAAAGTTATTGAATAATTAATGATGTTATATTAACCTTTCAAGACTTTTCTTGCCAAAAATGCATGGATCTTTACATTTAATATGTGGGAATGTACATCTAGGCCCGTATGAATAATCAAGCAGTTCTTTGTGAACATCATGATTTTCTAGAAATGTTGATTTGATATATCTTTCAAGTGTGTTTTTTGTTGCATTCATTATTTCCCATTGTGCATGACCGCAAAGCCTTTCTGTTGCTTTTGACAAAAAATCACTATAATGACCATATTCATTAACTTTTACAAGTTGTCCTTGTGGAAAATCATGTTCTGCAATTTTTAACATATCTTCATACCACATCTGTGAAAGCAGATGGTCTTCATCTAAAATTGCTGGCATAAAAATATCATCTTTACCTGTTGCTTTCTTGGGAATCTGCATTTGATAGCCTAATGTTCTATGTCTTTGTTGTTGTGCTAACCCAGCAAATGAGATATTAAATGTTGTTGAATAATTTTCTCCAAATTCTTCTTTAAAATTATCTCTTTTTGCAAAAAGACTTAAACTTCGTCTTTTATCTGCTGGTTCTAATCTTTCATCATAAAAAGGTCTAAGATGCTGATTAAATTCGCTCATAAAATTTTTTATATGTGTATTGAAATGAGTATCATCTTGATCTCTTATAAAAGAATCAAAAAAATGCATGATGTAGTTTAATTGTCTAAATGAAACTGTATGAAGCATTTTTGTTGGTGTAAAAACGCTTGTTAGATACCTTGCATTCTCTTTTGCAAGATTTTGTTTTGTCCTCTTATTCATTGATGGGTATAAATTTTCAATTTTTTCAAGAAAAATATCCATCCATTTATCGTATAGTTCTTTTTGTTCTTGTGTTGGTTGCATTGTTGTATATCTTGCAGATTTTTCACTTGTTACATAAACATTTTCATTGTTAAGTATCATTGCACCCATTTTTGGAATTTCTCTTATATAAAATGTCATGTGTGCATGTTCGTAAGGAGAATGATGTCCTTTGTTTAACAATGTATCAGCAAGTCCTCCATTATCAGTTTCGGATTGAAGTTGATCAAAGTCAAGCTCAGAATAACAAATTCTGGCAGCATCTCTTCCAAATCTTATCATATCTTCTTTGGTACTTAATTTTCCCGTACTTGCTACTAAATCTATCTTCATTTTAAGTTACTATTTAGCAATTAAGAAACTTTATATATCTTTCTATTCTGTTCAGATAGGCTTAAAAAAAACACAACTTAGTTCGTTTTATTAGTTACTTTTTATCAATTATAAATATTTAACTTTAGAACAAAACAAAACTCTAAACTTGAGTCCCTAAACTGTAGACCCTTCAAAATGTCGACTCGGGGACTTGAACCCCGGACCTCCAGATTATGAGTCTGGCACTCTAACCGACTGAGCTAAGTCGACACATCTTTAATTAAAAAAATATTGTATAAATAGTTTGTAACAATATAATCTTTTCATAAGATAGTCTTGCAAAACCCAAGTTTGAGCTTTTTACTACATTATCACTTGTAAAATTTCTCAACTTTTAAGTTTTTTAAAACTCTCTATAACTAATGATAAATGTCTTTTTATAAATTTTTGGTATGTTTTAAAAACGACAATTTTATTTTAAAATAGTTAGCTTTATAATGATAAAAAACATAAAGTGTTATGGAAAAATATAAATTACCAATTCTAAACTTTAAATTTGATGAGTTAGAACCTCATATTGACTCAAGAACAATAGAAATTCATTATTTTAAACATCATCAGGCATATATTGATAATGCTAATATGATATCTAATGAAATAATTAAAAGGAGAAAGAATAGTTATTTTTCTGATATTAAAAAATTAAAAGATTCCTTTGTATTTAACTACAATGGACATGTATTACACTCTTTGTATTGGGAGAATTTGTGCCCATCATCAAAATGTTTGCAATACCCATCAGGTAAACTTTTTGATATGATTGAAAAAAAATTCACATCGTATGGGAATTTTGTAAAGGAATTTAAAAACCACTCTTTATCAATTGAAGGATCTGGATGGACTATTCTTGTTCTTAATGAAAACGAACTTAATATAATATCAATTGAAAAACATCAAAATATAATGTTTATGTATTCTGATATTCTACTTGTTTGTGATATGTGGGAACATGCATATTACCTAAAATACCAAAATAGAAAAAGTGATTATATTGATGCTTTTTTCAATATAACTGATTGGAAAACTGTTGAAAAAAGATTTGAAAAAAATTTTAAAAATTAAAATCAAAACCCTCTTTTGATATCAACATTGATGTTGATTTGTATGTGATAAGAATGCTATAATCTTTTTTGTCTGATACTAAAACTTTTAAAACTGGACTGCTTTCAAGCATCTTGAAATCTTTAAGATTATTTAAGTTTTTTATGTTTCCTATAAACCATTTACCTTGTTTTTCATCATTAAAACTTAGGTCATCAAAGGCTCCTTTTGCCCTTATTCCTATACAATGGACTTTTTTTCCTCTTAATTGATCTATCCTAAAATCATCTTTTATTCTAAAAATCACGTTTTCTTTTCCAAAAATTGATTCAATTTCTTCTAAAACTAAATCTTTGAGTTCTTTATCGTTAATTTGAGCCTTTTTATCATAATCATCAACACTTATGTTTATGTACTCTTGTTCTATCTCTTTTGATTTTTCATCAAATGAACTCTTGTTGAAATTTGGTTCTTCAACTGCAATTTTTGTAATATTTCCTAAAACTTTTTTGTAATCTTCATCAAATCTATCTTTTGACTCATATCTTTCTTCCTTCTTTTTTTGCTCTTCAAATGCTTCCTTTCTTAAACGCTCAACTTTTTCAGTATAATAATCATTAGTTTTTTTTTCAACATCTAAATTAACAACATCTTCTTTTTTAGATTTTAGACCAAGGTTATCTAAAAGGTAATCTATTCTTGTCTGCAACTTGTCTTTTAGTTCGTAAAGTTCTTCTAGTTTTAAAGAACTTATGTAATCATCCATCTCTATCTGATCTTTTAAATTTTCTGTTTCTACAGTTTCTTTTTTCTTAATCATGCCCGTAGATGGATCGAAATCTTCTGTATCTATTATATCATTGTCTTTGTGAAATATTTTTTTTAAGAACCCCATATCTTATATTGGACAAAACATATTAAAAAAAATTGTATTTTAGTTGAGTAGTATATTTTTTTAGAAATAATGATGATATGCATTATATAAGAATAATGTAAATATGTAAGGATTAAAATTCATTAATACAAACATAACAAAGTTACTCGTCTCTTAAGTTGTCTGCAGGATTAACTCTTGCTGCTTTTATTGCTGGATATGTTCCAAATAAAGCAGTAAATATTGTTGTGATAAGTAAAACTTCAATTGTAAATACATAGTCAAAATAAACTGTTATGTTATAACCTGTGTAGACTGTGATTAAGATTGAAAGACTTTTAGCTAACATAAATGAAAGCATATATCCTATAAGTGCACCTATAAAACCTAATATTGAACTTTCAATCAAAAAAAGACTTATTATATCTGCATTGGTTGCTCCCATGGCTTTCATTACAGATATCTCATTAACTCTTTCTATAACATTACTGTACATAGTATTCATTACATTAATTCCACCAACAAGTAGGGCAACTGATGATATAAAACCAATTATTCCTGTTAAAAGACCTAAAATCTGGTTAAATTGATCAATTACCTGTTGCGAAGATGTTATTTCAAATTTTTTTTCACTGCCATTAGGATTTAATTTTCTACCTATTACATCTTTATAATAATCTAGATCTGCACCTTCCTTAAAGCTTATTCTTATAACACTGTATGTTTCTTGATTGGCTATTTTTTTTATATCAGAAAATGACATTGATATGGACTGATCTATAAATAAATCTCCTTTTGCTTTTAAAATTCCTATAACTCTGTAACTTTCACCATTAATCTTTAAGGAATTTCCAACTTTTATTTCGTTTTTAAATGCGTTTTTTGCAAATTTATTTCCCAAAACCAATACACTTTTATCGCCACGCCTAATATCTCTACCCTCTAGTATTTCTGTTTTAAAATCTTTTGATACTTCATCTAAATACTCATCAGGAAAACCCAATCCTACTGTAGAACCAATTTCATTTCCATTTTCTATCTGAAAATTTGCAAATATTCCTGGTGCTATATAATTGATATCTTTTACAACTTGTCTTATTTTTTGAATTTCTTTGTCTGTAAGCCCATCACCAGTTGGCCCTGTTTGCTGACCTATGCTTTTTACACCTAATACATTTCCTCCTAATGAATTAAATTGTTCTGCTATTGAATTTGATAGTGCTGCTGATACAAAAACAAAAAATGTAAATGTAAATATTCCTATTATTATACCTGAAAGTGTAATAAATACTCTTGATTTTTTTTCCAACATGTAATTTACAGTAAGTTTTAATGCCTCAATTATTTCCATTTTATTTCCTGAATGTATCAACTATTTTTAATTTTGATGCTCTATATGATGGAATAAATCCTGATATTGCACCTATAGAAAATGAGAATATCAAAAGATATGCCATAAGTGTTATACTTGTATTTATTTCTAAAAAAGTAAAACCTGCACTTTGTGCCCATAGTTCAAACATAAATGCCAAAAAATTTCCCATTATCATTCCAAAAATTCCTCCTAATAATCCAAACATACCTGATTGTAAAATATATATTGAGAAAATATCCTTATTTTTTGCACCGATTGCCTTCATTACTCCTATATCTTTTGTCTTTTCGGTAATTATTACAAACATCGTATTTATTATTCCTAAAGCTCCAACAATAAGAGATACAAATGCAATACCACCAAGTGTCAATTTTATTATGTTTAATATTGTATTAAAACTTTCAAGCATCTCCTCTAAAGTCTGAACTTCAACCTTATCTTTACCTAAACGATTTTCCAAAAAAACCTTTATATTGTCTGCTGCAAGTTTTACATCATAATTTTCCTGAATTGTTACATACATCATATGAATGGTATTTTTGTTTGTAGAATCATCATCAAGAGTTCTTAAAGCATTAAAATCTACATAAATATTTGAATCATCTTCTGGATTTCCCAAACTTTTGGTTATACCTATAACTTTAAATTTTCTTTCTTTGATTTCTATGCTTGATCCAACACTTATTCTTTTACTAAAAAAATTATCCTTTATCTCTGGTCCTACTATAGCTACATATTTATCACTTTCTCTTGGATATCTTCCTTCTACTATATCAAGACCAAAACTTTCAAAATGCTCTTTTGTCATAGGAGAGCCCAATACCATTTTTGTTATATATTCATTACCATGTTTTAGTTGCAATGTCTTTACATAATATGGGAAAACCTCTTTTACATATGGCCTGTTTTCTATAAGATTTACATCTTTATCTGTAAGACCTTTACTAAGAGATGCAAAATTGGAATTTTTGGGCATTATTATAATCCTATTAGTACCCATTTTTTCAAACTCATTTTGAATTGATTGTTCAAAACCAGTACTAATAAGTACTATAAGATATATGCTAAGAATTCCAAGACCTATTGCAAAAAATGTTAAAAATGATGAAAACTTTCTTGTTTTTATATCATTTAAAACAAAGGATATATAATCAAAAATCATTTTTTATTTTTTTATCTTTTCGTTAAGCCTGTTTCTAAACATTCTTCGTACAAAAAAGAATGTCAATATGCATGTAATCAGCATTACTATTATGTAACCTGTTAGTCCACCTGAACTTGACTGTTTAGAGTAACCTAAAAGTTTTAATTCTTCTTGCCCATATGTTTTAAATGGTACATGAATTATCTGTTCAGATCTATTGTCATATGAGTCAAGATATTTTAATGATACTTTTAAAACAACTTCTTTATCATTCTTTATGTGAATTTTCCCTCTTAAGGTTTGAAAATCGTCTGGATTCAAATCTCCTATATATTGATTTTCTCCTTCAAGCATAACATAATCATCGCTTGCAAGTATGGTCATAAGTACTCCTTTTACTTGTGATGTACCAGGATTTGCAATTGCAAGTACAAAATTACCATTACCTTTTGAATATACATCCTGAGAATCTAATGTTAATGATATTTCTGGTTTTGAATATACTTTGATGCTTGTATATATGATGTTTTCAAAAATATTGTCAAGATTATCTCTGTAACTTATTTTAATTGGTAGAAGATATGGTATAGATTCAGATTTTGGACTTATTGATATATCAAACTCTATATCTTTTTTCTGGTTTGGATCTATTCTATCGATAAGAATCTGATTGCTACCTGAATTAAGATTAATTGCCTTGTTTTCAACATTTGCAAGATCAAGACTTACTTTTACATTTTTAAGGTTAAAATTATTCTTATTTTCAAGCACCATTCTTAAAGAAGTATGTTTTCCTGGCTCAACATTCTGTGCAGATATATCGCTTATTATTAATTCTGGTTTTGAATCTTGTACAAGTACTTCAAAATCGTATGTAAATAAACCACTAGAAGTTCTTATATCAAACTTTAATTTATTCAAACCTAAAGGTGTATTAGAATCTACAAGTAACTTATATCTTGCAACAACAAAACTATTTGAATTTTGATATGAACCATAGCTTGACAATGTCCCTAATTCTCTTGTGTTTTGTTCTCCTTGTGCTAATTTGAAATTTTCGTTTGGATTAAAATTAATTATTACATTTTCCAAATTATTGCTTCCTATATTTGACACTTTTATGTTAACATAAACATAATTACCTGGACTTACTGGATCTGGATTCTGACTTGACATTATCACATTTAATCCAGTAGCAGAATTCACTACTTCAACGCTCATAAAGAGCAGACATATTGTGCATAATATTAATGCTACAATTCCTTTGTTATTAATTATCTTTTCCATTTTGCATAGTATCTTTTATTATTTTTCCATCCATTAATGTTAAAATTCTTTTTGCCCTTTTAGCTAAAGAATCATCATGGGTTACTAAAATTATTGTCTTTCCCATTGAATGTAATTTTTCTAGGTATTCAAAGACCATTTTACCTGTGTTACTGTCAAGATTACCAGTTGGCTCATCTGCAAGTATTATTTCAGGGTTGTTTGCAAGAGCTCTTGCTATTGCAACTCTTTGTTGCTGACCACCTGAAAGTTCTGTTGGCTTAAAGTTAAGACGTTCTTCCATATCAAATGCAGAAAGCAATTCTTTTGCTTTCTCACGTCTTTTATAGGGAGGTATTCCCTGAAATACCATAGGAAGCATTACATTTTCTAATGCTGTAATGTTTTTTATAAGATTGAATTTCTGAAATATATAACCTATTTTTTTGCCTCTAATTCTTGCAAGATTACTTTCAGAAAGAGAAGATATTTTGTAACCGTCAAGAATTATTTCACCTTTTGTTGGAATATCAAGACATCCTATCTGATTTACGCATGTTGTCTTACCACTTCCTGATTTTCCAACAATTGCAACAAATTCACCTTTTTTTATGGAAAAAGTTATACCTTTTAATGCATGAACTGTGCTATCTCCCATTTTGTAGCTTTTCCATACATCTTGTAATTCTATAACATTTACAGGTTCCATTTTTGTTTTGTATGTTTCATATTATTTTTAAACCTTAAAAGAATATCATTTAACAATATTGCATCTTCTTTTGATATAAGATATTCAAGATCTATCTTAAATAACTCTTTGCTTATATTATCTAACTTTTCTATTCCTTGCTCAGTTATTAAAACTATTTTTTCTCGTTTGTTTGAATTATTTTCGCATCTTTTTATTAATCCTTTTTCCTCCATCCTTAAAAGAAGACCGGAAATGTTGGATTTTGATGTAAATATGAATTTTGATAATTGGTTTTGCGTCATGTATTTTTTATCACAAAAGCATAGAGCCTCTAAAACATTTTTTTGTGGTATTGATGAATCAATACGTTTTAAAAATTTTTTTGTAAACTCTAAAACAAAATGACTTGTAATATTAAGATTTACAATTGCTTTGCATTGTTCTGGTAAAAAATCAGCCTTTAATATTGCATTTTCTAAAACATCATTTAAATCTTTAAATTTCTGATGCCATATAGGAGATTCTTTTATCTTAGATAAAACATTATCATAGTTCATATATTAATAGTTAATGTGCGAACTATATTTTATTACTTAGTTATTACTTTATAGTTGTATTTTTTTGAAATATTTATAGTAATATAAATACTTATGGACATGTTCCCCATATTGGTTCATTGCCTGCTGTTAATTCGGAGGCAAAATAGGATGGCCTAGATTTTATGTTAAAAACACACCAACTATTTAAATTTTGATTAAATGAGTCTGCAAAACTAAACATATAACTCATATCTGTTACATTACTTACATCCCAATCATTTAAAGGTTGATTAAATGAGTATGCAGAATCAAACATACTACTCATGTCAGTTACACTACTTACATCCCAATCATTTAAAGGTTGATTAAATGAGTATGCATTATTAAACATCCATCCCATAGCGACTACGCTACTTACATTCCAACTATTTAAAGGTTGATTAAATGATTCTGCACGAGAAAACATATAACTCATATCTGTTACATTACTTACATCCCAATCATTTAAAGGTTGATTAAATAAATACGCATCTTCAAACATATAACTCATATCTGTTACTCTGCTTACATTCCAATCATTTAACGGCTGATTTAATGTTTTTGCACTAGAGAACATACCTCTCATATTTTTAACGCTACTTACATTCCAACTGTTTAAAGATTGATTGAATGAGTCTGCATCATAAAACATATAAGTCATATCTGTTACATTGCTTACATCCCAATTATTTAAAGGTTGATTGAATGAGTCTGCAGAATGAAACATACCACTCATATCTGTTACATTGCTTACATCCCAGTTATTTAAAAATTGATTGAATGAGTCTGCATAATGAAACATACTACTCATATCTGTTACATTGCTTACATCCCAATCAGAGATATCTTGATCAAATCCTGATTGATAAAACATACCTGAGAGATTTGTAATATTTCCCAAATTAAAATTATCATATGACATTGAAAAATTCTTTAATTTAATTGTGTTGGCAAAAACAAATCCATTATTACTAAGTTTAACATTTCCCCATTTTAATATTCCTAAAAAATTGTTTGATGCCATTTCTTGATACCCATCAAGTAATGGATATTCAAAAAATAGTGAATATGAGCTACTTATTTTTAACTGATATAAAGGATTAAAGCTAAATTCTTCTATATGACCCTCAATTCTTATTATGTAATTACCACCATCTGAATATATATGTGTAGCATTTGTATCATTATAACTGCTTACATGCCCATATGTACCGTCCCCCCAATAGACATTAAAATCATATATTCCATCAGGTTGTAATGGTAAAATAACAATTTTATTATAATAAAGATATATTTCATCCCATATATGTCTACAACCCTCATTATCACAAGTGTAATCTTTAATCGTTTCTATTTCATTTTGAACATCCCATAAAGTTACAAAATCTTCTTTACTGTAACAATCTATTGCTGAAATACCACCTGCACTACCATTTAAAACTCCATTATTACAAGTTCTGTTTTCTAAAAGTTCAGCTGAACAACTATTATCTGTTGGAGATGGATAATAATATAATTTGCTTTCATTGTTGTTTATTATTGAACCGTCTGGTCCTAAACAGTTAAGTGGTGGTGGTGGGGTTAAAGATTCGTTAAGCAATTTGCTATCTAAAAAAAAATACTTAGTAAATACTCCATAATTTGTAAAAATTACAATTTCTACACTATTACCACTCAAATTAGCTAAACACTCTGTAAGATCTATTTCTGCAATGCCTGAATATGTACCATTTAAACCCTCACATATATTTCCAGAAATTCGTATAGAATTTATATCTGTTCCGTTTTGTGCATTTATGTGTGGTTTCCTGAAATTATTTCGCTTAGTAAGATATTCCATTTTTCTTTAATTAAAAACTTTATCATAAAGTTGTGAGAAAATGTCCGTATCAGTCATTTTTCTCCAGTATGCTTCATTTGGGGACTCAAATTTAGCATATTTCCATCCTAAATTCATATGAAGGGCATTATTATACCATTCTTGAAACTCAGTATGAGTTTCAAATAATGGTCTTTTTTGCTCATATGTTCCAAACCATCTTTCAATTTTACCATTGGTTTGAGGCCTGCTTGCTCTTGTAAATAATTGTTTAATGCCTAATTCTTCGCAAAAAAGCATGAATGGGTGATTAATGTCATTGTATTTATTGAATTTAAGCTGTTTAAATTGAGTGCCATTATCACTCATTAATTCTCTTGGTTTACAACCAAAGAATTTAATGGCTTTTTTAAGAGCATCAATTGAATTTTCAGTTGTCATAGCAGAGTATTCCAAAGAGAATACTCTTCTTGAGGCATCATCAATTAACGCAATTAAATAAGTGCCATTTTTTAAATAATGCCAATCTATATGCCATAAACTATGGGTATGCTCCCTTTCATATCTAACCTTCTTTCTAGGTTTAGCCTTTTTGGGATCAGGTTTGATTAAACCTAATTCTTTTAATACTAAGTGAATTTTATTCTTTGAGACTTTAAGTTTAAAATCTTTTTCTAAGTAATATGATATTAAAATTGCATTTTGTTTATGCAATAAATAAACATCTTTTATTAGCTGCTTTGTAACAGGTTCCATAACTTTAGTTGGACGACCAACTTTTTTAAGTTTTGGAATTTGTTTGCTTTCACGAAATTCTTTGAGAATTTGCTCAATTCGTCGAATTGAGACTTTAAATTGAAATGCTAAAGTTTCTTTCTCAATATTATTTCGCTCGAATCTGTAACAGATTCGCTCAATATCCTTATTACTTAACTTCATAATATCAATATTGTAGATATTACGAAAAAGTTTTGGGAAACCACA
>Ga0334890_1003510_pt1 | contig 15718 bp, 14 predicted proteins | sample GraSluR1_MG_3_FD_207220 | JGI IMG/M metagenome (GOLD analysis project Ga0334890, IMG submission 207220) | Sludge microbial communities from methane-producing bioreactor in Wageningen University, Netherlands - Granular Sludge_31_08-R1 | ecosystem: Engineered > Bioreactor > Anaerobic >... | reverse complement strand
CCTCGGCGATCTCCACCATGTGATAGAGGCCGGGATAATCGGTATAGCCCAGCTCCGCCAGGCGGAAGTCCGGCCCTTTGCCTGTGTGACCGGGCACAATATCGTCGATCACGGCGCCGCCGTTGGCCGCGGCGTTGCGGCTCATGGCAGCGTACTCGTCCGCTGTGCCGAAGGCCGGGTCAATCTCCAGGCCGATGCGGTCGAAGTGACCGTCGACCGTGGGCGTCAGTTCGCGGCCGGTGACGCCGCCTGCCTGTTTCATCGGTCCGGTGTGTAGCGCCTGAATGCCGATGGCGGCGAAGGCCTGCCACAGCGCCGGGTCGCCCAGGGTCGCCAGCACAGAATCACCGGGCCGCGTGATGACGGAGGCGGGATAGGCGGAGAACCAGACCGACGCCTTAGCTGCGGCCGCGCGCGGCTGCGCCTCTGCATAGGGGTGACGCCACATGCGGCCTTGCCCTGAATAGGCGACGGCGAGACGCCGCGCCTGTTCCAACATGGAATGTTCCACCAGCCAGCGGATTGTCTCTTCGCTCGGCGCGGCCATCATAAACTCCTTGGGTTCTACGCTCTCATATCGCTGGCGCGGATGTTCGTTGCGGTCTGCGCCAGACCAGGCTGGCTGCAGTCAGCAGCACGACGACAGCCGTCGCCGCCCACGCTGCCGGCGCGACTACGGCGACGCCGGCAAATTTGACGGCGATCCCGGTGAAGGCCCACACCAGCACCAGCAGGTACGCCGTATCGCGCCGCATCCACGTCATGAGCGCAGCCACGACCAGCGCCACAGCCAGCATGATCACCAGCCACGCTTCGTCGCTGAGGCCGAAACCGTTCCAGCCCACGTAATCCAGCACCGACGTGATGTTGGCGATGGTCGCCACCGTGATCCAGCCCAGATAGATGCTGAAGGGCAGATGCACCAGCCAGCGCTCCGCGGCGGGAGTGGTTGACCGCCCGATGTCCAGGCGCAGGTAGATCAGAATCAGCGAGACGAGCAGCACGAGCATGGCGACGATCGTCAGCACAAACTGCTCGTAGTGCCACAGGAAGATCCAGGCGATGTTGGCGAGCGAACTGACTACGAAGGGCCAGTCGATGCTGCGCAGCCGGGCGTTGTTGCGTTGCGCGGGCAGCGCCTGGTAGATCGCATAGGCGATCAGGCCTAGGTAGATCAGCCCCCAGATCGAGAAGACATAGCCCGCGGGCACGAAATAGACCGAGAAGCGGTCCGATACTTCGCCCGTGGTCTGCCCATTGATGGGCAGCGCATTGGCCAGCCCGTTGACCGCGATCGTGGCGATCACGGCCGCGACGACAAGCAATTGGCGCAGCAGATTGCGGTTCATGTAGGGGGCTCCGTTTCTTGTAGAAGGCTCATCTTCCACGAGTCAACCGCTTCCGGGAGGATTCTGCGCGCCGACAAGTCGTCTGTTTTGTTGGCTGCTTAGCTGCCTGTCTAGCTGACGACGTTGATCGGCTTGCCGGCTTGGAAGGCTTCGATGTTCTCGACCGTGGTCTGCATGAGGCGGCTGCGCGCGGCGGCAGTAGCCCAAGAGATGTGCGGCGTGATCACGCAGTTGTCCAGTTCGAGCAGCGGATTGCCGGGACCGGTCGGCTCCTCGGCGCTGACGTCGAGGCCGGCGCCGGCCAGTTGGCCGTTCTTCAACGCTTCGTAGAGGTCCGCCTCGTTGATCACCGGGCCGCGGCTGGTGTTGATCAAGAAGGCCGTCTTCTTCATCTTGCCCAACAACTCGGCGTTGACCATGCCGCGCGTCTGGTCGGTGAGCAGCGTGTGCAGGCTGATGAAGTCCGACTCGCGGAAGAGCGTCTCCAGGTCGACCAAAGTCACATTTTCGTCGTCGGTCTTGGTCACATAGATGTCATGGGCGAGCACCTTCATGCCGAAGCCTTTGGCAACGGCTGCAGTCGAGCGCCCGATGCGGCCAAAGCCGACGATGCCCATAGTCTTGCCGTGCAGCTCGATCAGCGGGTAGTCCCAATAGCAGAAGTCTTTGGATTGCAGCCAGCGTCCCTGCTTGACCGTTTCGGCGTGGTAGGCGACGTGTTGTGTGAAGTTGAGGATGTGGGCGAAGACCATCTGCGCGACCGAGTAGGAGCCGTAGGAAGGCACGTTGCACACGGGAATGTTCTTTTCGCGCGCGGCCCTGATGTCGATAATGTCGTAGCCGGTGGCTAGGACGCTGATCATCTTGAGCTTGGGCAGTTGGTCCATGATGGCGCGGCTGATGATCACCTTGTTGGTGAGGATGATGTCGGCGTCCTTGGCGCGCTCCACGGTTTGGTCCGGCTCGGTGTAGTCGTACAATTCGAACTCGCCGAGCGCGCGCACCGAGTCCCAAGAAAGGTCGCCGGGGTTGAGGGTGTGGCCGTCAAGACATACGATTTTCATGGCAGCGTTTTCCTTTGTGTGAATGGGCCGCCGGCGGAGTGTGGCGGAGGCAAGGCCTCCGCCCGGAGGAGCTGCGGCCAGGTTGATGGGACGAACAATCGGCAGGTGAGCATCCGGGGGCCGGTGCAACCGTCTGTCTGCTGAACATCTGGGAACCGAATTGTACAATGTCACCGGCCCGGCGGACAAGGGAGTTTTCGGAACTCGCAGAAGCCGGTCGTTTATGAGACGAGCTTGCGCAGGCCCTCGCCGTTTTTCTGCCAATAGTTCTTGAGGATCGCCATGTCGTCGCCGATGCGGAAGTGGCGCACGCCCATCTCCAGGTAGTGCGGCGCTTCTTCCAGGTTCTTGAGCTCGACGCGCGGGGCGACGCCCATCTTGAGCGCCGTCTCGATGACCTTGCGCTCGACCGCGCTGATGTCGATGGCGTGGCCGGGCCGGTAGGCGCCGCTGCTCATGGTGTAGTCCGACGGTCCCCATTGGATCATGTCCACGCCGGGCACGGACAGGATTTCTTCGAGTTGTTCCACGGCGGAATACTTCTCGATCATGATGGCGACGACCACATCGCGCAAGGCTTGCACGTACTCCGTCTTGCCGTCGCCCGAATAGGCGAAGCGCCGCGGGGTCGCGCCATATAGCCCCTGGTCGTCGGGCGTGTCCGGGCGGACCATGCGCACGCATTCGCGCACTTCCTCGGCGCTGCGGCAGTCGACAAAGAGCACGCTCTCGAAGCCGGAGCCGATAGAGCGCTGCGCCAGAAAGGTGCGCGGGTCCTGGTCGATTTTAATCATCGTGCCCAGGTCATAGATCTCGGCGGCGCGGCAGTAGTTGTCCAGGTCGGCCATGGTAAAGGGGCCGTATTCCGAGGCGAACTCCACATAGTCGAACGTGCCCAGGTTGCCGATGATCTCGACCACATCCGGCCAGACGGTGCGCGTGCGTGCGCAAATGGTGGGCTGGCCCGAATTTAGCAGTTGTCTGATTTTGTTGGTGCGCATGGCGTCCTTTTCTTTCGATGGAGGGTGGAGGGGACGATATCTATCAGTATACACCAAGGAGGATGTCGCGCCGCTACGTAAGGGGAGGCTCGCTGCAATCTTATGGCCTCGTCTGGTTTCCGCCAGCGCGCTGTTGAGAGTAGAATGACCGTTGGGTAACGCGTGATGGCCTTCGCACCGCCAAACGGGGAAACGAGGCGTCAATGAAGCATGGATGGTCACGCGGGTCACGCGTGCTGCGCATCCTAGCGATCGCAGTTGTCGTCCTTATCTTGGGACTGTACCTCGTCTTGCCGTTCGCGATGGCCGTTTTCGCCGTGTTCCCGTACAAGGACGCGGTCGGCGCCCCTCCTGCCGGGTTTAAGGCCATCACATTGCAGACCGAGGATGGCGTTACCCTGGCAGGCTGGCATCTGCCTCCGGCCAATGGCGCGGCCATCCTTCTCATTGCCGGCGCGGGCGATGCTCGCGAGGCGGTGCGCAGCCATGCAGAGATGCTGGCGCGCCATGGGTACGGCGTGCTGGCGCTGGATCTGCGCGGACACGGCCAAAGCGGAGGCGAAACCAACCGCTTCGGCTGGCAAAGTACGCAAGATGTAGGCGCGGCCGTCGCCTATCTGGACAGCCGGGATGACGTCCAGGCAATCGGGGGGCTAGGCTTGTCGTTGGGCGGCGAGGCGCTGCTAGGAGCCGCATCCGCCTATCCAGCGCTGCAAGCCATTGTGGCGGACGGCGCCACGCGACGCAGTATTCCGGAGTTGATCGCGCTGCCTTCTGAGCGTTCGCTGGTGCGCAACTTCACCGCACGGGTGATGTTCGCCGGGGTGGCCCTGTTGAGCGGCGATAAGGCGCCCAAGCCGTTGCTGGACTCGATGGTCGAGGCCGGGTCTGCGCAATACCTGCTCATAGCCGCCGGCGGCGAAGAGATGGAAGGGGCCTTCAACCAGCGCTTTGTCGAGGCAGTGGGTCCGCGCGCGGCGCTATGGGTCGCACCCGAAGTCTCGCATATCGGCGCATTTGCGCGATACCCAGACGAATACGAGCAGCGCGTGATCGCCTTTTTCGACGCTGCGCTGCTCGACCACTAGACACCGATTGGCAACATCCACCCTACTAATCCCCAAACAACTAGCTAGATGAGGCGACATGAACGACAACCCGTATCTCTCTATCGATCGGCAGATGGTCGGCGACATCTACACTTCGCCCGAGGTGATGGACAACCTGACGATCCTCTGCGACGATTTCGGCTCGCGCTTCGGCGGCACAGAGGGCGAACGCCGGGCCGCAGAATTTATGAAGGCCAAGCTGGAAGCCTACGGCCTGTACAACGTACACCTGGAGACGGTGGAGTATCTGGGCTGGCGTCGCGGCGAGGTCACTCTGGAGATCCTCAGCCCGGTGCAGATGACGCTGCCCTGCATCACGCTGCCCCATGCGCACGCCGCCGATCTGGAGGCGTCAATCGTCGACGTAGGCGACGGCAGCGAAGCCGACTTCGAGCGCGTGGGCGATGCGCTCAGGGGCAAAATCGCCATGGTTACCAGCCGTACGCAGCCGCGCGGCATGAATCGCTGGGTGCACCGCAACGAGAAATATGGCCGCAGCTTCATGGCCGGGGCTGCCGGCTTCATCTTTGTCAATCACTATCCCGGCTATGGCCCGGCTACCGGCGGCGTGGGCGACGGCGACGAGGGGCCGATCCCGGCCATCTCGCTGGCGTTGGAGGACGGGGCATTCCTGGCGCGCTTGCTGCGCCGCAAGGGCGAGGTGCGTATCCGCCTGCACAGTACCGACGCCTTCGAGCAAATGGTTTCGTGGAACGTGATCGCCGACCTGCCCGGCACGGCGCAGAACCCGGAGATCGTCATGCTCGGCTGCCACTACGACGGCCACGACATTTCGCAGGGCGCCGAAGACCCGGCCTCAGGTACGGCGGCGGTGATGGAGGCAGCGCGGGTGCTGGCCCAATACGCCGGGCCGCGCAAGAACACGATCCGCTTCGCGCTGTGGGGCATCGAGGAGATCGGCCTGATCGGCTCAACGGCTTACGTAGCGCAGCACCCTGAGGAGTTGGACCGCATCCGCTTCTACTTCAACATGGACGGCGCGGGCCACGGCAAGCGCAAAGATGTGGTGCTCAACGAGTGGCCGGACCTGGAGCCGATCTTCAGAGAGTGGCAGAAGTCGATGGCGCTCGACTTCTCTGTCGGCGAATCCGTCAGCGCGCATTCGGACCACTATCCGTTCCTGATGGCGGGCGTGCCCACAGGCGGCATGGAAATGGTCGAGCATGATCTGAGCGGTCGCGGCTACGGCCACACGCGCTACGACACGCTCGACAAGGTGGGCGAGCGCGGGCTGCGCGAGGCCGCGGCGATGGCGGCGCGCTTGGCGATACGCATCGCCGACGCCGCCGAATGGCCGGCGGCGCGCCGCGACCAGGAGGCCGTTGCCGCTCTGTTCGACAAGCAGCAATATCAGGATGAGGCGGCTATCTTCGCCAAGATCAGGGCGTACAAGGAGAAGTTGCAGGGCTAAACCTAGCGCAGCAGCGTTGAAGCCACGAATCTCACAAATTGCACGAATTGCGACAGGTCTATTGGCCTTGTCTCCTTCGTGTTTATTCGTGAAATTCGTGGCATTTTTCTGTGTGCGACCTGATTGCGTCGTTTTTTGGTCCGGAACAATGCCGCGATCGCCGTCTTCGGCTATACTGGGAGCGCACCCCCGCATCCCGCACAATCGTGCAGTCGACCGGTGCGAATTTTGTCGTTCGCGGCGGCCTACAGTATGGTAGTGATGGATTTCACAAAACCAGGCGCAAGAGACCGGCGCGCTCCCTGTCGTTATCGTTCGTCGTCTTTTTGCCTGGGGCGACTTTGACGCCAAGCGGCGTCAGAGACAGGCCAACGACCGGCAATGATCGGTCGCCTCGGAACAATGGCACGTTTTGATTAAAGGATCAGTCCTATGGCGCGTCTGCTTATCGTTTATGGCTCCGAAGAAGGACAAACTGCCAAGGTCGCCAAACACTTGGCGGAGTTTTTCCGCGATCGGCGTCACCAGGTCGATCTCATTTTCGGCAAGGAGGTCCCCGCCGATCTGTCTATGACCGTCTATGACGGCGTGGTGGTGGGCGCCTCGATCCATATGGGTCGCCATCAAAAGTACATCGTCGAACTTGCGAAGAAGCACTGCAAAGACCTCACTACCCGGTTCTCCGCCTTCTTCACCGTCTGCCTGACGGCCAAGGGCGAGTCTCCTACAGACAAGGCCCAGGTCGAGCAATATGTGCAGGACTTCATGGAGGCCACCAGTTGGTATCCGGATCAGGTGGGCGTCTTTGCCGGCGCGCTGCTCTACACCCATTACGGCTTGGTCAAGCGCTTCATTATGAAGTCGATCAGCAAGCGTACGGGCGGCGACGTCGACGCCTCGCGCGACTATGAATACACCGATTGGGAATCGGTGGATGATTTCGGCGATGCGTTTCTCGCCGCGGTCGCCGGCGAATCCGTTCTCACCGACAACTGATCCGCCTCGTTCGGCCCGGCGCCTGAGATCGGCAGGCCTGCCCGGCGCTCGCGTGTCATACGCACATAGCCCCAAAACAGTAGCGTTCCCGCCATCGTCAATGCGATGCCGGTTAAGAACAGCGCGCTATATCCCCGCGCGGCGATGATGTAGCCGCCCGCCAGCGCCAGCAACGAGAAGCTCAACCCGCCCGCCATCTCGCCCGACCCCGACAGCACGCCGCGCCAGTTCGGCGGCACCATCTCCATCGAGTAGGCGAGATAGGCCGGGTAGCGCATAGACGAGAAGACGACAACCCCCACATAGCCCAACCCCGCCAGTTCCCATCTTGGTGAAAGAATCAACGGCAAGATGCTCAGAGCCGTCACCGCAGAGGCGAGCGTCACGATGCGCGGCGCAGACCACCGCGCCACCAGCGCCGGGACCAGCAGCGCCGCCGGAACCGAGGCCAGCCGCGCCGCCGCCGAAATCAGCCCGATGCGGCTGGTCGGCACGTCCAACTGCGTGTCGAAATAGACGTTGTAGAACGTCCCCGCTGCGCCGATGCCCGCCACCTGCAGGAAACGGATCACGCCGAAGGCAAGCAGCACAACCCCGACCGACCGCCTGATGGCGCGCGCCCGCGCGGCGTTGTACGCCGGGTTATCGATCTGTTCCGGCGTCATGGCTTCTCCGTCGACCGGCGGCCGCTCGCCCCCTCGCGTCAGCAGCAGCGCGGCGAGCGCGGGCAGCATCAACGCCGCCGAGATAAAGAGCGGGAAGCGATAAGGGTCAGGCTGGTCTTGTGCGATCTGCAGCACGGTCGCGTAGAGCCGCGGCAGAAACCCGCCGATCAGGCTGCCGCCCATCGCCGCCAGCGCTAATAGGCCGGTCTGCAGCGAAAACGCCAGCCCGCGTTGCGCAGTCCCCGTCATCTCCATCAGGAAGGGCACGGCATTGACGAAATAGACGGCCAGGCCCAATAAGACCAGCGTATAGCTGGTGATGAGCCAGCCGCCCGGCGCTAGCGGCGCAATGGTCTGGGATAACGGCAGCAGCGCCCCGCCCACAATGATCAACACCATCCCCATAATGACCATCGACCGATAGCCCACCCGGCCCCCCAAGGCGCCCGCGGGCAGGCTAGACAGGGCAAAGACCAATAACCCCGCCGAATTGACCACGCCGATGAACTCCGGCCCAAAGCCCAGACGCACCAGGTAGAGATTAAAGACAACCGAGTAGATGCCGCCGTCGATGGAGAAGCCGAGCAGGGCCGTGGCGACGAAATAGAGCCGCACGTTGCGATGCAGGCCGCGCAGCGCGGCTAGATAGCTGCCAAGCATGGCAGATTGCCTCATTCTATGATGTATGGCGACCGGCGCGCCGGTCGCATAAACATTGCCAATAACCAGCCGGCAACCGCACAGCGCCACGCCGGGCAACCGTGCAATCGCCGGTCCAACAAACCACTCTTTTGTTCTAGGCAAAAAGGGGGCGTCTGGCGGGCAGACGCAGTCTCTTGCATTGTATCACCGGCGCTGCCGCCCCGCGAATTGCCGCCTGTGAGACTTTAGTCGCAGCGCGATCCGCGCCGGTTTCCTACAATGAGGGCGTCCTCTCGGCTGGGCGCCGCCGTTGTGCGAGCCTTGCTGTATGAGAGCCAGTCAAGGAGCGCTGTGTATGGCAAACTTGCCGCTGCCATCCATCGACCAATCTCGCTGTACCGGTTGCCATCTATGTGTGGACATCTGTCCCGCCGGCGCCCTCGCCCAGACCGGCGGCAAGGCCTGTCTTGCCTATCCGGAACTCTGTACCTATTGCATCGCCTGTGAGGATCAATGTCCGGAAGACGCCATCTCGTTGCCGTTCCTGATCGTGTTTACGCCCCCTCATCCAAATCCGCCCCAAGGCCATTTGCCGGCAAAGGAGTAGAGCCAAAATGAAACCTGCACTGAAACGCACTGTGATGATCGGGCTGCTGGCCGTATTGCTGGCAGGGTTGATCGCGGGCTGCAACCGTGGGCGTCGCGATGAAACGCCCGAGCCGGTCAGCGCAGAGGGGGACCTGCCCGCCAACGCCCTCCAGATCGCAGCCGAACGCGGCCTGACGCCGGACGACATCAACGCCGCGCTTAAGACCTTTATGCCCAGCGGCCAATGGGACGAATACCTCATGTTCGCTTCGGGCGGCCATTCGGGCAACATGATGGTCATCGGCATTCCGTCCATGCGCATCTTGAAGCACATCGCCGTCTTTACGCCTGAAGCGTGGCAGGGCTACGGCTTCGGCGCCAGAGACATCGAGGAGATGCTCGACGCGGGCAACGTCAACGGCGTTAAGATCCGCATGGGCGATACGCATCACCCGGCGCTGAGCGAGACCGAGGGCGACTACGACGGCCAGTACGTCTTCATCAACGACAAGGCCTCGGCCCGCGTTGCCGTCATCGACCTACGCGACTTCGAGACCAAGCAGATCGTCAAAGACCCCAACATCATCAGCAACCACGGTTCGACGTTTGTCACGCCCAATACCGAGTATGTCGTGCAGGGCGCGCAGTACGCCACGCCGCTTGGCTGGGAATACGCGCCGATCGAGGAGTACGAAGAGAAGTACCGCGGCCTGATCACGCTGTGGAAGTTCAACCGCGAAACGGGCCGCATCGTGCCTGAGGAATCCTTTAGCATCGAGGCGCCGCCCTACTGGCAAGACCTGTGCGACGCAGGCAAGCTGGTCAGCGACGGCTGGGCTTTCTGCAATTCCTTCAACACCGAGATGGCGACCGGCGGCATCGAGGACGGCAACCCGCCCATCGAGGCCGGCGCCAGCCAGCGCGACATGGACTACCTGCACATCTTCAACTGGCAGAGGGCCGAGGCTGCGGTCAAGGCCGGCAAGGCAGAGATGATCAACGGCATGGCCGTGCTGCGCATGCCTGTCGCGGTCGAGGAGGGCGTTCTCTATCTGGCGCCGGAGCCGAAAAGCCCGCACGGCGCGGACGTTACGCCCGACGGCAAGTATATCGTCGTGTCCGGTAAACTCGATCCGCACGTCACCATCTACGCCTTCGACAAGATCGAGCAGGCCATCGCCGACGGCAACTGGGAGTTGGACCCCTTCGGCGTGCCTATCTTGAACTACGACGCGGTGAAGCACGCCCAGATTGAGTTGGGCCTCGGCCCGCTGCATTCCATCTTCGACGACCAGGGCTTCGGCTATACCAGCCTCTTCCTCGACAGCGCGGTCGCCAAGTGGAAGGTCGGCGATGAAGACCCCGAAAGCTGGCAGATGGTCGAAAAGCTGCCCGTGCAATACAACATCGGCCACCTGACCGCGGCCGAAGGCGACACGGTCAGCCCCGACGGCAAATACGTCGTCGTGCTCAACAAGTGGTCGGTAGACCGCTTCGCGCCGGTCGGCCCGCTGCTGCCGCAGAACATTCAGCTTGTCGACATCAGCGACGGCAACTTCAAGGTCATCTACGACATGGCGATGGGCATCGGCGAGCCGCACAACGCTCAGATCATCAAAACCGACAAGATCAACGCCTGGACGGCCTACCCCGAAGTGGGCTGGGACCCGATCAAGCAGGAGAAGTCCGAGTACGCCACCCTGCCCGGCGAAGAGCGCATCGAGCGCAACGGCAATACGGTCGAGATCTTCATGACCTCGGTGCGCTCCCACTTCACGCCGGAGCGGGTGCGGGTGAAGAAGGGCGACCATGTGATCTGGCACATCACCAACATCGAGACCGCGCACGACGCCACGCACGGCTTCCAACTCGGCGGGCACAACATCAGCCTGAGCCTGGAGCCGGGCGAGACGGTCACCTTCGAGTTGGATGTGAACAATGACGGCACCTACGCCTATTACTGCACGGAGTTCTGCTCTGCGCTGCATCTGGAGATGATGGGCTATCTGCTTGTCGAACCGTAGACAGCGCTTGCGCTGCGTCCTTCCGGGAAGCGTCCGGCCGCGCCGTTGTTGCCTGGGCGGCAGGGCTTCCCGGAAGGCGATTCGAGGAACGGCAAAGGGAAAGAGATGACGACAATGGCAGGGTTTCTAGAACGTATCTTGGGGCCGCGCGTCCCGCCCGATGAAGCGAACGCCGGCCGGGTGCGCTACCTAATACCGACGGCGCTGTTTGTCGTGGCGGCTGTGTTGTTGGTGACGTCGATCTTCTTGCCCTACTGGCGCCTCACCCTGAACGCGCCCCAGTATCCCAAAGGGCTGACGATTCACGCCTACCTCAACCGGCTGGAAGGCGATGTCAGCGAGATCGACGGGCTGAACCATTACATTGGCATGCGCCCGCTGAACGAAGCCGCCCAGTTCGAGCGCTCGATCTCCATCCTCGGCGTGGCCGCGGTGTCGCTGCTGATCTTGGCCGCCGTGGTTGTGCATACCCGCTGGGTTGTGCTCTTGACCCTTCCGGCCCTGCTCTTCCCTGCGGTCTTCCTGCTCGACCTGCAGTTCTGGATGGCGAACTTCGGCCGCAACCTCGACCCGACCGCGCCGCTGTCCAGCAGCGTGAAGCCCTTTGTGCCGCCCGTGCTCTTCGAGGGCAAGATCGCACAGTTCAGCACCTGGGCTATACCCGAAAGCGGGCTGTGGCTGGCTTTGGCCGCGTCCGTGTTGATCGCAGCCGGCCTCTATTTCCACCGTCGCGCCTATAAGCCGCTGGTCGACGCACAACAGGGGACGGCATGAAGCGCTCGCCCTGTGGCGGGGCCATGCGCGCCGCCTTCTCGTTCGCGCTCATCCTGGGCTGCTTCGCCGTGCCGGCGCGCGCGGACGGCTCCTTCGACCTACAGACCGCGCTCGATGCGGCGCGCCCCGGCGACGTTATCGCCGTCCCTGCGGGGACCTATGCCGGGCCCCTCTCCATCGACAAGCCGGTCACCCTGGACGGACAGGGCCAGGCCGTCATCGCCGGCAGCGGCCGCGGCGACGTGGTCACCATCCGCGCGCCCTACGTCACGCTGCGCGGCTTCACCATTCGCAACAGCGGCGACCTGCTCGATCAGGAAAACGCCGGCGTGACAGGGCTGGCCCCGCACCTGACTATCGAGGACAACCGCTTTGAAGATACGCTCTTCGGCGTGTATCTAAAAGAGGCGCCGCACAGCATCGTGCGCGGCAACGAGGTGCTTTCCAAAGACTTGCCCCTGCCGCGGCGCGGGGACGGCATTCGCATCTGGTACAGCGACGGCAGCCGCGTCGAAGACAACTACGTCCACGGCAGCCGCGATGTCGTCATCTGGTTCTCGCACGACAGCGTGGTGCGCGGCAACACGGTCGAGGACGGGCGTTATGGCCTGCACTTCATGTTCAGCGACAACCAACTGCTGGAGGACAACCTGCTGCGCCACAACTCGGTCGGCGTCTTCCTCATGTACGGCCGCGGGTTGACTATGCGCCGCAACGTGATGCTCGAAAACCGCGGGCCGAGCGGCTATGGCCTCGGCCTCAAGGACGTGGACGACATCGTGGCCGAGGGCAACCGCCTGATCGCCAACCGCGTCGGCCTCTATGTCGACAACTCGCCGCGCGAGGCGAACGCGACCGTACGCTTTGCGCACAATCTCTTTGCCTATAACGACACTGGACTGGTTCTGCTGCCCCTGGTCAAGCGCAACACCTACGTCGACAATGTCTTTCTGGACAACGACGAGCAGATCGGCATCGCCGGCAGCGGCCAACTCAGCGGCAACCAGTGGTCGCTGGATGGCCGCGGCAACTACTGGAGCGACTACGCCGGTTTCGACGCCGACCGCGACCGCATCGGCGACCTGCCCTACCAGCCGGTGAGCCTGTATGAGGACTTGATGGCGGCGCACCCGGAACTGCGCCTCTTCCGCCTTAGCCCCGTGGCCGACGCGCTTGACTTAGCCGCCAGAGCCTTTCCCATCTTCCAGCCGCAGCCCAAGATCACGGACGAGCGACCCTTGACTGCGCCGCCATCGCTGCCCGCGGTGTCCAGCCTGCCCGCGCAGACGGGGCCGGGCGTCTTGCCCAGCGCGCTGGCATTGGTCGGCGCGGCGCTGCTCATCCTTGCCACCGGGACGGGCGGCTTCAACCGCTGGAACGGGCGCGCCGCGCGCCAACAGACCGTGCGCCAACGGACTTCGCCATGAACGAGGCCATGAACGAGGCCATGAACAACCCCATGATCGAGTTTGAACGCGTCACCAAGCGTTTCGGCCGCAGATCCGCGGTAGATGACTTCTCGCTGACCGTCGCCGCGCAACGGGCTGTCGCCCTATGGGGGCCGAACGGCGCGGGCAAGACCACGGCCATCAAGTGCCTGCTCGGCCTACTGCGCTACGCGGGGACGATCCGCATCGACGGGCTGGACGCACGGCGCAACGGCCGCGCCGCCCGCCGCCGCATCGGCTATGTGCCGCAAGAGATCGCCCTCTATCCCGACATGACAGCGGCGGAGACAGCGCGCTTCTTCGCCCGGCTGCGCGGCGCGCCGGCGGCCCAGGCGCACAGCATCCTCGCCCAGGTTGGACTGGATGACCAGGCCGCCAAGCCGGTCGGCGCTCTGTCCGGCGGCATGAAGCAGCGGCTGGCTTTGGGGCTGGCCCTGCTCGGCGATCCGCCCGTCCTCATCCTGGACGAACCGACTTCTAACCTGGACCGGGCCGCACGCGACCATTTCCTGCATCTGCTGGCCGAGGTCAAAGCCGCGGGCAAGACCATCCTCTACACGTCGCACCGGCTGGAGGAGATCGAGTTGCTGGCCGACGAGGCGGTCGTCATGGAAAGCGGGCGCATCCGCGCTGTCTGTCCCGGCCATGCGTTGGCGCAGACGCTCGGCATGCGGCGCACCGTCAAGCTGCACGTCCCCGCCGAGTCGCTCGATCGGGCGCTGCAAGTCCTGCACGCGGGCGGTTACCAGGCCAGCCGCAACGGGCGCGGCGTGCTGGTCGAGGTGCGCCCCGACGCCAAGGCGGAGCCTATCGGCCTGTTGGGTCGCGCCGCCATCGCAGTGGTCGATTTCGAACTGGAGTAAGCCATGAGTATCGCTACAGTCTGGCTGTTAGCCCAGAAAGAACTGCGCGACGCGCTGCGCAACCGCTGGTTTCTGCTCTACACCGTCGCCTTCGTAGCGCTGGCGTTGGGCCTCTCCTATCTGGCCTTGGCGGGCGCGGGCATGGTCGGCTTTGCCGGCTTCGGGCGCACCGCGGCCAGCCTGATCAACCTGGTGCTGCTGATCGTGCCGCTCATGGGGCTGACGGTCGGCGCGCAGAGTTTGGCCGGCGAGCACGAGCGCGGCACGCTGAGCTACCTGCTGGCCCAGCCCGCGGGCCGCGCCGAGATCTTCCTGGGCAAGTTTATCGGCCTCGCCCTCAGCCTGCTGGCCGCGCTGGCCCTCGGCTTTGGCATCTCCGGCCTGGTCATGGCCGCGAGCGAGGGCGGCCCCGCCGACCCCGCAGCGTATCTGCGGCTGGCCTGGCTGGCCTGGCTGCTCAGCCTGACCATGCTCAGCGTCGGGCTGCTGATCTCGGCGCTCAGCCGCCGCGCCAGCGTTGCCGTGGGCGTCGGCCTCTTCTTCTGGCTGGTTTTTGTCTTCCTGGGCGACCTGGGCATGATGGGCACGGTCATGGTGATGCGCGTCCCTGCCGACGCGCTCTTTTGGATCGCGCTCGCCAACCCGCTGCAGGTCTTCAAGATGGCGGCTATTCTCGACATCCGCGCCACGCTCGACGTGCTCGGCCCGGCGGGCATCTATGCCATTCAGCGCCACGGCGATTGGCTGGGCTTGCTCTTTCCCGCCATCCTTGCCGTCTGGGTCTTGTCGCCGGCGCTGGTCGCCTATGGCCGCTTTGCCGCGCGCGGCGATTTTTAGGGAGGAGATCAAACCCATGAAGTGCGCTATAATGCCAAGCGCGATTCAGACGCGCCTGGTTATCAGTCTCCTCATCGCAGCGTTCGCCGGTTGGGCGCTGCCTGCTTGCGCGCCCGGCCAGGCGGAGATGGCGCCGCCCGACATCGTCTATGGCGAGACGCCCTGCGTCGAATGCAGTATGATCATCAGCGATGCCCGCTTCGCGGCCGGTTATGCGCATGAAGTCGCGGCGGGACGGTACGAAAGCAAGGCTTTCGACGACATCGGCGACATGCTTGTGCACGCGGACAAACATGCGGAGGACAAGATCACGGCCTGGTACGTCCACGACTATGTAGGCGAGGCCTGGCTGGATGCAGAGCAGGCGATCTTCGTCGTCAGCCCGAAACTGCCCACGCCAATGGGCTACGGCATTCTGGCCTTTGCCGAGCGGTCCGCAGCCGAACGCGTGGCGGCGGAGGCGGAAGGGGAATTGCTTACCTGGGAGGAACTGCGGCAGGAGGCGAAAGCCGGCATCGGGCACGGTCACGCTCATGGCGGATCGTGAGCCGGTTGCGGCGTTTGTGCAACCAATCCGGCGATCGCACGTAATTTGAACAACCGATAAGCATCAAATCTAGATAAGGAGCAGTGTTCATGAAACGGTATTTCTGGATTGTCACGGTGACCGCGCTGGCCCTAGCCCTCGCCGCTTGCGGCGGCAAGAAGGAGCCGACCCCGGCGCCAGAGCCTCCCGCCGCCGCGGCTGAAGCGGCAGCGCCGGCGGCGGAACCTGTCGGGGACGCGGCGGCGGGCAAGGATTTGTTCGTGCCCACTTGCGGCGCCTGCCACGGGCCGGAAGGCAAAGGCGTCACCGGCCTGGGTAAGGACATGACCCACAGCGAGTTCATCGCCGAGAAGACGGATGCCGAACTGCTGGAATTCAT
>Ga0334890_1003503_pt1 | contig 15748 bp, 11 predicted proteins | sample GraSluR1_MG_3_FD_207220 | JGI IMG/M metagenome (GOLD analysis project Ga0334890, IMG submission 207220) | Sludge microbial communities from methane-producing bioreactor in Wageningen University, Netherlands - Granular Sludge_31_08-R1 | ecosystem: Engineered > Bioreactor > Anaerobic >... | reverse complement strand
CTGAGATCCAATAATTGTTAATATTAGAGATATCATAAGAAATATTATAAATAAACGTTCTATAGTAGATAATCCTAAGGATATCGATTTTTTAATGAATGCATTATTATTATTATTATTATTATTATTATTATTATTATTATTATTATTATTATTATTATTATTATTATTATTATTATTAGTAGTAGTAGTAGTAGTAGTAGTAGTAGTAGTAGTAGTAGTAGTAGTAGTAGTAGTAGTAGTAGTAGTAGTAGTAGTAGTAGTATATGCTAACATAAACATGACTAATAAAATTATGCTCGACGTGATTACTAGGAAAGATTCAGATAATGGAGAAGTATATCCAAAAAAAAGACACAATTCATTCAGGATGAGCCCATAGATCATCCAAAAGCTGATGCTTAATCCTATAGCTAAAACCGATAGTTCAGCTGCATCAAATTCTTTTAATCTAAATATATATATTAGAGTTACTCCAGGAAGAACAACTAAAAAGATTAGCCCCAGAAGTTGCCTATAAAAAGGTATGTTTAGAGAAACAGATATAATCGTTAAAATCAAAATCAGGATGAAACCTACATAACATTTTTTATTATGTAATTTTATATTCATTTCTGTATCACCTAGCCCAGCCTTATCGATTTGGAGAAACTAGCTCCTCCCATCTCCCACCTCCTCCAATATCTTCCTCCACCTCTCCACCGCCTTCTCGAAGGTGAACTCGCGCTCCACCAGGGCCCGCGCGCGCATCGCAACGCCCTCGAGGTCCGGGTGCTCCAGGGCGCGGATGACGTTGGCGGCGATGCACTCGGGCGAGTTGTTCTCCATCAGAAAGCCCGTCTCGCCGTCCTTGATGATGTCGGGGATAGCGCCCACGGGGGTAGAGAGGACGGGGGTGCCGCAGGCCATGGCTTCGAGCATGATATTGGGCAACCCTTCAGTGGAGGAAGGTAGCACAATTAATTTCAACCGGTTAAGATACCTCGGCAAATCGCTATGATCAATCCAACCAGGGAATTCCACTACAGGATTCAAATTAAAAGTATTAATAAAATTTTCAACCTTTTCGTGAAACATCCCATCGCCACCTACAAGGAATTTAATGTGATTATTATATCTAGATATTTTCAAAATTCCATTCATAAAGTTTAATATGCCTTTTTCCTCACTTAGGCGTCCTATGTAGCCGACTGCACTCTCTCGTTTATTAAAAGACTCGCTCAATGAGAACCTATTGAAATCCAAAAAGTGTTCATGAGCTATTTTAACTTTTTGTTCGAAATCTTTTAGATCCCAATCATATATCATGTTTTTTGAGTATACGACAATTCTATCTGAATGCCCCCTGTTTATTGAGGACGAACATTTTACAATCTGCGTCAATTTCTGATTTTTCTGGGCCCAAGTGATAGATGAAGAACCTATTAATAACAATACAACTGGCTTCCTTATTATTTTAGCTGTTAATAATGGTAGTAGTAATGTATCACTGCCAATAGAAAAAACCCATATATGAGTTGATTTTATCGATTTTATTATGTAAAATGAATAAATTATCTGGGCGTATATGTGGATAGCGAGTAATCGACCGATAGAGTTATTCGTTACCTCAAATTCAAATCCTAATATCTGGATCCTTTGATCTGATTTTAATACACTAAAGCCCTTACCACTTGTTATGACACACAACTTGTTTGAAATATGATACAAAATTTCGATGAGATTTAATAAACTATTTGTATTCCCAGTACTACTCATCGGACACGTAATAATTCCTAAGTTTGGTTTCTTGCTATTATGTTCTATAGTATCACCTTATGTAAGACATTCCTTGAGTAACAACTGAAGTTTTGTTACCATATTAATTATTTCATCCATGGACGTCGCCCCTCATTTTTCTAATATTACGTGTAAAGAAATTAATAAATCTTCGCGTAGGTCCGAAGGATTTTAAAGCGTTGTATAAATATGTATCCTTTAAATGATAAATAACTAAATCTAATAATATTGATAGATCTAAAAAAACCCTCTGCTTTAAACTCATATTTAAACCATCAATACTAGAAATGCATTCTAATAGGAAAGACCTGTGGAATAAGTAAGGAAAATCTATTTTGGCGTTTTTTTCATATATGTCAATGTATATCGAAGTTAATTTATTCATAGCCAAATCAAAGGTGTGCCCCCAACCTTCTTTGGATGCATGAGTTTTACATAAATCTATATCCACCTCACCCATAAGATAGACTAAATGTAAGAAATCTAGTAAAGACATACTCCTGTGGCCAATAAGCCGATGTATAAGCATTAATATGAAATTAGCCTCATTATTTAGCCCAGGATAAGTTAAATCAAACATTTGGTCATCAATAATAGAGCTCCAAATAAAATCACAATCTATGAAATCCATCCCTATATAATGAATGCTTCCATAGAGTTCAATATCAACATAGCCAGGTTTTTGGAGGATTATCTCAGTAACATCGAAGGTAGAACAAAACATACCTTTATCTTTGAGTGCGTTAATAATAGCTAATTGATCTATACTATTTACGAATATATCGACATCCCGAGGAATGTAAGGTACGCGATTGCATAGTTTAATAATAATATATTTTTTCTTATATTCTTCAGTAATTTTGTTTAGTAACTTTATCGTCTCTTTAAATTCATGCAACCTCTGTAATTCTTTATGCCAATCATCAGCACCAGAAGGAGGTAATGATATGCCCTGATTAATTAGACTATTAACAAAATGGTAATACAAGCCATTTCTCTTTGCAAACCTGACGGTTGAATCAAATAGATCTATATCATCTTGTAGAATTTTTAAATCGAAATTCGATGAGTAATTGGGATCCACAGATGATAGAACGATTTCTAAATAATTTTTATTTTTCATGAAGAGAACTCCATAAGATTATCATAATTTAATGACATTATTAAAAATTTCATCATTAATATGCTCCTTACTTTTATCAGCATTAATTCGAATAGATCTCGAAGTATCGGAGATTATGCTGTACATGTTAAGTACATTATAATAATATTCCCTACAAACCTGAGAATCGAATGAAGAATCCATCCTGGAGTAAAGAAGATCTAAATCACCTATTAAGAAAAATGTCACATCTGGTTTTGGAAATCTATTGATAAGAAGAGCACAATTCGAACCGCATAAATCATAAAAGAATTGGTAAAAATATCGATCGCATACGACAACTTTTTTCCTGTAGATGGTTCTGATAAAAATATATGTAACTGATGCATAAATATATGCCAACGGTAAAAACACAATATCTAAATGTGTATTAGACTGATTCGTTTTCGAGGTCCTAGACCTTCTGGGGCTAACTGAGGCTAGGTTATTATTAAAAAATAACTTGGAGATGGTATTAACCAATAAAAAAATGGGTCTAATGTAAATGGCATCATAACCATTATCGATCAATCTATTAACGAGTAGTCTAGCTTGCGTCGTTTTGCCAGATCCGTCTACCCCTTCAATTGCCACGATGATTTCTAACCACCTCTTTGTATAGACTTTCATATTTGGTCGCTACAACGTTAATGTCGAATCTTTCTCGAATCATGGCAGAGCAATTTGCACCAAGAGACTCGCAAAACTTCATATCACTAATTAATTTTATAATTCCTTCTCTTAACTCTCCGACATTTCCAGGCTCAACTAATATTCCAGTTTTGCCTGATTTAACAATTTCTGATATTCCTCCAACGTCTGTAGCGACAACAGGAACCCCAACTGCCATAGCTTCGAGCATAGACGTAGGATGATCGGCTATCCCCACGGTATCCAAAAAAGGAGCTACATATACATCGCTTGCAGCCATATAATCAGATAAATTGTCCACTATGCCGACAGGTATTATACAATGTTCTAGGCTGAAATGTGTAATTAATTTCTTAATTTCGAAAACGTGCTTCATATCTGCATCTAATTTTGATGGATAATAATACTTGTCTGTAGGCATATTTAATAACATAAAGAGAACCGTATTTGGCATCGTTTCTAATATGTCTTTAAATGATTTAACCAACACTGAGAGACCCTTTCGAGTAGTCAAGCTTCCGACATAAATCAAAACAGGCTGTTTTTGATCAATATTGTATATTTCACGTATATTTTTTCCGGATATGTTCGTATTGTATTTTTCTAAATTTATTCCGATAGGAATGTCCACAATATCACCACCATTGATACCAGTACTTAGTAAGGACCGACGAATATTATCTGTAACAGTTACAATTTTGTCAATATTCGAGAAGTGGACTCGAGAGAGGCTACCATTCGAGAATAAGCTGACGATATAGTCTCTAGAGGGGTTTATAGGACAATATAAACTATGGATGGACGGAACGTTAGAAATTTTTGAAGAAGTTCCCGTTATCATCGCAAGCACTGAATAGCCGGAATGTCCATGAATAATGTCAAATTTATTAAGCTTATTTAGCTCATATATCTTTTTAATTGTTTTAATAGAATATGCTGAGCCGTAGCTGATAGAAGAAAATGAGCCTGAAACGGGCAGAGTAACTATTTGAGCGTATTCTATATTATCGCTAATTTCTTCTTTTCGATCGCCAGGATAGCGATGAGGAGTTGTAACAATTGTAATCGCATGACCACTATCAAACAGAGATTTTGATAATTGTATAACATTATTCACGTGCCCTCCGATAAAGGCATTCCCACATGAATCCCCTATTTCAGGGCAAATCATGCATATGTTCATATCTCTTCCATCCTCCTATAGGCATATTTTGTGAATAGCCTGGCAGAATGCCACAAACGTTTTATCTCATCAAAACTATTTCTTCTTATAATTTGATTGAGTGCTAAAAAAATGTAATCTATAGAGATATAATAGTCTCTCAAAATTTTATTTGCTGCATTGATCATTTCGTCGCTGCTCAATTCGGGATAAGATACTACGGACTTTTGAAATCCGTCGGAATCCAGGTATTCCACAGGATCATCTGTTACCAAATAACCTCTATCTTTTAGCCATGAATATAGCTCAGTTCCTGGGATGGGCTGTGGTACGAGAACCTGTAAAATTTCTGGTTTTAATTCGAGTATCAAATCTTTAGTTAATGAAATTGTAGTCTTATTCTCACCGGGCAATCCAATTATGAAATCTCCGTGAACCATTAGATGAGCTTTTTTGGCCGCTGTTGAAAATGTCCTCATATCATCTACAGATACATTTTTTTTAATGTTATTCAGTATATCATTGCTTCCTGACTCATATCCTGCAATAAGCATCCTGCAATTAGCTTTTTTCATAAGCTTCATAGTATCTAAATCTAATGTGTTTGCTCTTGCATTACATGACCATGCAATTTTAAGACCCCGCTCTAAATAAAACTGACAAAAATCTTTTACTCGCTCCTTATTGATTGTAAAAGTATCATCTTCAATAAATATCTCTTTAACATATGAAACGTTATTTTCTATATAAGAAAACTCGTCGATGACGTTTTCAACGCTTCTCACACGATACTTCCTCCCTGAAAACGTAATTGGCCAAGAGCAAAACGTGCAGTTATTAGGACACCCTCTACCAGAAAAAATCTGTATCATAGGATATAGCGAAGAACTCAAAAAATAATCCGATATATTTAGATGTTTCTTATATACTGTTGAGACAAATGGAATTTGATCAAGGTCTTCAGAGGTGGTTAAGTCCCTGTCTTCGTTGTGGATTATCTCTTCATCCAATCTGTAAGAGATCCCACGAATAGTTCTCAAATCTTCAAGACACGTATAATTATCGGCTATTTCTTTTATGGTGATATCATATTCATATCTTGCAGCAAGGTCAACACCTTCATTCAAAATATTTTCTGTATACTGTGAAACCGGCGGTCCTACCATACAAACTAATGTGTCCGATTGTATTTTAATATCATTTGCTATTTTCAAATCATTGGAAAGACTTGAAAAATTAGTTTCTATAACACATAGATCTGGATCATAATCACATAAATCGTTAATTACGTCGTCCGATGAAAATTTAAGTGCTTGGGCATCGACTAGTCTGACATCATGTGACTGCTCTAAAATACCCGTTGCATATGCTAACCAAATTGGATAATATAAGGTCCCCCCTCGGCTCGCTTCGCCACATCCTCTTACACCTCGACAAAATCCGCGGATGAACGGGGGATTAATCGCATATATTTTCATTTAGACCAACCCCGCTTAATAATACCCATAAAAAAGCCGAAGCTGTACGAAGGTAGCTGAATTATAAATAAAATGGGCATGATTAACAATAATGAAACGCTCTTCGTCCTTAAACTGCTAATAAGCGAAAAATAAATAATAAAAAAAATATAAAATATAGTAATTATTAACGAAAATATCTTTAGAGTACTGCTCAGTATTGAACCGAGGATCGATACTACAAATAATATTACAAATATTGGTGGCGCATAATGAAATTTATTAATAGATGATGGATATTTACTCAACAAAACAGCTTTGGCAAATCCGTAATTATACATCTGCTTGGCGAAACCTCCATAGGTTTTACGTTTATAGTAATATACAATAGCATTAGGATTAACAAGTAATTTATAACCGAGATGTCTTATTTTATAATTAAGAGAAAAGTCTTCTCCAACTTTCATATCTTCATCATAAAGCCCAACTAATTTTAGAATATTTTTTTTATATAGAACATAGGGTACCGTACTAACCTCATGGTTTTTCCCGTCCTGCTTGAAGGATGACCCTTGTCCACCAAGTGGTGAGCGATACACCTGCTCAATGGCCCTGCCAATCAAAGATTCATCACTTGGACTAAAGTGAACAGACCCTACTCCAGCAATGTAGTCTTGGTCTTGAACTACCAAGCTGTGGTATAAATTTTTCAACCAATTCCGGTCAGCTTTACAGTGCCCATCAATATATGCAATTAGATTGCTTCCATCTTCATTTTTAATAGCTATATTTCTCCCGATAGATTGCCAATGACCCTCATTAGTATATAACTTTATTAGATCTGGATATTCACTTGCATATCGAGCTACTATTTCCTGAGTCGAATCATCTGACTTACCATCTACAACGACTATTTGATATAAATCGCGTGAAATACTTTGGTCAATCAGCGAATCCAGGCATTTAGCAATATATTCTTCCTCATTTTTAACCGCTACAATTACTGAAATAAAGTCGTTTTTAGCACAATTAATTACAACCACCCCTATTAATAGTATTAATCAATTTTGATAACGAATGCAAGATGATCCCTGTAATTACCATAAACGACCCTATCATCGTCAGCATTATCATCAATAGCGTAGGGCCAAATAACAAGCTCCCCCCAAGGTAAAACGTCCTCAGGAAATCGAGCCCCATCCCGACCCCCACCGCAGCGACCACCATCCCCGGAATCGTGAAGTAATAGAGCGGCCTTCGTAGCTCCATATCGTGAAGCAGGGTGAGGAGCACTCCTACACCGTGTTTTACCGGCCCTTCCGTAGAAGCTCGCTCTACATCGTAGCTGCAATTTATGGGCACCTCTGCAAAACTCAGGTCATTATCCTTGATCTGGAGGAGGATCTCGGAGCCCGCCGACATGCCGCTCCCCTTGATCCTTATGGACTCTATCGCCCTCTTCCCGTAGGCTCTATACCCGCTCTGGCTGTCGGAGACGCTGATCCCGCCCGTAAAGTTCGTGGCCGTATCCAGGACCTTCATCCCCACCTTTCTGTATGCGGGGATGTTATGGCCGTTCCCGTCGCAGAACCGAGAGCCGATCACGATGTCGGCGCCGTTGTTTAAAGGCTCCAGAAGCTTCGATATCTCTGCCGGGTCGTGCTGACCGTCGGAGTCGATGATCACCATCTTCTCTGCGTTCAATTGTCGTGCAGTCTCAAAGCAGCTCCGAAGGGCTCCACCGTAGCCCTGGTTCTTGGTATGGCGGACGACGTGAGCGCCCAGGGCCTCGGCGATCTCTGCGGTGGCGTCAGAGCTTCCGTCATCTACGACTACAACTACGTCTACGTACTTCTTGCAGCCAAGGATCATCTTGGCTATGGACCGCTCCTCGTTGTAAGCGGGCATCGCCGCAATCGTTAGAGACATGAACCCTTCGCCCGAAGTTTGATTACAGGTTTATGAAAACCGGCTATACCATCGAATTGCATCTCGAAGTCCCTCTTCCATAGTGTACTTCGGAGAATACCCGAGGTCCTCTGCAAGCGTTATATCCGCCACCGAGTCCCTGATGTCCCCGGCCCGCGCCTCCGAGTAGATGGGCCTGACCTCGCTTCCCGATATCTTCCTGATGATCTCGGCCAGCTCGTTCAGGCTCGTCCTCGTCCCGCTGGCGATGTTGTAGACCCCCGGAACGCATCCCTTGCTCGCCAGGATGTTCGCCCTCACCACGTCTTTGACGTAGACGAAGTCCCTCGTCTGCTCCCCGTCCCCGAAGATCACCGGCGCATCTCCTGCGAGATACGCAGAGACGAACTTGGGGATGACGGCGGCGTACTCTGAACTTGGGTCCTGCCTCGGCCCGTAGACGTTGAAGTAGCGAAGAACGACGTTTCTCATCCCATAGACCTCGTTGAAGGCGATGCAATACCCCTCCCCCGCCAGCTTGGATACGGCGTAGGGGGACTTCGGCTCCGGCCTCATATCCTCCCTCTTCGGCAAGGTTGGCGAGTCGCCGTATACCGCCGCCGAGGAGGCGAAGACCACTTTCTCGGCTCCGGCGTCCCGGGCGGCGACGAGGACGTTCAGGGTCCCCTCGATCCCCACCCGGCTGGTCAGGATCGGGTCCTCGACGGACCTCTGGACCGAGGCGATCGCCGCCTCGTGGAAGACGCAGGCGCACCCCTCGAAGGCCCCTCGGAGGAGGTCGAGGTCGAGGATGCTCCCCTCGACGAGTTCGACGTTCTGCCCCGCCAGGTTCTCTTTCTTGCCGGCCGAGAGGTCGTCGACGACCACCACCTCATTTCCGTCGGCCAGGGCCTCAGCGAGGTTTGAGCCGATGAACCCGGCTCCCCCCGTTATGGCGAACTTCTTGGTCATGGTCGGTGGATCCTTGGTCGATGGGCGATCTCGTCCGCTGGAGAAGGGATGGGGCCTCGAGGGCGAGAAATTATTCTGATATGAAAATACATATCTAAAAATGCTTCCGGATTCTAGCTTACGCCTTCTCCGCCAGGCCCTCCTATCATCAGCTCAATTCGGGCGATGGCATCTTCTCCGGCCCTTCCCAGATCAACTGAGATCTGGAAGAGTCTGCACTCAACTACTCAACTATCCTCCAAATAAACCTTTTGGCCCTTCTGAAGGCGTATCATATAGTCCTCCCCGGGAAGGGCTGCGGACCGCCCTCTCCTCAGGGACTATCGCCTCCTCGTCATCCCCGCAGGATAGCGTCCGCGAAATTGAGAGATGCCGGCCGAAGATATCCGCCACAAACAACGGGGTTTCGCCGCCCCGATCCCCGCAAAACCGCCCGACCGATAGGGCGGGCGGCGCCGAAGCAGCGAACCCCCGGCCCCCACCAGCACTCTATCGGACAAGGGGGCCCTCTCTCCCCCCTTCAGCTGAAGCCCACAATCATAAGCCACGCGATCCGGGCGCAGATGATCAAATCGCACCCGCCATGGCGCGGGCTTCCTCGGCCTCGGCGGTCCTCCCAAGGGCTTCCAGGGCCGCAGCTTTGTTGTTCCAGTAGCCTGCGTTCTGGGGGTTGAGCCGGATCGCCTCGTCGTAAGCCTCGAGGGCTTCATCTAACTTTTCGAGACTCCGGAGATTCGCTCCTTTTTCGGACCAATACCACGCATTATCGGGGCGTAGCCTGATAGCCTCGTCGTAAGCCTCTACGGCCTCGTCGAACCGCTCGAGGCTCCTGAGATTCGCGCCTTTAGCCGCCCAGTAGCCCGCGTTCTCGGGACTGAGCCTGATAGCCTCGTCGTAAGCTTCGAGGGCCTCGTCAAACTTCTGAAGCGACCTTAAAGTAGCTCCTTTTGCTGCCCAGTAAGCAGCGTTCCCAGGATCGAGCCTGATGGTTTCGTTGTGAGCCTTGAGAGCATCGTCGAGCTCGCCTAAAGCTCGGAGGGTGACAGCTTTGTTATTCCAATGAGCCGCGTTCTCCGGATCGGCCTTGATAGCTTCGTCGTAGACACCGAGAGCTTCTTCGGTCCTCTCCTGCCCCCTCAGGATGGTGGCCTTGATATTCCAGTAGCCTGCGATATCGGGCCTGAGCCTAATCGCCTCGTCGTAGGCTGCAACGGCTTCGTCGAACCGTTCGAGACTCCTGAGATTCGCGCCTTTAGCCGCCCAGTAGGCTGCGATATCGGGACTGAGCCTGATCGCCTCATCGTAAGCCTCGACAGCCTCGTCGAACTTATCGAGGCTCGTTAAGGTGGCTGCTTTTGCGGCCCAGTAGGCTGCGTTATCGGGGTCGAGCCTGACCGTTTCGTTGTGAGCCTCGAGGGCATCGTCGAGCTCGCCTAAAGCTCTGAGGGTGGCGGCTTTGTTATTCCAATGAGCAGCGTTCTGCGGATCGGCATTGATCGCTTCGTCGTAGACACCAAGAGCTTCTTCGGTCCTCTCCTGCCCTCTCAGAATGGTGGCCTTGATATTCCAGTACCCTGCGTTATCGGGGTTGAGCCTGATCGCCTCGTCGTAGGCTGCAACAGCCTCGTCGAACCGTTCGAGACTCCTTAAGGTTGCCCCTTTAGCGGCCCAGTAGCCAGCGATATCGGGCCTGAGCCTGATCGCCTCATCGTAAGCCTCGACAGCCTCGTCGAACTTATCGAGGCTCGTTAAGGTGGCTGCTTTTGCGGCCCAGTAGGCTGCGTTATCGGGGTCGAGCCTGACCGTTTCGTTGTGAGCCTCGAGGGCTTCATCGAGCTCGCCTAAGGCTCGGAGGGAGGCGGCTTTATTATTCCAGTGAGCGGCGTTATCCGGATCGGCCTTGATCGCTTCGTCGTAGACACCGAGAGCTTCTTCGGTCCTCTCCAGCCCCCTCAGGATGGTGGCCTTGATATTCCAGTATCCTGCGTTATCGGGGTCGAGCCTGATCGCCTCGTCGTAAGCTTCGAGGGCTTCATCGAACCGCTCGAGGGACCTGAGATTCGCGCCTTTGGCCGCCCAGTAGCCTGCGATATCGGGACTGAGCCTGATCGCCTCGTCGTAAGCCTCGACAGCTTCGTCGAACTTATCGAGGGACCTTAAGGTGGCTGCTTTAGAAGCCCAGTAGGCAGCGTTACCGGGGTCGAGCCTGATCGATTCGTTGTGAGCCTCGAGGGCTTCATCGAGCTCGCCTAAGGCTCGGAGGGAGGCGGCTTTGTTATTCCAGTGAGCGGCGTTATCCGGATCGGCCTTGAACGCTTCGTCGTAGACACCGAGAGCTTCTTCGATCTTGCCCTGGCCCCTCAGGATGGTGGCTTTATTGTGCCAGTGGCCTGCAGTCTCGGGGCTGAGCCTTATAGCCTCGTCGTAAGCTTCAACCGCCTCGTCGAACCGTTCGAGGCTCCTGAGATTCGCGCCTTGTGTAGCCCAGTACCACGCGTTATCAGGACTGAGCCGGATCGCCTCTCCATAAGCCTCGACAGCCTCGTCAAACTTCTGAAGCGACCTTAGAGTGCCTCCTTTTTCAGCCCGGAACGCGGCGTTCCCGGGGTCGAGCCTGATCGCTTCATCATGAGCCTTGACGGCCTCATCGAACTCGCCTAAAGCTCGGAGGGTGACAGCTTTGTTATTCCAGTGAGCGGCGTTCTCCGGATCGGCCTTGATAGCTTCGTCGTAGACACCGAGAGCTTCTTCGATCTTGCCCTGGCCTCTCAGGATGGTGGCTTTATTGTGCCAGTGGCCTGCAGTCTCGGGGCTGAGCCTTATAGCCTCGTCGTAAGCTTCAACCGCCTCGTCGAACCGTTCGAGGCTCCTGAGATTCGCGCCTTGTGTAGCCCAGTACCACGCGTTATCAGGACTGAGCCTGATCGCCTCATCGTAAGCCTCGACAGCCTCGTCGAACCGCTCGAGGGACCTGAAGGTTGCTCCTTTAGAAGCCCAGTAGCCTGCGTTACCGGGGTCGAGCCTGATCGATTCGTTGTGAGCCTCGAGGGCTTCATCGAGCTCGCCCAAGGCTCGGAGGGAGGCGGCTTTGTTATTCCAGTGAGCGGCGTTATCCGGATCGGCCTTGATCGCTTCGTCGTAGACACCGAGAGCTTCTTCGGTCCTCTCCAGCCCCCTCAGGATGGTGGCCTTGATATTCCAGTATCCTGCGTTATCGGGGTCGAGCCTGATCGCCTCGTCGTAAGCTTCGAGGGCTTCATCGAACCGCTCGAGGGACCTGAGATTCGCGCCTTTGGCCGCCCAGTAGCCTGCGATATCGGGACTGAGCCTGATCGCCTCGTCGTAAGCCTCGACAGCTTCGTCGAACTTATCGAGGGACCTTAAGGTGGCTGCTTTAGAAGCCCAGTAGGCAGCGTTACCGGGGTCGAGCCTGATCGATTCGTTGTGAGCCTCGAGGGCTTCATCGAGCTCGCCTAAGGCTCGGAGGGAGGCGGCTTTGTTATTCCAGTGAGCGGCGTTATCCGGATCGGCCTTGATCGCTTCGTCGTAGACACCGAGAGCTTCTTCGGTCCTCTCCAGCCCCCTCAGGATGGTGGCCTTGATATTCCAGTATCCTGCGTTATCGGGGTCGAGCCTGATCGCCTCGTCGTAAGCTTCGAGGGCTTCATCGAACCGCTCGAGGGACCTGAGATTCGCGCCTTTGGCCGCCCAGTAGCCTGCGATATCGGGCCTGAGCCTGATCGCCTCGTCGTAAGCCTCGACCGCCTCGTCGCGTTTGCCCTGCTTCTCGAGAGCTAAGCCTTTGTTATACCACGCATCCGCGTGTTCAGGATCGATCCGGATCGCCATATCATAAGCCTTTACAGCCTCCTGGTGCTCCCCCTGCCTTGCGAAAGCTGCGCCTTCCTTGACCCAATCGTCCAGAGTCTTCAGCCAATCTTCCGATATGATCTGGCCCATCATCTCAAGGGCGTCTGTAGCCGTTGATCGGACCCGGGAGTTTTCATCCCTGAGGGAATTGATGAGGGGGTCGATCGCTTCCTCATCTCCTATCTCACCTAGGGCCTTAGCTGCAGCCGATCGGACAAAAGAGTCCTGGTCTTTAAGCGCCTCAATGAGGGGAAGGACGGCCCTGTCGTCGCCAAGCCTTCCAAGAGACGCGGCCGCATTCGAGCGGACTATCGAACTTCTGTCGTTTAGAGCGCCAATAAGGGCATCGACGGCCCTCGCATCGTATATATTACCGAGATATATGGCAGCTTTCGATCGGTCAGTCAGGGTTCCATGCAAAAGATCGCTTATGTGATCGTCCACTTGGTCTGCGGCAGCCGGCATCACCAAGGCAGATACCGCCATCAGGCACAAAATCAGGCTCAGTCTCAACTTCTCACCCTCCCAGGTAATTGCGTCTTCGGCTCTATATATTTGTATTCTTCTTTCGATGCCGGCACCATCCGAAAAAACTAACTTTCGTCTCAAGCTCGAAACGCTTTTGGGAGATCTCCTCTTTTTCCTATATTGAGACCCGATCGCCTACCTCTGCCCCGCCCCCTTGACCTCTGCCGCCACTCTGGAATAAGAACTCAGTAGGAGATAAAGAGAGACCACCAACATGGATACTGCGGCTCCATGGCGCGGTCCCCTAAAGACCGCCCGACCGGAAGAGCGGTCGGCGCCGAAGCAGCCAGCCCCCGGCCGGCACCCTGCGGATCGGGAACTGAGGGCAGCTCGAGCCCACCCCGCGGCGCTGGTTATATGACATTATATCTCATAGCATCTGTAATGTCATACAACCAGGCCTGATGCCATTGAGAGGGAGCCGCCTCGGCGAATGAGCCCTGGTGAACCGCAATACCACCCGCGAAAGGCCCCTACCATCCTCATCCCCGAACCCTCGCCCCAAAAATCGCCAAGCCAACCTCGGCTCCCGGGATCGTCTCCACCGTCACCTTCACCTTCGCGATCCCGGTTCACGCCAGATCCGGCGTTCGCCGCCCGGCGCCTCTCGCCTTTGCGCAAAAAATAGGGGCTGCCCCCCTGGTGCCGGAACGGAACGGCCCATATACCCGCCCTTCGATCTATTCATCCTGAGAGCTGTCCCGGAGCACGCCCTATTTGGGCTGGAGGTTTTTAACTTGTAGGATCGGAAAGGACGAAGCGGGAAGTCCCCATCCTTCAGGGCGGGGAGTAGTCACCGCGCACCATTCCGTCTCCTGATGCACCATCTTTAAATAGAGGCGACGGTTTCTAAGCGGAGCGCGATAACCTGTCGAAATCGACGGTGATCCCAAGCGCAAGAGTTACACAATTGGATGTTCAAAGCTCGTATGTTATCGTTTAGACCGTCAAAATAAGGGACGTAAATTAGATCGTATCTAATTTATGACGACTATTCTGGCTCAAATCATATGACAGCGTCCGACTGCGTAGCCCTGAAGAGGTATAAAATGCAGTTTGAAGATCTAAACATTTCGGAACCGCTCCAGCGGGCGCTGATCAAAGAAGGCTATTCGACCCCCACCCCAATCCAGGCCCAGGCCATCCCCCATCTCCTGAAGGGCGAGGACCTTCTCGGCATAGCCCAGACGGGGACGGGAAAGACCGCAGCATTCGTTCTGCCCGTCCTCCAGAGGATGGCGGAGACGCAGAAGGTTGCAGCACCCGGAGTGCCCCGGGCCCTGGTGCTCGCGCCGACCCGGGAGCTGGCAGCCCAGATAGACGAGTCCTTTGGGACCTACGGCCAGTTCCTCCGGTTCAGGCATGCCGCCGTATACGGCGGCGTCAACCAGGGACCTCAGGTGAGATCCCTATCCCGAGGCGTCGACGCCCTCGTCGCCACCCCCGGACGGCTCCTGGACCTGATGGACCAGGGTTACATAAAGCTGAAGGACGTGGAGTTCTTCGTCCTCGACGAGGCGGACAGGATGCTCGACATGGGCTTCGCCAACGACGTCAGAAAGATCGTCTCGGCGTTGCCGAAGAGACGCCACTCCCTCTTCTTTGCCGCCACCATGTCAAAAGAGATCGACGAGCTAGCCGGAAAGCTCCTTTCAGACCCCATCCGGATAGAGGTGGCACCTCAGGCGACGATGGTGGAGACCGTCGAAGAGCGGGTCTTCTTCGTAGACCAGAAGAACAAGGACCCTCTCCTCATAGGGCTCCTCCAACAGAGGTGCCTCAATCGGGTCCTCGTCTTCACCAGGACGAAGAGGCGGGCTGACAGGGTCGCATCGGTGCTCTCCAAGAACAAGATCCGGGCCGACGCCATCCACGGCAACAAGTCTCAGAACCAGCGAAACCAGGCTCTCAACGGCTTCAAGTCAGGCCGGCTCCGGGTTTTGGTGGCGACCGACATCGCCGCCCGGGGGATCGATGTCGAAGATATATCCCACGTAATAAACTACGACCTTCCCATCGACGCCGAGAGCTACGTCCATCGGGTCGGTCGGACGGGGCGGGCGGGGGCGGCAGGAACCGCATACTCGTTCTGCGCCGCCGACGAGAGGGCGCTCCTCCGCGAGATCGAGAAGCTGACGAGAAAGAAGATCGGGGAGATGGCCCACCGATATCATTCGCAGGAAGCCAAGAACGCCGTCGGCGCGGCGGCAAAGCCTGCAGCAAGGAAACCGAGGTCCCTATCGAGGAGCCCGAGAGATAAGAGAGAGAAGGGCGCAGAAA
>Ga0334890_1003498_pt1 | contig 15764 bp, 9 predicted proteins | sample GraSluR1_MG_3_FD_207220 | JGI IMG/M metagenome (GOLD analysis project Ga0334890, IMG submission 207220) | Sludge microbial communities from methane-producing bioreactor in Wageningen University, Netherlands - Granular Sludge_31_08-R1 | ecosystem: Engineered > Bioreactor > Anaerobic > Unclassified... | reverse complement strand
AATTGTGGCTCTGTGTCAATTGTTGGGGTGGAGCCAAAGATGAATAAAACCTAGACGTTTTCCCAGATGGAGAGCCTCGTGCCTTCCATCTGGTTTTTCGTTTAAGGCAAGCAAATAGAAATCTACCCATATAGAACTAATTTGTTGTGGATTTATGAAGCTAAGGCATGCATAATCCTGCGTCTAAAACGATCAAAATTAGGCATTCCATAAGCCACTCTCTTTAGGACCTTGATCTTGTTATTGCATCCTTCGGTGAATCCATTCGTGTAAGGGTAATCGAAGGAATTCAGTATTTCGGTGCTCCATCTAGTAAAAGTTTTACCCACCTCTACGAACTCCGGCACATCATAATTCATAGCATACATTACCCAAAATCCCAGCTGCTTTCTGGCAACTTGAGAATCGCTACTTTTCATGAATTCTTCAAATTTACACTTAATGATGTAGGCATGCTTTAGCTTTTCGGAAACGGAAAGCATGGCTTCTACTTCCAGAGATTCCTCCCAGGTGAGTAGAGAGGAGTTCTTTAGTAGTAGTTTACGGCTGCGTTTGAAATACTTTCTGCGATGGTCCGTAAAGCTTTTCTGAACCTCTTTCCGTACTCTCTCAAAGGCCCAATCTACCAATCGTTTGTAATGGTACCGGTCTGCAATAATCTTGGCATTTGGGAAAATTGCTTTGACTAAACTTTTGTAGGGAGTGTACATGTCCATTACTACAAACTGCACCTCTTTACGGTTTGGAAACTTTGAAAAATAGCCAAACAGCTCTTCTTGTGAACGAGATGGTAGAATGTCAAACACCTTTTTTCTCTCTAAATCTGTCAAGATGCATTGAAACTTTTCGCCTCCCGAATTTCCCCGGAATTCATCAATAGAAAGGACCTTTGGTAGATGGGTAGGAGAAAAGCTCAAGTAATCTAGCACCCTTGCAGCCGTGGGCGAAGATACATTGGTAAGATCAGCAATGCTTTTCATAGACCAAGATTCTCTGAACAGCACCAACAGGTAAGCGAATAAACGGTTGGTGATGCGATGATATCTAGGTAGAAAATCAATTTCTTCATAAAACTTCTTCCCACATAGGGGGCATACATGACGACGTTTCCTTATGTGTAGGATGGTAAACTTTCCAAAAGCGGAAATGTCTTTCACTATTTGAGTGCGATAATCATGAACCTTACTTGTCCGTTCACCACAACTGGGACAAGAATGAATACGCTTCTCCATCTTTAAGTGAATGTGTAGAGTGTTATCCTTATGTTCCACAAAATTGACGATTATGTCTTTTAACCCCGTCATTTCTTGGGTATAATGACCGTAGGGCATAGGCTTCACCTCCTTAGTATTATTTTGTGGTGATTTAATTCTACATGAGTTGACAGCCTATTGCTCTTTCTTTTTGCCTTTTAACGAAAAAATGCTAGAGGATCTACTCTCTCTTCGAGTAGACCACCCCAACATTTATTATAGAGCCTATATAAGTGTGTTTTTGAGATAAAGGGACCGGCCATTAATGGCTGGTCCCTTTGAAGTATCAATGGTTTTGCCTTATCAAGTATACACCGCCTTGTATTGACAGACCCATTGATATGGATTAAAGTAGTTTTATACCATTTTTCGGGAAAATCAAAAGGAGGGTACTAATGAAGAAAAAAGTGATGAAAACCATGGATGGAAACACGGCGGCAGCCCATGTGGCATATGCCTTCACCGATGTTGCCGCCATCTATCCCATAACGCCTTCATCCAACATGTCGGAACAGGTGGACGAATGGGCGTCCTATGGAAGAAAGAATATATTTGGGCAGAAAGTGCGTGTGGCGGAAATGCAGAGCGAAGGAGGGGCGGCAGGTGCGGTCCATGGTTCTTTGGCATCAGGGGCGTTGACCTCCACCTTTACATCTTCCCAGGGCTTGCTATTGATGATTCCTAATATGTATAAAATTTCCGGCGAGCTTCTTCCCGGTGTGTTCCATGTGGCTGCCAGGGCCATTGCGGCCCAAGCCCTCTCTATTTTTGGAGATCATAGTGATATTATGGCAGCAAGACAAACGGGGTTTGCTATTTTGGCTTCTTCCTCGGTTCAGGAGGTAATGGATTTGGGGTCCGTGGCCCATTTAAGTGCCATCCGAACCAGGGTTCCCTTTATGCACTTTTTTGACGGTTTTCGGACTTCCCATGAAATTCAGAAGATTGAAGTGTTGGATTATGACGATTTATCCAAGTTGTTGGATTGGAAAGCCGTCTCTGAATTCAGGGGAAGAGCTTTGAATCCAGAGCATCCGGTGGTGCGGGGAACTGCCCAAAATCCGGATATTTTCTTCCAGGCCAGAGAAGCAGCGGGCCGATTTTATGATCAGGTCCCGGCAGAAGTACAATATTATATGCAGGAAATTGAAAAACTGACGGGGCGAAGCTACAAGCCTTTTGATTATGTGGGCCACCCCAAAGCAGAGAATGTGGTGATTGCCATGGGCTCCGGTTGTGAAGCCATTGAAGAAACAGTTAAAATTTTAGTCGCGGAAGGGAAGAAAGTGGGACTTCTGAAGGTTCGGCTGTATCGACCTTTTGTGAAAGAACTTTTCTTGAAAGCCCTGCCAAAGACGGCGACAAGGCTTGCGGTACTGGACCGAGTGAAGGATCCCGGTTCCATTGGAGAACCTCTCTTCCAAGATGTGAGAACAGCGCTGTATGGAGGTAAATTCCAACCGGAAGTGTACGGAGGCCGATATGGTTTGGGCTCCAAGGACTTTGCCCCCGGGATGGTACAGGCGATTTATGATAATTTGGAGAAAAAGAATCCGAAGGATCGATTTACCGTGGGCATTGAAGACGATATGTACAAAACATCCCTTCCTTATAGACAGGAGCTATCCCGTGAGCCGGAAGGTACCATTCGATGTAAATTTTGGGGACTGGGTTCTGACGGTACGGTGGGGGCCAACAAAACGGCCATTAAAATCATCGGGGATGAAACAGACCTTTATGCCCAAGGATATTTTGCTTACGACTCAAAAAAATCCGGTGGGGTTACCATTTCTCACTTGCGGTTTGGAAAGTCTCCCATTCAGTCCACCTATTTGATTCGCGAAGCAGATTTTGTAGCTTGCCATAATCAAGCATACCTGAATCAGTATAATATGCTAAGGGATTTAAAGGTAGGGGGAACCTTCCTGTTAAATTGCACCTGGTCAAAGGAAGAATTGGAGGACCATTTGCCTGCTGAAGTGAAAATAGCATTGGCGAAAAAGAAGATCAAATTGTACATCATAGATGCCTATAAATACGCGGAGGAAATCGGGCTTGGGAATCGTATCAATATGATTATGCAAGCGGCTTTCTTCCAGCTTTCTCAGGTGATTCCTTTAAAAGAAGCGGTGAAACATTTAAAGAAGGGAATCGACGAAGCCTATGGAAAGAAGGGGCAAAAAATCCTGGATATGAATCACAAGGCAGTGGATATCGGTATTACGCAATTGACCTCGGTTGAAGTGCCGGCTTCATGGAAGAGTTTGACACCGGGTAAAAGCAAGAAAACCAACTACCCGGAATTCATTGAAGAAGTATTGATTCCCATGAATCGTCAAGAGGGGGATCAGTTGCCGGTCAGTGCCTTCGAAGGGCGGGAAGATGGAACCTTCCCCATGGGTACTAGCCGCTATGAGAAACGGGGAGTGGCTATGCATGTGCCCCAGTGGATTCCTGAAAACTGCATTCAGTGCAACCAGTGTTCTTTCGTATGCCCTCACGCTTCCATCAGGCCGTATGTTCTGGATGAGAAAGAAGTAAAAAAAGCACCTGGTGACTTTGTAACCATACCTAGCAATGACAAAGCATTCCCAGGGCATCAGTATAGAATCCAGGTATCTCCTATGGATTGCATGGGGTGCGGGAACTGCGCGGATATCTGTTTGGCCAAAGAAAAAGCATTGGTGATGAAGCCCTTTGAAGAAATGGAAGGGGAAGCTTCTAACTGGCTCTTTGCGGAAACCATTCCATACAAAGGAGAAATGACCAACAAATATAATGTAAAGGGCAGTCAATATTGTCAACCTTATATGGAATTTTCAGGAGCTTGTGCAGGGTGTGGAGAAACTCCTTATATTAAATTAGTCACTCAGCTTTACGGGGATCGCATGATTATTGCCAATGCTACCGGATGTTCTTCCATTTGGGGAGCTTCTGCACCATCTATGCCGTATTGCCAAGATGCAAATGGAAGAGGGCCTGCTTGGGCCAATTCCTTATTTGAGGACAATGCAGAGTATGGGTATGGTATGCTTTTGGGCACCAAACAAATACGAAATAACATCCAGAAGGCCATGGAGGAGATGATGGAGGAGAAAGCTCCCAAGGCTGTAATGGAAGCTTTTGAAGAATGGATTCAAGGAAAGGATCAAGGTGAAGGGACTCGAGATAGAGCCGAAAAAGTTAAGAATGCTCTTAAAAATTGGAAGCCGGAATCTGCTCCTCAGAAAAAACGGGCGAAGCTGGTGTTCGACCACCAGGATTACTTAGTGAAGCCTTCCATCTGGGCATTGGGTGGAGACGGATGGGCTTACGATATCGGCTATGGTGGATTGGATCATGTGTTGGCATCAGGAGAAGATATCAATGTGTTGGTTTTTGACACCGAGGTGTATTCAAATACCGGAGGCCAAGCCAGTAAAGCCACCCCGGAAGCGGCCATTGCGAAGTTTGCCGCATCTGGAAAAGCGGTAAAGAAAAAAGACCTGGGTTTGTTGGCCATGACCTATGGCTATGTGTATGTGGCACAAGTAGGAATGGGTGCGGATAAAAATCAACTGATGAAAGCCATCATAGAAGCGGAAAGCTATCATGGACCTTCTTTGATTATTGCGTACTCTCCTTGCATCAATCATGGAATCAAGGCGGGAATGGGCAAATCTCAAGAGGATATTAAGCGGGCAGTAGATGCCGGTTACTGGCATCTCTATCGATATAATCCATTGAAAAAAGAAGAAGGGGAAAATCCATTTACCTTGGATTCCAAAGAGCCAAAAATGGCCTTTAAAGAATATTTGATGGGGCAAACGCGATACTCGTCGCTTCTGAAAGAATTTCCGGGTTTGGCGGAGGATTTGTTTGACGCTTCTGCAGAAAGCGCTCGGGAAAAATATCTGACATACAAGCAAATGGCAGAGATACCTCCTCTATATCTCAAGAAAAAGGACTAAACTGTTCAAAGAAAAAGAGCCTTCCCGGTTTCGGGAAGGCTCTCGATTATTCTTTGTCCCTACATACATCCACCCAACGACTGGAATGACTATATTGATAGATTTCTTCGGGAGTCATTTCTACCGCGCTGTTGGAAGAACCACAAGCGGGAAACAATGTCTCATATTCTTTTAGCGATTGGTCGCAGCAAATAGTGACTCGAGGGTCTTTTATGGCGAAGGCGCAAACCCCTCCCACGGGATGGCCGGTATATTCCAGTACCTGCTCCGGGGAAAGCATCCTTGCTTTTCTTCCGAAGGTAGATTTGAATTTGCTGTTGCTGATTTTTTTGTCGCCGGCAGTTTGAATCAGGATGCAACCTTCGTCATTCTGAAAGGACAAGGTTTTGCATATGCGGGCCGGCGGGACTCCCAGAGCTTCGGCGGCCAGGGAAACGGTGGCGGTAGTCGTATTGAATTCGATGATTCGCTGTTCTATTTCCAGGGTGCGGAAAAAGGTTTTGACTTGCTCTAATGACATGGTAAATACCTCGCTTTCTACCCGTCTATTATATCCATGGAATTCCTATTAATCAAGTTGTTAGAAATGTTCCTAAAAAACAAAGAAAAAAATTGTTGCGGCTCACAACCTTACATACTTGACAGTGGCTGACGAATCAAGTATAGTAAATTAGTGAAGTTTTTTTCACGCGCAATCATTCATTTTTCAACGAATAGCAATTGAAGGAGGTTATTCCCATGGACAGTAAAAAAGGACAATGGGGGAGTAATTTCGGGTTTATCATGGCGGCGGTTGGATCAGCCGTAGGCCTTGGTAATATCTGGGGATTCCCTTACAAGATGGGTATGAATGGAGGTTTTGCATTCTTACTTATTTACCTGGTGTTGGCAATCTTCGTCGGCTTTGTAATCATGCTGGGCGAATTGACCATCGGTCGTAGAACTGGAAAAGGCGTACTGGGTGCTTACTCTGAGTTAAGCAAAAATTATGCATGGATTGGTTGGATGGGTACCATTTGTCCCTTCCTGATCATGTCCTTCTACACCGTGTTGGGTGGCTATGCCATGAAATACATGGTGGCCAATTTTGGTGACATTTTTGGCGCAGGATTCGGAGTTGGCGGAGCAGACAGCGGTGCCTATTTCGGAGAGTTCCTGACACAGCAAGCACAAGGAGTTATTTATACATTCATATTCTGCTTTATTACCTACATCATCGTAAGAGGCGGGGTATCCAAGGGCATCGAAGCTTTTTCCAAAGTAGCCATGCCGGCCCTGTTTGTCTTGCTGTTGGTGGTAATTGTAAGAGGCCTGACTCTTCCGGGAGCGATGGAAGGTGTAGCCTTTATGTTTACCCCCAATTTCGAAGTGTTCCAAGGAACTGGTTGGATTTCTGTATTGGGTAGTGCGGGTGGACAGATGTTCTTCTCCCTCTCTCTTGGTATGGGTTGTATGATTACCTACGGTTCTTATTTGAGCAAGAAAGAAAACATCGAACAAAATGCCGTCATCATTCCTGTTTTGGATACAACGGTAGCGTTGTTGGCCGGTTTGGCCGTTATGCCTACGGTATTTGCTATGGGGATGGAGCCTGGTGGTGGCCCCGGATTGTTGTTCGTAACTTTGCAAGCGGTATTTGCATCCATGGGTGGTGTTGGACCCATCTTTGGGTTCCTGTTCTATCTCTTTGTAGTAATCGCAGCGGTAACTTCTGCTATTTCCTTGTTGGAAGTTGCTACCGCTACCTTTATTGATAAATCCATTGCCAAAGGACAAGAGCCGGATCGACACAAAGCCACATTGATTTGTATCCTAATCATCTTTGCGTTGGCTGTAATCGTAGCCTTAGATGGCCTTGGTTCCAACGGACTGCCCATGCCTTTGGGCTTCATTTGGCTGGAGTTCTTTGATCTCTTCTCTGAAGGCATAATGATGCCTTTGGGTGCTCTGTGTATGTCCTTGATTATTGGATGGAAACTAGGGCCCAAATGGATGGAAGAAGAAATCACTGCCAGTGGCGACAAGTGGAAGGGCCAAGCTTTTGCCATGGTTTGCTTTAAGTACATCGCTCCCATTGGGATGCTGTTTATCCTAGTTGGACAGTTGAATGGATTCTTTGGATGGGGATTGTTCTAGAACCTAGAGATATATAAACCTGTTCAAGTAGTTGTACCATTCAAATCAAAACAAACAAGGCACGCCCGGATGGGCGTGCCTTTTGCGTGAATGACCTTGGATAAGATGGGATATGAGGGGAGTTTTTTGCTAGGGATTGCGTTGGGCAGTGGCTACTTTGGAGAACGGCGCCGCTCCAATTCATTTCGAAGTTTTTTTAAGAGGCGAATGTCATCGGGAACTACTTCTACCAGTTCATCGTTGTTGATGAATTCCAGGGCTTCTTCCAAAGTGAAGATTTTCGGCGGACTCAATTTGATGGAATCGTCATTGCCGGCTGCTCGCATGTTGGTCGCCTTTTTGGCTTTGCAGGGATTCACCACCATGTCTTCGCTTCGGCTGTTTTGACCGATAATCATCCCCTCGTAGACCTTGGTACCGGGTGGAATAAAGAGGCGAATTCGTTCGCTGATGCTGTTCAATGCGTAAGCGGTAGCTACGCCTTCTTCCTGAGCGATGGCCACCCCGTTGATTCGCTGGGGGATATCTCCTTTGAATTCCTGGAAGGCATAAAACCGTCGTACCATGGTTCCTTCTCCTCGGGTATCGTTGATAAATTCGGAGCGATATCCCAATAGTCCCCGGGTGGGCACCAAATACTCCAGCTTGGCGTAGCTGTTCAGGGTTCCCATTTTTAACATTTGGCCTTTTCTGATATTGAGCTTGGAAATCACTGTTCCCGCATATTCTTCCGGCACGGTAATGACCACTTCTTCCATTGGCTCCAATTTTTTCCCTTGCGAGTTTTTTCGAAAGATGACCTCCGGCTTGGAGACAGCTAATTCGTAGCCTTCCCGCCTCATGTTCTCGATGAGCACAGACAGATGAAGTTCTCCTCGACCGGACACTTTGAACACATCGGTTGAATCTGTGGGCTCTACCACAAGACCCACATTGACTTCCAATTCCTTGGTCAGTCGATTTTTCAAGTGACGGGAGGTGACATATTTTCCGGATTTGCCGGCAAATGGGGATTTGTTCACCATAAAATTCATGGAGAGAGTGGGCTCTTCAATATGAATGGGATCCAGGGCTTGGGGGTTATCCGGAGGACATAATGTGTCCCCGATGGAAACATCCGCAATACCTGAGACCACTACAATGTCTCCACATTGGGCTTCTTCCACAGATACCCGTTTCAGCCCTCGGTAAAGGAAAATTTGGTTGGATTTTCTCTGTAATACGGTGCCATTTCCCTGAACCAAGGCAAGAGGTTGGTTGGCCCTGATGATTCCCCGGGTGATCCGGCCTATCCCCAGTCTTCCGATGTAATCATCATACCCCAAAGAAGAGATTTGAAGCTGTAGTGGTTCGTGATTTAGATCCGGATAGACCTTGGCATGGCGTATGATGGTACGAAAAAGAGGTTCAATGTTCAGGTTGTAATCTCCGCCGGCTGTGTTTTTTTGAATTTTATATTCTTCCTTCTGAACTTGTATTCCGTCTACTTCTTTGGGGTCTTCCACCACAATTCCTTGGCGCGCAATCCCGTAGAGTATGGGGAAATCCAGTTGTTGGTCCGTAGCCTCCAAATCCATAAACAGTTCGTAGACTTCGTCTACTACTTCTTTAATGCGTGCATCTTTTTTGTCGATTTTATTGATGAGCAAAATGGGGCACAACCCTTGTTCTAAAGATTTCTTCAACACGAATCGAGTTTGAGGCATGGGACCTTCGCTGGAATCCACCAGCAGAATTACCGTATCCACCGTTTTCATAATTCGTTCCACTTCCGAGGAAAAATCCGCGTGGCCGGGGGTGTCTACGATATTGATTTTTACTCCGTCATGCATGACGGAACAGTTTTTGCTATAGATGGTAATGCCTCGTTCCCGTTCGATGTCGTCGGAATCCATAACGCAATCCATCACGGACTCGTTTTCTCGAAAAATTCCGCTTTGGTTTAAGAAGGCGTCTACCAGGGTGGACTTGCCTGCATCTACATGGGCGATAACGGCAATATTGATAATGGGTTGTTTCATGGGGAACTCTTTTCTTTTCTATATTCGCTTGGGAGGTTTTTCCTAGTGTGAAGAAACTCCTGATGGGTTCATTTGTTTTACAACCCGCAAACTATATCACAAAATTGTGAATTGGGCAAGACCAGGCTGTTAAGAATTCTTTAAGTATTTGTTAAAGAAGGGTTCATTTTCTTTAAAAGGAGGGTGTGATATAATGACCAAGTATAGTTTTTGGATTCGATGAAAGGTGCCCCACTGGCCAATCAAAGAAGGAAAAAAGAAAGAGTAAGGAAAGATGAGAAAGTTAAAAAAATGGAATGGCTGGAAGAAAAGGAAAAGGTTTATCATTCCCGCAATCATATTAGGGGTGGTATTAATCGGTGCATTGGTACTCAGTCAATTTGATGCTCTTTTGGGACTGCCTCAAGGAACCCCGGTAAATACCGGTACCGTGGAAATCATGGATGTGCGGGAGAAAATTTCCGTGAGAGGAACGGTGGAAGGGGAAAAAAGCGCCCAGTTGACAGCTGTGGGGGGATATCAGATATTGGAGATTCTTGTGGCAGAGGGCGACTTTGTAGAGGAAAATCAACTGATGGTTCGCCTGGATCCCGGGGCAAACAATACGGGAAGCTCTCAAGGAACCAAGGAGGCGGCCCGGGTGGAATATGCGGCTGCTCAAAAGCTCTATCAAGAGGGAGCCATCAGCCATTCGGATTACCTGAGGGCGAAGGGAGCCTATGAAAGCGCGGCATCTTCCTCCGCGAACACCATGATACGAAGTCCTTTTCAGGGAACGGTAACGCGGGTTAACGGAGTTGAGGGGGGACTAACGGAAACGGGAGTGCCCTTGATGGCCATTGAAGACCTTTCCCATTTAAAAATGAAAGTACATGTCAGCGAATATGATATCCGGCGCATTCAAGTGGGACAAGAAGTGGAAATTTCAGCAGAAATTTTAGGAGAACGAAAGCTTCGGGGGAGGGTGACACATATTTCTCCCACGGGAGAAAGAAAGGATGCAGGAAGTTCAGAAATGGTGATTCCTGTCACCATCGCCATCGATAAAGAAGACAGCGTTTTGATTTCCGGGGTAACCGCTCGAGGGGATATTATCATTCGAGAGGTGGAGAAGGTGAAAGCAGTTCCGGTGGATGCCATTTTGGAGGATCCTACCAGCGGAGAAACCTTTGTTTTTGTATTGAAAGAGGGGTTATTGCTAAAAATCCCCGTTGAATTGGGGGTGGAAGGTGATTTCAACATACAAGTGACCAGTTCACAATTGGTCCAAGGAGATTTGGTAGTATTGAGCCCCACCTTTGACTTGGAAGAAGGGGCCGCCGCTTTTGATATGGCCACCGTGCTGGGAGCCTCCAAATGAAAGAAGTAATTCGCATTGAAAACCTGTTCAAGGTGTATGACAACGGGCCTCTTCAGGTAAAGGCCCTGGATGATGTTTCTTTGACCATAGAAAAAGGCGAGTTTGTGGCCATCATGGGGGCTTCCGGTTCCGGAAAATCCACGCTTATGAATATCATTGGGTGCCTGGATCGGGCCACCGAAGGAGAGTATCTTCTGAATGGAATGAACATCAAAGAGAAAAAGGATGATGAATTATCCCATGTTCGGAATACCAATATCGGCTTTGTATTTCAGTTTTTCAATTTGATTGCTCGCACCAGTGCCCTTCGGAATGTGGAATTGCCTATGATTTATGCCAAGATAGGGCGGGAAGAGCGTCAGCAAAGAGCCTTGCAACTATTGAAAGATGTTGGGCTCTCCGATCGAGGCCACCATCTTCCCAACGAATTGTCGGGAGGACAGAAACAAAGGGTGGCCATTGCCCGGGCTTTGGCCAACAACCCATCCATTTTGTTGGCAGACGAGCCTACGGGAAATTTGGATTCCCAGTCCTCGGTAGAAATAATGGAAATCTTTCAAAAATTAAATCGGGAGCTAGGGACCACGGTGATTGTGGTGACTCATGAGCCGGAGATTTCTTTGTTTGCGAATCGGGTGTTGACTTTTCGGGATGGGAAAATCATAGGAGACAAGAGGCGCCCTCCAAAAGGGAAGGGAGGGAATCACCATGTTGTGGATTGAGAATATCCAATTGGCCATTTCGGCCATTAAGGCCAACAAGTTAAGATCCTTCTTAACCATGTTGGGAATTATCATCGGCATCAGCTCGGTAATTTCCATTACATCCATTGGAGCTTCGGCCAAGGGTGCGGTCAGCGATGAATTTGACAGCTTGGGGAAAGCCTATATGTACATTATGATCAATTACTCCCAATTGGCGGAAATCTATTCGGATTATAGCGTAATGACGGATGATTTGTTTTCGGAGGCAGATGTTGAGGCACTAAAAGAACGGTTCCCGCAGGATATCCGATATGCCGTTCTATATACCTACAACAACAGTGAAACCCGGGTGGGAAGAACTACTGCAGATTTAGCTATGGTGGGAGTGGCGGAAAATTATAACGATTTCAACAAGACCATTCGTATGCTCTATGGGCGGATGATTAATGAAAGCGATGTGAAAGGACGAAGAGATCGAATCGTTATCGACACGGAATGTGCCAGGAAGCTCTTTGGGAGAGAAAATGTGGTGGGAGAAGAGCTATCCATTCAGGTGGGGGGAGATGCCAGAGATTTTACCGTGGTGGGGGTTTATCGCATGGAGGAAACGTTATCCAGCCAGATTACCGCTGCCATGGGTAGGACCAGTTACTCTGTGTATGTTCCTTATTCCGCCATGCTTTCGGGAGAAGGGCTTTCTTCGTATATTGAGATTTACGGTAATCCGGATAAGGATGTGCGGCAACAGGGAGAAGCTTATGCCACCTATATGAATCGAATTAAGGACAAACCGGAGGGCTTTTACATGGTGGAATCGGCAGAAGGACAACAGGATATCATCAATCAGATATTGGGGGTTCTTTCTGTGGCCATCGGTGCGATTGCAGCCATTTCTCTGTTGGTTGGAGGCATCGGCATCATGAATATTATGCTGGTTTCCGTTACGGAGCGAACCCGGGAAATTGGCATTCGAAAATCTCTGGGAGCCAGAACCCGGGATATTCTGGTGCAATTTTTAATCGAGGCGGTGATTCTTTCTGTAATCGGAGGAATTATCGGAACCATATTGGGGATTGGCGTTGCTGCTTTGGGCATGTCCCTTGCCGGAGTCCGGGTGGTAGTACAACCCCTGGTGGTGGTGTTGGCCGTGCTGTTTTCTGCAGGAGTGGGGTTGTTTTTTGGACTTTTCCCTGCCCGTCGCGCGGCCAAATTGGACCCCATCGAAGCCCTTCGATATGAATAAAAAAAGACCCCGGGATCATGGGGACCACCGGGGTTTTTGACTATTTTCGTTTGTTAATAGGGACATAGTCCAAATGGGGTTGGACACAGCTATAGGCAGGGCGCATCAGCTTGCCGGCACCGGTAATCTCTTCCAGCCGGTGAGCGCACCAACCGGATACTCTGGCTGTTGCAAAGAGCGGAGTGGCGATGTCCATGGGAATGTTCAGCGCCGTATATACAAAGCCGGAATACAGATCCACATTGGCCGGCATATTGACTTCTTTCCCGGTTTTCTCTGTGTAAAGCTTGGGTGCAATCTTTTCGATGAATTCGTACAAGGCAAAATCTTCTTCCAACCCTTTGGATTCTGCTAATTTTTTGGCCATCTTTTTCAAGATGAGGGCACGAGGGTCGGAAACGGTATAAATTGCATGGCCCATTCCATAAATCAAACCAGAGCCATCGTTGGCTTTCCCTTCCAATACATCCCGCAAATACTTTTCTACTTCAGAACGCCTACTGATGTCACTGACATTTTCCTTTAGGTTTTTAATCATGTTGATGACGGATATGTTGGCCCCTCCGTGGCGTGGCCCTTTGAGAGAGCCTACCGCGGCGGAAATGGCGGAATAGGTATCCGTTGAAGTAGAGGTAACGATGTGGGTAGTAAAGGAGGAGTTGTTTCCTCCGCCATGCTCTGCATGTAGAATCAAAGAAAGATCCAGGAGTCTGGCTTCAATTTTTGTATATTCCCCGTCGGCTCGCAGCATACGTAAAATATTTTCTGCTGTGCTTAGTTCCGGAATGGGGTAATGCAGATGCAAGCTTTCCCCGTCGTAAAAGTTCCGCTTTGCCTGATATCCGTAGGCAATCAGAGTAGGGAAATAGCCAATCAAGGCGATGGATTGTCGCAAGACATTTTCCACCGAAACATCATCGGGGTTGTCATCATAGGAATAGAGAGCCAACACGCTACGAGCCAGTTTGTTCATAATGTTGGCAGAGGGGGCAGTCATAATCATGTCCCGTGCAAAATTCGGTGGCAATTCACGACTTTCTGCCAGCAATTTAAGAAACACATCCAGCTGCCTGGCAGAAGGAAGGTTTCCGAACAAAAGCAAATAGGTGGTTTCTTCAAATCCGAATCGGTCTTCCTTGATGCAATGGGACACTAAATCTTTGATGTTGTACCCTCGATAATACAATTCACCGGCTTTGGGAACCTTCTTCCCATCCGGCCCTTTTTCGTATCCAATTACTTCTCCCACGTGGGTCAACCCTACCACCACACCGGTTCCGTCTGCATTTCGGAGGCCTCTTTTTACATCCCGTTCCACATAGAGTTCTTCCGGTATCTTATCCTGCTCTTTCAGTTGTTGGGCCATTTCTGCCAGGAAAACCTGGCCATTGGTCTGGGGTGCCAACCGAGGATTTTTTTCCACAATGGTATGCGCTGTATCAATAATCTTGTCCTTCCATGATCCCATATGTATCCCTCCTTTTCTACTTTTTCTTGGTTTTCTCATTTAAAGTTGTAATGAGAAATTATACCACAGAAGAAAAAAGGGTACAACCCGAGAGCGGGAAGTATACAATGGCTGAAATTTGAAGAAACACAGGGAAACCCAGGGCTTAGAGTATAATTTTCATTGGCAACGCAGATAAAAAAAACAGGAAGAGAGCAAAAACTCTCTTCCCTACATACAAACAAACCTGTAATATTTAATTTGAAGAAAAAACACGCAGGAGGTTTGTATGATGGAAACTATGTTATCAAAAAAAGGAATAAACTTCAATGCCCTAGAGAAAGAGATTTACAAAATTGGCTGCGAATTTGCGGCTGGATTGATGAGTCAGGTGCTGGAGATTATGGATGAGCACCTTGAGAACGAAAGGGATAAAAAGCAGTACCGCCACAAAGGAAAACGCTGGACGTCTTTGAAAACCATGATGGGAGAGGTCCCTTATGGCAGAACGGTATATGAGAGGAAACTGGAAAGCGGAGAAACGGCCTACGTTTACCTTCTGGACGAAGTGCTCAAGCTTGACACCTTTGGCAAGGTGACTTCCAACTTGGCCGCTAGAATCGCCGAATGTGCCAGTGTCTGCTCCTATCGGGAAGCAGCGGAGAAAGTGAGCACCATGACCGGCCAGACCATCAGCCATGTAGGAGCCTGGAATGTCATTCAGGATTTAGGAGACAAACTTTCTGAAATTGAGGAAGCGAATGCCCGGCTTGCGAAAGCCGAGCAAGGAAGAGGCGAAGTAATCACACCGATCCTGTTTGAGGAAGCTGATGGAGTCTGGATCAATATGCAGAGAAAAGACCGTCCGGCAAAGGGCCGGAAAAGCGAGATGAAAATGGCGGCAGCCTATGATGGATGGGAGCTAGCGGGACAAGAAAGGTATGCACTGCGAAATAAAGTAATGGTGTGCGGATTTGAGGATTCAAAGTCATTTCAGCAGAAGAAAGAAGGAGCTATCGCAGCAGTTTTCAATACCGATGAAATCACGACGAGGATTTTGAATGGAGACGGGGGAGGCTGGATCAAAGCAGGGCTTGTAGATGCAGACGTGCACTTTCAATTGGATCCCTTTCACAAGAATCGGGAAATCACAAGAAAAGTGAGAGATAAAAAGCAGAGAGAAACCATAAGGCAGCTGCTTTCGGAGAAGCGAGTGGAAGACTGTCTTTTCTACATCAAAGGGATTTCGGAGCTTGCAGAAGAAGAAGGAGAGAAAAAGAATCTCAGGAACCTATACGAATATTTTAGCAGCAATAAGGAAGGGTTACTTCCCTATCAGGAAAGAGGGCTGAACCTGCCGATACCACCGAAGGGATTGGAATACCGGAATCTGGGGACCATGGAACATCAGGTGTGTGATGGAGCCGCCAAAAGGATGAAGCACCAGAAAGCGAGCTGGAGCAAAACAGGGGCAGAAAATCTTGGGCGCCTATTGTGCAAGAAAGTATGCGGAAATCTGTATGACACTGTAACATCTCTGTCAAGGACGGCATTGCCGGAGCGTTATGTAGAAACAATAGAAGAAGTCCTGAGCGCAGCGAAAACGCCGAAAAAGGACGGTAGAGGCTATCTCTATCCGGTCAGAGGAAA
>Ga0334890_1003493_pt1 | contig 15777 bp, 13 predicted proteins | sample GraSluR1_MG_3_FD_207220 | JGI IMG/M metagenome (GOLD analysis project Ga0334890, IMG submission 207220) | Sludge microbial communities from methane-producing bioreactor in Wageningen University, Netherlands - Granular Sludge_31_08-R1 | ecosystem: Engineered > Bioreactor > Anaerobic >... | reverse complement strand
TTAGAACTCGAGTAAGCGGAGCAATATAGAGAGGGGCTAAACCAAATCCACTGACTACGATCCCAGAAATAAAACCACGATTATTGACGTGAAACCACTTGACTGCTGCGGGAGTCGGCGCTGAATATCCAAATCCCATAGCAAGTCCAAAGATTATTCCAAAAAAGATTGTTAAACCAATAACAGTAACAGTTGTTGATGATAGGATAAAACCGAGTCCAGCAAGAATAGATGCAATGAGCAATGCTATCCGAGGACCGACTGTATCTTGTAATCTTCCCCCAGGGATCATTGAAAGTGCAAAAACAACCGAGGCTACCATATAGGGGATTTGAGTTTGGGTCGCTGTCCACTGATAGTTGTCAATTAAGGCGGCTGAAATTACTCCCCAAGAATAAAGAACACCCAAAGATAAATTAACTCCAAACCCAGCCAAGACAGTTTTCCAGGCTTTGCTCAAATAAATCATAACTGCCTCCATACTAACCGACTTTTAATTTTATTTAACCGGGAGTTTTACAATAGCAAAGCTATTACAAAAAGTCTATACTGAGAATCCGTGCACGATCTTGATAAATCAAGCCCCTACAAAGGTGACAAGAAAATCTTTCTAAATAATATTATTTCAAACAAATTGCTTTTATATCAGTTTCTTATTTTTGATAAATGAAAAATGTGGGGATTCAATTTATTCCTTTTTTTAAATTCCCCAATCTAAATGTAGAGATTTTTTTTGAGTTCGTGTTTAAACTTCATTTGGTGTTCCAACCTGGTATGAAGGACTATTCTGTAAATATTCTGAAAAAAAGAACGAAGGACCTCATAAATTGATAGAATTTGTTATGATAATAATATAGAGAATTTTTAAGATAATTGGCAATTATTGTAAATTACAATGAACCCTATTTAAAGTAATGTAAAAAATCCGAAAAGGAGGAAAACCAGTGTCTGATCAAACTGCCTTTGGATTAACCACGCTGGCTGGTTCAATCGTAAATATTGAATTGCCAAAGAATGATCGACAAATTTTAAGAAAACTGGCAAAAAAGGTATTTGAATTAGCAAATAGGCCTATTGAAGACCAGAAAAGGGATCTATGGTACCGGATAAATTCTTTACAACCAACTCGACCAGTCGTATTTTGCGATCCTGAGAACGGGTGGAATGAGATTGTGCTTGAAGAGAGATTGCAAAGCGAGTCGGAACTTGGTCGTTGTTGGGAGATGATACTCCGGAAGGAAATATTTTGGGGAGAGGAAATGGGTGACGATCGAGTCGTGGAAGCAATTTTCTCCATACCTTATGTTTACTTGGAAAGTGATTGGGGAATGCACGAAGTGAAAATTGGTGGTACAGATGGTGGCTCTTACCGTTGGGATGCACCTCTGAAAAATTATAAAGATTTGGATAAGCTTCATTTCCCAGAGATTGTCGTCGATCACGAGAAAACGGAAAGAATGGTTATTTTAGCCGAAGAAACCTTTGGTGATCTTTTAAAAATAAAGAAGCAAGGACTCTGGTGGTGGTCATTGGGGATGACTTGGACCTTAGTCAATTTACGAGGTTTGGAACAAATCATGATTGATATGTTTGACTACCCCAATGAGCTTCACCAGTTAATGGCATTTTTACGGGACGGTCATTTGGCAAAATTGGATTTTTTAGAAAAAAATCAGTTATTGACTCTCAATAACGATGGAACCTATGTTGGTTCTGGTGGGTTTGGTTATACTCATGAGCTTCCTCAACCCGATTTTAATGGGAAAAGAGTTCGAACCATTGACATATGGGGTTTTGCTGAAAGTCAAGAGACGTGCTATGTTTCACCAGAAATGTTTGCCGAGTTTATATTTCCTTATCAATACCCAATTCTAGAGCGTTTTGGATTGAACTGTTATGGATGTTGTGAACCGATTAATACGAGATGGGATGTAGTGAAAAAATTTCCTCGACTCCGAAGAATATCGGTTTCTCCATGGGCTGATTTGAAAATTATGGCCGATTATTTAGGAGTAGATTATATATATTCGCTAAAACCAACCCCAGCAGATATTGCTGTTCCTCATATTGATGAAGAATATATAAGAATGAAAATTCGTAATGCTTTTCAGATTACAAAAAACTGTCGAGTAGAAATCATCATGAAAGATAATCACACAATTGGAAAAAACCCGGAAAATGTGAAACGATGGTGCCGGATAGCTAAGGAAGAAGCTGAAAGTTTGTAGAAATTTACGCTTCTTTTCAGGATAGACCCTCATGCTGCTTTCGCAGCACCAGATGAGGATGAAAATAGGTATCCAGGAATCGTTTCCCCCTTTAGCAAAAGAGGTTAGGAAGATTTGGATTTTTTCTGCTCCGTCATTGCGAGGAGCACAGCGACGTGGCAATCTCATTGAGCCATTCTTTTATTCTGAGGAGGGTGACGTTTTTTACCGGACATTATAAGAATCTCATTTATTCCAATTCCACAAATTATAAAAGATGACTCATGATATTGCCACGACCTCAAAAAACCAGGTCTCGTAATGACGACGAGAAGTTCCTTCTCCCTTGATGGGAGAAGGCGAGGATGAGGGTGAAAGTCCAGGATGAGATCCTGGTGAGTTGCTCTAAAAAAATTCCATCAAAAAAAACGTTCTGGTATTTTCAGAATAGGCTCTCTTGATGAATATAAAATACCTATTCAAATCACAATTATGAGGAATCTAATCGTGCTTTGGTTGGACAACGTGACATCTCATCCACCCACTTCGTCATTTTGAGGAGTGTATTCTACGACGGGAGAAGCTCTCATTTTTTCATTATTCTATATCCTTTCATTTGGATATCCATTAAAAATAAAAAAGAGACCTCCCCGCCATAAAGCACTAATTCTCCCAATGAGGGAATTATTCTATTTATTCTCTCGTTGGAGGGAAGGATTGAGAAAAACGTACTTTTCTAATAGTTCTTTTTGAGTCTTATTTTCAAAAAGAACTATTTATTGTAGAATAAAAACTTGAGCGGTTTTGCTCGCCCCGTATAATCACCGCATCTTTTAGTTCTTAAAATTAAATTTAATAATACCCGAGAGCATAAAATCATTGAGATATAAAATGGTATCAATCTAAAACTAATTACACATTATATCTAAAATAGAAAATATAATATGATAAAAAAATTTGTATGTTATAATAATTCGTAATAAAAAAGAAATGGGGAGATAAATTTAGGAATAATAAAACAAACACTGAAAAAATACTTAAAAAATATATTATAAGGATAATAAATTAAGATAATTAAAAGTTTTCATAATTTGAGTTGAGGATGTATTTGAGTGTATTTTCAAAACAACAAACAATTATCAAATGTGATTAAAATTCAAATGAGGTTGGGATTAAAGTTATAATTAAGACTGATAAGGGAGTCAAAAAACTTCATAAAAATTTTGGTTAATAATGAAAAATAACTTATTTTAAATCTCCTAGATAATCACAATTATTCAAAAACCAATGTTTTATTTCTTTTTTAAGTTTTTTATTGAAGAAAATACCAAAAGGAGGTGAAAAGTTTTCTTAAAAAAGCCACATTTTAACCCAAGAAAGGTAAAAATTTAAAAAAGGAGGAATGAATTGTGAGGAAAAAAGGAACAAAAATTTTATTAGGAGTATTGGTTTTACTCGTTGTTTCAGCCTTAATAACATTTGCTTTTGCTCAGGATATGGATCAATTGGAAAAAGATACTGCCGATGCGGCGTTTGAAGCATCTGATAAGGGACAGCCTGATCCCTCCTGGCAAGGAAAGAAATTCACAGTCGCAGTTTTAGCATCAGGTCCCCATGGAGCTATTTCTGGTCCTCTCTACTTTTGGCGTCCTTACTGGGAACAATTAACCGGTGCGACCTATGATATCGCCGAAATTCCTTTTGGTGAATTACAAGCAAAAATCTTTACTGATTTAGCAACGGAAACTGGGAATTATGATGTTATAGTTGGCCCGAGCTTTTTCTATGGTGATTATATTGCCAATGGTTGGATTATTCCCATAGATAAATATTTTGATGACCCCAGAATGCCCAAGTGGGATCGGGATGGAATTGCCGCACCGATTCGTAAACTTCATCAATGGGGCGGAAAATGGTATGGATTTAATAACGACCACGATGGAATGGTCATTTATTTCAGGAAAGATCTCTTCAATGATCCAAAGTGGCAAGAAGAATTTAAAAATGAATTTAATTATGATTTACCCACCCGCCCGGATAGTTGGCAGGAAATTCTTGACTTGGCAAAGTTCTTCAACGGGAAAGATTGGAATGGGGATGGAAAGGAAGACTTTGGAATCAGCATGCATCTCAAAGTTGGCGAGCAGGGTTTCTTTAACTATATTGCCTTAGCAGGTGGTTTTGTTGTCATGCCGGCACCAGGTGACGATTCAGCTAAGGTAACTCGTTATTACAATCAATTCTGGTTTGACCCTGAGACTATGAAACCTCTCATTAATACCCCTGGACATGTAAGAGCTATGGAAATGTTGGTTGAACTCTGCAAGCATGGTCCAGCTGCCATGGTTGGTTGGGGATTAGGAGAAGCCTGGGATTTATTCCTTAGAGGCGATTCCGCGATGGTCTTTACCTTTGGTGATATTGGAACATCCTCTCAGGATACTAGGATTTCAGTCATCAAGGGAAAACTTGGTGTAGTGCCTATTCCCGGTAGCAGCGAAGTTTATAATCTCGAGACCAATGAATGGGTGGAACTGGATGAACCGAATTTGGTTGCGAATGAATCAGGTGCTTCTTGGCATGGAGTTATCACTAAATATGCAGAAGAACCGGATATGATCGCTCATTTCTTATCCTGGCAAGCAACGCCAGAGATTAACCACTGGAACGTTGCTTGGGGTTGGACTGGAGTCGATCCCGGAACAGTCTATGACTTCTTAGAACCTGTTGGTCAAGCCAAAATCGAAGACTACACCACCACTGGTTATAATGAAGATGACGTTCGAGAATTTCTGGATGCATACAATACCATGTGGTTTGGATACCCACATAGCATTCCTTATTTGAGAATTGCCGGAGCGGCCGATTACATCGAAAGTTTGGATATTCATATGTCTGAAGCTTTAACCGGTCAGGCTACGCCTCAAGGAGCTCTTGATCGTACCGCCCAAGATTGGGAAAATATTACCGAAGAATTAGGCAGAGAAGAACAGAAAGCCTTATATTGGGATGCAATAGGTTATTCTGGAGAATAATTTTTCGGTGTTGATTAGCAGAAGTTAATGGATTTGGAGGGGCTGGTTGACATGGGAACCAAGCCCCTCTATTTTGAAGGAGGAGGTTGCATTGTGGGTGTGAAAAAAAAGAAGACACCTCTTAAAGAGCAGGGAAAGAAATGGTTTATTGCCCCCGCCATAACCTGGCTCATGCTGTTTACTTTAGCTCCCCTCATCTATACTGTTTATTTAAGTTTTCACGGATCCCGTTTTTTACAGGTTACCCGTTTTGTCGGAATAAAAAATTTTGTTAATGTACTCACCGATTATCGATTTTGGGGTGCATTTCGGGTTACTATTATCTTTGTTTTAGGTGGTTTGGTGCTTAGTGTGGGATTGGGTCTTTTATTTGCTTTATTATTTAACCGTCAAATAAGAGGGGTTCAAGTATTTAGAACATTGTCAACAATGCCTTTGTTCACTGCACCTGTTGCTTTGGGTTATATTTTTATGATCATATTTTATGAAAATGGAGGCCCAATTAACAATTTTCTTACTATGGTTATTTCAAAACAAGTGCCGTGGTTATCCAATCCTAGTTGGGCGGTATTTTCGGTACTTATTGCCGATACCTGGCAGTGGACACCTTTTGCCTTTTTGGTTTTATTAGCTAGTCTTCAAGCAGTTCCAAAAGACCTTTATGAAGCAGCCAGTCTTGATTCTGCTTCAAGCTGGGATATTTTTAAGCATATCACCTTTCCTCTTATTTCCCCCGTTTTAGGGACCGTTATAATTCTCCGCATTGTCGAAGCCTTTAAAGTATTTGACCTTCCCTTCGCACTGACTAATGGAGGTCCAGGTTTGGCAACCAGAACCTTGACTTTTAACGTTTATACCAATGGTTTGAGAGACCAGAATTTGGGAACTGCCAGTGCTACGGCTATCGTACTCTTGGTAATTGTTTTATTGGTGAGTGTATTGTTCTTTAAACGCTATGGGTCTAACTATGAATAAGGCCATGAGGTGTTAAAAATGAGAAAACGTAGAGGCAAAATCATAGTAAACATAATTCTTTGGATTATTGTGGCCATTGTCGCTGTTTGGATGCTTTTCCCTTTTTATTGGGCAGTGATAACTTCAATAAAAAAGCCCGCTGATGTATTTCGGTTATCTTTCATCCCGGGTGTTCAATTCGATCCAACTTTAGATAACTGGAAGTCGGAGTTCCAATTGCGAGGTAAAGAAATTACTCGTGCTATGGGGAATTCACTGGCAATCGGCATTGGTGCTGCTTTTATTGCTTTGGGGGTTGGTACCTTAGCCGGATATGGATTAGCCCGTTTCCGTTATCGTGGCTGGTCGAATAAAAGCATTTCAATGTGGATATTATCACAGCGTTTTCTTCCTCCAGCTGCAACTGTTATTCCCTTCTTCTTGATTTTTAAAAATTTAGGTTTGATAGATAATGTAGTTGCTTTGATTCTTGTAAATGCAACCTTCACTATTCCTTTTGCCGTTCTTATCTTACGTGATGCTTTTAAAGAACTCCCAGAAGAAATTGAAGAATCAGCTTTGGTTGATGGTTGTTCTCGGTTTCAAGCCTTTTTTCGAATGGCATTACCATTGGCCGCACCTGCTTTGGTATCAGCTGGAATAATTTGTTTTTCTTTTGCCTGGAACGAGTTTTTATTTGCTTTCATAATGACTTATGCAAAGGCTTCCCCGATGACGGTTATTATCGCTGGCACTCAAGATACTCAAGGGATTCAGTTTTGGTATGTAGCTACTCGAATGCTGTTAGCAATTGTTCCTCCAGCAGTTCTTGCTTTGACAGTTCAGAAATATATTGTTAGAGGTTTGACCTTTGGTGCAGTTAAAGGTTAAATAGATCGTTTTCTTTAAGCTATGAGTTGAATACGAAAACTATTTTATTTATAATAAAATAAATTTGGAGCAGGCGATTGATCTGGATTGATCAGGTTAATGGGGCTGGGCAAAAAGCAACAGGTAAAAACCTGTGGGACCATTATTGGTCTTACAGGTTTTTTTGTTTAATTTTGGAGGGTTGTTGATGACTGAACGAACCCGTTATTTTACTATTCGAAATGTATTGCTGGGAATTTTACTCCTGAATTGGGGAGTAGCCTTGACGAAGTTATTATACGGGAGGTTTATTGGTTCAGCGAGTATGGTTGCCGATGGATTTCATTCTCTTTCCGATGGAGCTTCGAATATTATTGGATTGATAGCGATTTCTATCTCAGTTCGACCTGCCGATGTTAACCATCCTTATGGGCATAAAAAGTTTGAGAGCTTTGCTTCAATTGCCATTGCCCTGCTCCTTTTTATTGTGAGCATCGATATTTTACGAGGAGCAATTGACCGTTTAAGTAAACCGGTTATTCCAGAAGTATCTCCTACAAGCTTTATTGTTATGGCAATTGTTTTATTTGTTAATATAGTCGTGGTGAGTTTTGAAACTCGAATAGGTCGGCGTCTTCATAGCGATATTCTTACCAGTGATGCCCTTCATACTCTGAGCGACATTTTTGTTTCTATTTCGGTTGTTGTCACATTGATTGCAGTTCGATTGGGAGTAACCTGGTTAGATGTGGTCGCGGCTATGGTTATTGCTGGTTTAATTTTAAAGTCTGGGATTGAGATTCTTTTAAGAAGCTCTGATGTTTTATGCGACCGTGTCATTGTTGATCCTGCAGTAATTACCGATATTGTCCTTTCTATTTCTGAGGTCAAAGGTTGCCATAAAATAAGAACTCGAGGCCGAAAAGATGATATCCATATCGATCTTCATCTATTGGTTGCTGACCATATGGATGTTCAAAATGCCCATGAAATTGCGAATCAGGTCGAAGATGCTTTAAAAAAGAATATACCCGGGGTTACGGATGTTGTAGTTCACATAGAACCGGTTACCGAAGTTTAAAAAAATGAAATTTAAAACTTCGCTTTGGGCTTATGAGTAAATCCAAAGCGAAGTGAGTCTTTACTTCAATATAGTAATATGAGTCAGAGGCCAGTAGATGAGAAATGCCCGCCCCAAGACATTCTTTCGAGGGACGTACCCCCAAAAACGACTATCATCGCTATTTATGCTGTTATCACCGAGAACGAAGTAAGAGTCTTCTGGAACGGTTTTTTCTCCTTCTCCATAAAATCCATAGTCATAATAAGTGCGACCATACTTATCTCCCTGAAGAGGTTCACCATTTACGTAGATCATCCCATTCGAAATTTTGATCTTTTCACCGGGAAGTCCAATGACTCTTTTTATTAAATTTTTTCGGTCATCTATTGGATATCGAAAAACAATAATGTCTCCCCTCTGTGGGTCAGTGACTCGGTAGTAAAACTTAGCTACCAGGACCCGTTCTCCTGGGACTAAGGTGGGCTCCATTGAGCTTGAAGGAATATAAAAACTTTGAACAACGAAATGAATGATTAATAAAGCAATTACCAAAGACCAAACAATGGTTTCGATGGCTTCCCGTAGGGGACTTTTCTTTTTTGTTTCTTTTGGTGGATGAGTGTTATTATCAACCTTTGAAGGAGATTTTTCTTTTTTCATTCTGCACCTCTTCATTTGTGGAAGTAATCAAATCTCTTATTTCCTTAAGGATTCTATTCACTCCTTATCAAGTTACCATATAAAATGTTCCAGATAAAATGGCCTATAGGAAAGAACAAAAAGGGAATAAATGTCAATTTCTCTAGGTATCATTATCCCTTATTTTCTCAATGGTATCAATGATAACCAACATGCATAATAACTTTTCCAACGATGCGTGCAGGTTTATCAATCAGGATTATGGGGTCATATTTGGGGTTTGCGGACTTCAGGATGACTGCCTGATCTTGAAAAATAACTTCTTTGATACATAAACCGAGGTCTTCAAGCTCAATGATAGCAATATCTCCAGAAATAGTTTGAAGGTCGGGAGAGAAAATCACCAAATCGTTTTCGGTAATTCCTTTGCCGGTCATTGAATCTCCTTTGGCGCGGACAATGAATAAACGAATCTTATCCTGGTATGAATTTCCGGTTTTCATTTGGATAAGTGATTTTTTAAAGACCTCATAGCCAACAGTATAGGCATCAAAATCGTTTTCGGCAATTCCACAAGGAATTTTTGAGGAAAGGATAGGGATAGCAATATCATCATCATCTAAAGAAAAAACGTCACGATTGACAATGCCTGTAATAAGGAGTAACTCCCAATCAGGAATTTTCAGTGTTTTCCCGATTTTTTGCAAAGTAGTGATATCTGGTTCTCTTTCGCCTTTGAGCCATCGACAAATGGCTGCTTGGGAAACGCCGGAAGCGTGAGCCAGTTGGACTTGATTCCAATTTTTTTCTTTCATTTTTTCTTGAAGCCAATCTTTGAATGCCATAGCGTCATTATATGACAGTAGTAAAATATTATCAAGCTATTATTCCACAAGAAAATTGATAAGCATTACGATGATGATTAGATAATTAGTACAATCAATAATCTTGATTATTCATCGTTGCCATTGGATTTCTTTTCATTGTTGTTTTTTAAACGAGATAAGACTTCTTGTTCAACATCGGGGAGAGCATAAAGAAATCGGTGAACGATCTCGAAAAGATTTTCCTTTTGATTGGCTTCAAAACGAAGAGTAAACATCGGTTCGGTTACTGATTTTCTAACCAATCCCCATCCTTCTAACCAATCTATCCGAATACCATCAATCGTAGTAACATTTTTTTCCTTGGAATGAGATTTTTCGAGTATACTCATTAAATTGGGATGGGAACGGGTTTGTATGCGAATATCGGGAGTAACGTGTGGAGAAGGATAGGTTTCGATGATTTTAGAAAGTGGTAAATTTTGTGATGAAAGATAACCAAGAAAAACCATAGCAGCAAAAAGCCCATCATCACGGTGAATTTCGCGAAAAAAGTAATGTCCACTAATTTCGCCAGCCATAATTGCGTCTTCTCGGATCAGACGGGTTTTTATGTAGGTATGTCCGGACCTTTCGACCAAGGGAATGCCACCTAAACGCTGAACCTCATCAGCAACAATTCGAGAGCTCTTTATATCATAAACAAATTTTTGACCAGGAGAATTATGGGAAAAGAGATGGCGAATGAAAAAAATCATTCCATGTTCAGGGAGAATGACTTGACCTCTTTCATCGGCAAAGATCACTCGATCACCATCTCCATCAAATGCAATCCCAACATCAGCCTGATGTTGAAGAATTATTTGGCAGAGATCACTTAAATTTTCGGGTTGCGAAGGATTTGGTGAGCGGTTGGGAAAAGTGCCGTCTGGTTCGCAATAAAGAGAAATAACCTGATATCCAAGCGAGGTTAAAAATCGAGAAGCCAAATCAGCATAACTACCATTTCCACAATCAACCACTACAGTTAAATTCCTTTTGGGCAGGATTGAGAATTTTTTTAAAAATTGAAGATATTCCTCTTGGTAATTTTTGATTTGGTCAAAATGTCCTAATTGAGCGCGGAATTTTTTTTCCTCAACCCTTTTTTTAATCTCTTTTATGTCATGAGTTGTGATCGGCATTTTATCTAAAAGAATTTTAAAGCCATTATATGCAGCTGGATTGTGAGAAGCGGTTACCATAATACCTCCTCGAAAGTGGAGGTAATCGATAGCAAAATAAAGGAGAGGGGTGGGAACGATTCCTATATCAGTCACCCGGATTCCACTATCTACTAAACCGCGTATTAAGCTTTTTTTTAAGGAGGGAGTACTGATTCTTACATCTCCGCCAACCGCAAAACAACTTCCGGTGGGGACCATTGAACCCGCAGCTCTTCCAATTAAATAAGCAATTTCTTCGTTTATTTCATCAGGATAAATGCCTCGTATATCACAATCTTTGTAAATGCTCATTGGTTTTACCCCAGGATAATTTTTTTTGAAGAATTAAATCATTTAAGGCTTCTCGAACTGCATCTTCAGGGCTATAGCGGGGTGAAAAATTGAGCATTTCCATTGATTTACTCATTGAGACGCAACATCCCTGACGAACGTGATCGGCAGCCATGGTTGGATAACCAAAGTTTTCAGCGTATTCTTCTATGGAAATGTTTCTGTAATGGAATTCAACATCCATGAGCTGGGCAAGATAATGGCCTAATCCATAAAAAGTCATGGCGTGGGTTCCTCCACAATTAAAACATTCGCCAATGGTATAATCCTTTTCTTCGATACATCTTAAAAAGAGAAAAGCAATATCAGCAGGATGAACATGCTGCAAAGTGCTGAAGCCTCCATCAAGGAGATAAACTTCCTTTCCATTCATCATATCTTGTAAGGTTTTAAGATTATTATCCCCAAAGGGAGTAATGAAGGGCTTGCCTGGTCCGGTAATATGAGTTGGATGAATAAGAGTTGCCTGGATATTACCATCGCGGGTATAAGAAAGAAGAATTTTCTCGATATCCACCTTTTTTTGTGCATAGTCATTTTGAGGATTACGAGGTGCTGTTTCAGGGGTTGGTATTATACAAGTTTTTCCGTATATCCAAGTAGTGCCACAGGTTAGAAGATGGACGTCTACTTGGTCAATGGTTTCCGCCATTATTTCTGCACTATTTGGATCAAAACAAATGAGATCGACAATTATTTCAGGTTCAAGGTCCTTGATTCGTTCTTGCCAGTTCCCATTTTTTTCTTCTCGTTCTCGATCAATTTTTATCTGATCTATATTTCTCCAAATTATTGATCCCGGATAGGGTCTAGTTGAACCTCGAGAAAATACCGTAACCTCATAGTTTCTACTGACCAGGAGCGGGACCAAGTAACTTCCAATATGTCCAGTCCCACCAATAACCAGGACTTTTTTAGCCTTCATGTTTCATCCTCCATACATCATTTTTAAATAGATTTAAATTTTCAAAAGCATCTTTCATTATATATCAACCATGGTGACAGGTCGATTTATCCTTTGATTCATTGTCAGAAAAATTATAATTTGTTGAATTGTACAGGAATTGGAATGAAAAAGAAGGGTGAAGCTCTTCGGTTTTATTAAGTGCTGTTTTTTTGTGAATCCTTTCCTACTCATTCCCACTTACAGTTTTTATACTCCTCTCAGTGTTTCCATGATAGAATGTTACAATATTAGTTGGTTTAATATCTCATTTTTATAGATTTACAAAAGAATAAGAAAGTCCAAGATTGAAAGGAGCTAAATGAATATTATGGAAAATTGGAAAAAAGTAATGGAAAAAGCTACTCTTAAAAAAGTAATGGAAGCAGCGAGTAATCAGCATCTTGTTATACCGGCTTTTAATATTCCCTATCTTCCCATGATGGAAGCGGTTATTGAAGCTTTAAAAGAAATTGAGTGCTTTGCACTCATTGAGGTAGCCCGACCTGACATCACTCGCTTTGAAGCACGCAGTTTTGCGGCAATAAAAAAGGAATTTGATCGGTGTAAAGATACGTCGGTCGCTCGACTTCATCAAGATCATGTTCCAGTTATTGACGAAGAAGGAAAAGAAGTCGATTGGAAGCTCTTGGTAACCGAAGCAGTCGACCTTGGTTATGATTCGGTGATGATTGATGGATCACGACTGTCTTTGGAAGAAAATATATCAATTTCCAAAGAAGTTGTTGGTATTGCTCATCCTTCAGGAGTGTTAGTCGAAGCTGAGTTGGGAGCAGTTATGGGTCATGAAAGTGGGCCGATGCCTCCCTATGATGAAATATTTGCTTCGGGAAAAGGATTTACTTCACCGGAAGATGCCGCCTATATGGTTCAAAGTACTGGTATTGATTGGTTATCTGTTGCTATTGGGAATATCCATGGAGCGATTACCGGTGTGGCGAAAGACCAAAAAAAGGTTCAAGCCCGATTAAATATTGAACATTTAAAGAAACTGGTTCAGAAAACTGGAATCCCGTTGGTTCTTCATGGTGGATCAGGAGTCCAAAAAGAATATGTTTTACAAGCTATTCAAAACGGAATAACCAAGATTAACGTTGGTACCGAGATTCGTCAAACTTATGAGAAAGCTATGAAAGAAAGTGGTAATAATGTTAATGTTGCACAAAAAGCTTTGAAAGAAAAAACTAAAGAAATCTTGAATAAATATTATGAAATGAATCAAACGGCTCGAAAAATTGGAGAAGCTTTATTATAAAACGGTAAAAGTAGGTATTATTATCCTAATTTTGTTATGATAATTCGGTTTGGGAAATCCACTTAATAATAAATAGAAAAAAGCGCCTTGATTTTTTGGAGGCGCTTTTTTCTATTGTTGGTTTTTTTACTGTAAATCCAGTGAGCGATCTTCTCGGATCTTGTAGGTGACAAGAATTTGTGAATTGGCTTGTTTTACTTTTTCACGATTTAAGACAATTTGTTGATTCGAGTTATTTTCCAAAATGACAAACAAATTTCCTTCATCGTTTTCAATAGCTTGAACTAGTTCTTTCATATTAAGAATTTCTTTACCATTTACTTTTTTTACAATCCATGGAGCATAACTTTGGTACCCATCATTAACCGATGCTGGCAAAACTCGTAGAAGAATAATGACTTGTTCACCTTCGACTGTGGGGATATTATTGGCGAGTAATGCGACCAATTCCTTAGGAGCATTATTAAACCAGTTAGAACCCCATATATTAAACAAGTTAACACTTAAAGGAGAAAAAACTAAGCCACCATAAATGTAATAGGTCGGCAGGGTTTCATATTGCTCATAGGGGATCAACCAATTTTTTTCATAGGAGCTACTCAACTTTATTGATAGGCTTTGAATTTCACCATTGCGTAAGATTTTAAGATTTAAATCATCGCCAATTTGATGTTTTTGAACAAGGTAAGCTAAATTGGTTCTTTCTTTTGCACGAAATTCTACTGTTCCATCATTGGCAATTGGTGAATCGTCTATCGAGAGGATAACGTCCTCAGGCTGAATGATGCCATCAGCGGACGAACCAGGGATAACTTGATTTACCAGAACTCCGGTTGTATTTGCAGGCATGGTGTATTTTTCTCGAATATCAGGGTTTTCCATGTATTGCATATAAACTCCAAGGTTGGGAAAACCATCCAAATTCCCATCTGTAAGGTCTTCAAAAAAATGTTTTATGATCGGCGCTGGAACCATGTATCCAATATTTTGGGAACTGGGAATCCCTTGCATAACTACACCGACAATTTTACCGTCAACAATTACCGGACCACCGCTATTTCCTGGATTGATAGCTGCATCAATCTGGCCAGCTAAAAGTGCAATAGAACTATGTACATAGGGTTGGTGTTCAATGCGCGATACGACTCCTTTCGTAATGCTTAGCGTATCGCCACCCATGGGGAAACCATAAACCAATACTTCTTGGTTGGTAGCCGGAAGGTCTCCAATGGGCAAGGGATCGATATTTTGAAAAAAACTAGGGTCATCAACGGTAATCAAAGCAAGATCACATTGATGAGATATTGCCAATAATCGAGCTGGATATCGCTGCGTATCTCCATACCGGCGAACCTGGAGAAAGGTAAGATCACTTACAACGTGGGCATTAGTGAGGATACGATTCCCTTCGATGATAGCGCCTGAACCAGTGACCGAAGAAGGTCCCATCATGTTCCAAGGATTCAAGTAATCAGGAGGATCAGATACAGCGTATACTTTTACAATGGTGTCGGATATGTCGGACGCTATTGCGGGTAAGGAAAAAAGTAATAACATAAAGACAATTATTAAATAGAACGAATAAATATTTTTTCTAATCATCGATTTCCATCTCCTTGACAGCTGGATTTATATATACTAATTGTTAAAAGTATTCATATCATACCTGATATTGTTTATCGTGACCATCAGAAAGAGTTCATTTCAAAAGATCTTTCCTTTAAAATATAATTTTGATTAGTAAAAGCCTCTTAAAAAAATGGTCTTTTTTCTCAATCAAAAAATTAAAAATACGTTAAAATTGAAAGAGGTGGGATATTTATTTCTTTTTGTTTTTTCCATTACAAAAAAATGGCCGGAATAAGAAGTAATTTTTAATAAACAAAGGAGGATAAAATGGTTGATCCAGCTGAAAAAATTGGGAGCATATTAGGAGAAATTGAACGAACCAAGGGAATAGTGAAATCTCCTGATAGGAGGTCTGCCTATTTGACTCCGCTTTATGCTCAGTTAGCTCAAGAAATTATTAACGAAGTGAAGAAGCAGGTAAAAGAAGATATCATGAAAGAGCTACGAGATGAAATAAGAGGGACCTCATTCCTTGAATAAATTTTTTAAATATTAAATTTTATTCAACCAATACGATGATAAGAAATATTTATGGAAATTCGCCGTAGTCTATTACAAGAATTGCTCTGATAGCAATAAACTATTTGATAAGCGTATAGACCTTCATACCAAGTTGTGGCAGCAGATGAGGATAAAAATCCAAATTCGACATGCCATGGCATGTCGCTACATTAAAATTCTTTTTTAGGGGCTTGATTTATCATGCTCTCATATAGGTTTTCAGGATAGACCCTCATGCTGCTTATGCAGCACCAGATGAAGATGAAAATACCTACCCAGA
>Ga0334890_1003492_pt1 | contig 15786 bp, 11 predicted proteins | sample GraSluR1_MG_3_FD_207220 | JGI IMG/M metagenome (GOLD analysis project Ga0334890, IMG submission 207220) | Sludge microbial communities from methane-producing bioreactor in Wageningen University, Netherlands - Granular Sludge_31_08-R1 | ecosystem: Engineered > Bioreactor > Anaerobic >... | reverse complement strand
TTTTATGGGCATGTTGAGAGATGTTCTGAAGCATCTCTACAGAAATGTGAAAAAGTCTCTTTTTGCCAACTTGCAATTCAGTATGCTTTTTGAAATTTTCAATCATCTGAATAATCGGGAGAACTGATTGTTCTGAAAAATCTCCCTTATGCATGATCAATATTTTACTTGCAATTAGTTTACTATATAAGACCTTCATCGTTTGGATGGTAACATCCTGTATATGTGTTCCCTCATTTACATCTTCAAGTTGAAGTTTAAGGTGAAGGAAAAAAAGCGAATAATGATCATCTATTCTATCAAAATCATAATCAATTTTTTGTCCAGATTTCCTTGCCATTTCAATAATCCCTAGTCCTGCCCCTCCTTTTTCTGATAATCTTCCCTTCGCAAGAACTTGTTTCTGAAGCAACCTTAGCTCATCTGATGATAGGCTATTTACTCTATCAAGCTTTTCCTTTACATTTTGTATTGCCTCATTATCAATATAGTTTATTGAAGATATGAAGAAGACGTTACCTATGCTCCTCACAAAAAAGGCGTTTGCCTGATTTTTTGGATCAGGTTGATCCTGTTTTGAATCTGTATGGCGGACAATGTTTTGATAACATTCTACCATTAGAAAACTAATCTTATTCTTTAACTTGCTGAAACTACCCCTTGAGTCAATGTTGTATTGAGTAAGTTCAACAATTCTATGGGTAATTGAATCGGAGAATGATCCGGCATAGGCAAAACTTAGTTCGTCATCTCGAAGTTCATCAAACAAATTGATAGAAGAGCAAACATCCATTTTTTGTAAAGCTGTTAATTTTTATGCAAGTTAAATTAAAAATAAATATATTGTTAAAAAAAAAACTATTAATTTAAAATAAATTGAAAAGGGATCTCCAACCTCTTACTCCATGAACTCTCAGAATGATCATCACCAATAAATTCTTTTGTTATCCAATTATCCTCATTATACCCTCTATTTACCATAATTTCATCAACTAGGGTTTGGTATGGTTTGTAAAGACTATCTAAAGTTTCTGTTCCATAATCAAAATATATCTTTTTCCCTTCAGATTTTGGGAGGTTTAACTTTAGGTAATCTTGAAAAAGCTGACTTATCGTTTTACTTTCCTCCGCCTCCCTTGAAATTATAAGGGGCCAATGTGTTGATAGGCAAGCAGCACCTCCAAAAATATTTGGATATTCACAAATTGCATAAATTGAAATTATTCCACCCATGCTGGAGCCCATAATGAAAGTATTATCTATATCGGGTAATGTAGCAAAATTGTTATCAATAAATGGCTTCAACTCGTCAATCAAGAACTTTAAGTAGTTATCAGCTTGTGGCTTACCTTTCAAATTTTTATTAATTAATAATTCACGGATTTCAATAGGTATTTCCTCAATTATACGTTGGGGAAAATATTCTGAATGTCGATATTCTCCATTATTCCATATTCCAACTACGATGCACTCTTTAATATTATTTTTCCTAAAAAGATTTGTTAATATTTCATCAACCATCCATTCCTGCTTGTTCCATGTTTTTGTACTATCAAAGAGCATTTGTCCATCGTGCATATAAACTACAGCATACTTTTTTTCAGTGGAATAACCTTCAGGAAGCCAAATATCAATATTTCTGGTATCAACATACTTTGATGAAAGGTTACTAATTCTCTCTATTCTTCCTGAAGAAACATTGGGTATTTCATTAACTTCAGCGTTACATGCTAACAACGTCATTATCAATGCTAAGCACAAGAATCGCATCATAACTTTCATAGTTAAAGATTTATTTTATATCTTATTAATTCTAACCATTTTCACTATATATTAAGAAAAAAATGGTCTATGTAAATATTAGAAAGTTTAGCTCCCACTCCCATTGGAAAAACTCTTAATAAAATTAATCTGTCCCAAAATTTGAAAACACTTTTTGAAAAAAAATGTGATGATTAGATTACTTAATTGTTGCAACAAAAGAGAAAAGATAGTTTTCAGCCTGGTTTTCCAAACGATATTCGAGTGATTTTGAATAACGAAAAATATCAATTAACCCCAACCCAATGTTTTCATCGCTTTGCTCAATAACTAACTTCAACTTCTCTTTATAAAGTTTATCATACTCAAGTTGAGATAGTTTTCTTAAATCATCCAATCGTTTTCTTAAGAATTCAACTTTTGAATTCTCTATATAATTGGCCGATCCTATGGCAAAATGCTCATCAAAGCATCCTACTGTGAAAATACCGTTATTTACACCATCCTTTTTAAAACCATGCTTTGATATATTCTGAAGAATCTCAACCAATAGATGATAAAGTTTTGTGCTAATAAAGGAATTCTCAAATTTGTTCGCAAAATTGCCCTCAATCATTTTAATAACTGGCAAAAAGGTTTCTTTTGAAAAATCACCCTTATGCATTAAGAGTATTCCCTGACTTACCAAACTATCATGTAAATTAATGGTTTGATCAATTGATACATTTATGCTATTCTCTTCTTTATCAACCCCTTCCTCTTGAAGTTTGACCTGAAGATAAAAAATTGATAAGTCATCATTTAATTTAACAAAACGATAGGCTAATTTCTGCTCTGTTTTTCTGGCCATAAGAATGATTCCTATTCCAGCACCCCCCTTTTCATTGAGTTCTCCTTTTGATAGTATCTGCTTTTGTAGCTCTTTTAACTCATCCTGAGATAAACTATTGATCCTATCGAGCTTTGATTTTATGGCTGGTATCGATTGGTTTTGAACAGGATTGGCAGAGGTAATGTAATAATTGTTACCAATTATTCTTAAGAATAAAAAATTTGACTTTTCTTGAAATTTATTTGTTTCAGACGAAATAATTCCATGTCGTACAATATTCTGGTAACACTCACCCATTAAAAAGCTGACCTTATTCTTCAAACCAGCATTTAATCCTTTTGACTCAATTTTATAACGGGCAAGATCTATCATTCTTACAGTGAGTGTGTCGGAAAATGAACCCGTGTAAGCATAGCTTAAATCATCTTGCTTCAAATCGGAGAAAAGCTTATTTAGTAAATCAATATTCATTGTCTAATAAGGAGAGAGTCGAGAAAGTAAATATAGCATATAAAAACAATTTTTGCACTATTCATGAGAAAGAAATAATACTTTGTCTTTACAACCTATAATCATATTTCAATTTTGCTTCAGCAATAACAAAAGAACTGTAAAATTGGGTAATGTTCTTAAAAGTCGAAAATTTTTGTATTATGAATTGGTGATAATCTTCCATGTCATAGCATTGTACCTTAAGTAAGAAATCGTAATTACCCGAGATATAGTAACATTCCATCACTTCATCGAGTAAATTCATCTGGTTTTCAAATGTTTCTATCGACTCCTTGCCATGATCTTGCAGCGAAACTGAAATATAAACGGTCAACTTCTTTCCAATATACCTAGGATCAATTATGGAAATGTATTTCTTGATGATGCCATTTTTTTCTAGTTTTTTGATCCTTTCGTAAATTGGTGTAGTAGAAAGCTCCAACTTTTCTGACAATTCCCGAATGGTAACACGACTATTTTGTTGAAGAATATTTAGTAACTTTCGATCAACATTATCAATATTCTTTATAGCATTCATCTTTTTTATGATGTTTGTTTAATAAATTAAAAATACATTAATTCCATTATTTTACAAATTTATAGTAAATTATTCTATATTTTTAAATTTACATAGAATTTGTGCATGTAATTTTATATTTTTGTCCAAATAATGTTTTTGATTCATATTCATTCAGTACTTAAATAAACTTCTATGATTCATTTAATTGACAGTATAAACAATGTGAAAGCATTGCAGAATGCTGTAAAACGTTTTAAAGAACGGGGAATTATTCTTCCTACATTTGAACAACAACGAAATCCTGAAAAGATTCCTCACAATTTAAAAGAACGTCTAAAAAGCGTTGGTTTATGGGAGATCAATCCCATTAACCTCTTCCGAATAACATGGAAAAACGAACCCAAGGAAAAGGGAGGCCTTTTTGGAAAAGTTAACTACATTGAACTACCATCAGCACTAACCGGAGTTAAAGCTCGCATTATTCTGTTAGTTGGAAAATGGTTCCCCACAGGTTCACATAAAGTTGGCGCAGCGTATGGACATTACTTCAGGAGGTTTTGACCCCAATGTGAACAAAGCGGTATGGCCATCAACCGGAAACTATTGTCGTGGTGGTGCTTTCGACTCCAAGTTAATGGGTACAGAGTCAGTCGCCATTCTACCTGAGGAGATGAGCGCTGAGCGCTTTAATTGGCTTCGTGATGAAATTGGATCAGAAGTAATTGCCACCCCGGGTTGTGAGTCGAATGTAAAAGAAATATACGATAAATGCTGGGAAATCCGTCGTACTCGCCCCGAGTGCATCATATTCAACCAGTTCGATGAGTTTGGCAACGCTGCCTGGCACTACAACATCACCGGAAGTGCCATTGAAGAGGTATTCAACATGGTTAAATCTTCAAAAAGCAGCTTAGCCGCATACGTTTCGGCAACTGGTTCTGCAGGAACAATAGCTGCTGGCGACTATCTCCGTACTCTTGTTCCTCACTTAAAAGTAGTAGCATCCGAAGCATTACAATGCCCTACTTTACTAATGAATGGATTTGGGGGTCATCGCATCGAAGGAATTGGCGATAAACACGTGCCATGGATTCACAATGTGAGAAATACCGATGTGGTAACTGCCATCGACGATGAAGACTGTATGCGTTTACTCCGCCTATTTAATGAGCAAGAAGGTCATGATTACCTTAAGTCGCTAGGTATTGATCCAGAAATAGTAGACCACTTAACTTTGTTGGGCATTTCGGGAATTGGCAACTTACTTTCAGCTATAAAAACCGCCAAATACTTCGAAATGACCGAGGACGATGTAGTTATAACAATAACTACAGACTCTGCAGATATGTATCAGTCGCGCCTAGCTGAGCAAACTGCTCAAAAAGGAAAATATTCAGAATTACAAGCTGCCATAGACTTTAACGTCTGCATGATTAGCCAATCAATCGACTACTTGAAGGAGTTAACCTACATGGATAGAAAAACAATTCATAATTTGAAATACTATACATGGGTTGAACAACAGGAAAAGGAAGTTGAGGATTTAAACCAACTCTGGTACGATAGGGATATTTGGTACAAACTTTTCCATCAGGTTGACCGATGGGACGATATGATCAATGACTTCAACAAGAGAACAGGGTTACTTTAGGGAATAAAAATAAACAATGCATCTATCTTATTTGGGTAGGTATTTTTCAGTTACACCATGAAAATCTCCTTACAATGCGTCAACTGTGGCAAGGAATATAGCCCCTCCCAAGTGCTATATTTATGCCCTTCATGCGAAAACACCAATACTACAAAACTTCCCCCTAAGGGGGTGCTAAAAACTATTTACGATTATAAATCTCTCAAAAAAAAGGGTATTACATATAGTAAACTTAAGCAAAAGGGATTTATCGATTTACTTCCAATACAAGCCATTAGCAGTTTACCCATATTAAGAGTAGGGAATACCCCTCTCTATAGGATTGAAGGGATGAATGAAAAATCGCTACCCTTTGAACTATACCTTAAGGATGATTCGCAAAACCCAACCTTCTCATTTAAGGACAGAGCCTCAGCCATGGTATCAGCATATGCAAAAGAGAATAACTTCAAAACCATTGTTGCCGCATCAACGGGTAATGCTGGCTCATCACTTGCAGGTATCTGCGCTGCACAGCAACAAAAGGCAATCATTTTAGTCCCCGAAAAGGCACCTGCCGCTAAGCTTACACAGATAGTTATGTATGGTGCAACCATTATTCCGGTTAAGGGAACTTATGACAATGCCTTTGATTTAAGCATTCTAGCAACAAGAGAGTTTGGCTGGTATAATCGCAACACCGCCTACAATCCATTCACCATTGAGGGGAAGAAAACCGTTTCGTTAGAGCTATTTGAACAATTAGGTATTAGAGTACCCGATAGCATTTTTGTGCCGGTTGGCGACGGGGTTATTATTTCTGGCGTTTACAAGGGATTTGAGGATTTACTGCATCTTGGGATTATCGAAAAGATGCCAACAATTGTTGCGGTACAATCGGAGGGTAGTCAGAATTTGGTGGGTAATCTTAGTAATCCAGAATTTAGAATACACCCGAGCAGCACTATTGCTGACTCCATTTCTGTCGATATACCCCGAAACTTCTATATGGCAAAACAATTTATTGAGATGTATAAAGGGGAATCGATTATCGTTTCCGATGATGAGATTATCAATGCATCAGCAGTCCTTGCTCGCAATACAGGAATCTTTGCCGAACCAGCAGCCGCAGCCGCTTTTGCGGGTATGTTAAGGTATTCCAATGATGGAAAACTTGCCAAAGGCAGTAAAAATGTTGTACTTTTAACGGGAAGTGGACTAAAGGATTTAAAGGGAGTGGAAAGTATTGTGAAAATCCCAGAGGCTGTTGAGGCGAGCATTGAGATTATTAGAACACTGATAACATAGATTTAACTGATTTTCACTGATAATCATACAAATCGGTGAAAATCTGTATTGTTTGTGTTATCTGTATTCCATAAAGAAATAATAATATGATATCATTCACATTAAACTCATCCCTAATCACCTACACGAGTGATCCCAATCGTACCCTACTCGATTTCCTGCGGAACGATATGCACCTAACCGCCGCCAAGGATGGCTGCTCTGGCCAGGCTACTTGTGGTGCTTGCACTGTTGAGATTGATGGGCAGGCTAAACTTGCCTGCGTTACCAAAATGGGTAAGCTGGAAGGCGTAAATGTGCTAACAATGGAAGGTTTTCCTGACTACGTCAAGGATACCATCGCAAAATCGTTTGTGAATGGTGGTGCTGTTCAGTGTGGTTTTTGCATTCCTGGTTTTATCAGCAGGACAAAAGTACTTCTTCAAAACAATCCCAATCCTACCATTGAAGAGATTCGTCAAGCCTTAAAACCGCACATCTGCCGTTGTACTGGATATAAAAAAATCGAGGAATCAATTCTTTTCGCTGCCAATGCCCTTAGGGTTAAAAGGTCAGTTGAACTGAATCAAACATCAGGGAAAGTTGGTGTTTCTCATCCTAAGTATGGTGCTTTCGAAACCGTTATTGGGAAAAGGAAATTTACCGAAGATATCTATCTCGAAGGTATGCTCTTTGGAGCATTAAAGTTGAGCGACCATCCCAAAGCTATTGTAAAGAGAATTGATGCGTCAAAAGCAGAAAATTTGCCCGGCATTCATCGGATTTTTACTGCTGCGGACATTCCAGGAGAAAAAATGATAGGCTTGATCTATAAGGATCAATCGATAATGGTGGGCGAAGGAAAAACCACAACCTATATCGGCGATGTAATTGCGGGTGTAGTTGCTGAGAGTGAAGCCATTGCCCGAAGGGCAGCTGACCTTATTGAGGTTGAGTACAAAGTGCTCAAACCCGTTACCGATGTATATAAAGCCATTGACGGAGACAGAGTTCATCCTGATAAACCAAATCATTTCAGTTCAACTTGTTTCACGGTAGGTAATGTTGATGATGCCTTTTCAAAGGCAAAATATATCTCAAACGGACGATACAAAACTCAACGCGTTGAGCACGCATTTCTTGAGAAGGAATCAGCAGTTGCCCATCCTGATGGTAATGGTGGTATTGTTGTATATAGTCAAGGTCAAGGTATATACGTTGATCGTAAGCAAATTGCAGCAATTCTCAACCTTCCTGAAAATAAGGTTCGTGTAATACTTGTCCCAAATGGGGGTGGTTTTGGAGGTAAGGAAGATTTAACCGTTCAGGGTCATGCTGCCCTATTTGCATTGCTAATCAACAAACCCGTTAGGGTTTCACTCTCTCGCAGCGAATCTATTCGCCTTCATCCAAAGCGCCATCCTGTTTTTATGGATATGGAACTGGCTGCCGATGCGAACGGCAAACTAGTTGGTTTGCGCCTGCGAGCTGTTGGCGATACGGGTGCCTATGCCTCTGTGGGAACTAAAGTGATGGAAAGGGTTGCTGGTCATGCAACGGCAGGATACTTTGTACCTAATGTCGATATCGAAGTAAAAACGGTTTATACCAACAATTTACCCTGCGGGGCAATGAGGGGTTTTGGTGCCAATCAGGTTGCCTTTGCCATTGAGAGCTCTATCGATGATATTTGCTATCAGGGAGGGTTTGATCGATGGAAGTTTCGTTACGATAATGCTTTGGTTGATGGTCTTGCCACATCCACCGGACAAATAGTATACGGAGTAGGAATTCGAGCGTGCCTCGAGGCAGTTAAGGATGATTTTTACAAAGCAAAATATGCAGGTTTAGCTTGCGCCATAAAGAACTCAGGCGTGGGGAATGGGATGATTGACGAATCAAAGGTGATCATCGAAATCCTTTCTGAGAACAGAGTGCTTATAAAACATGGGTGGACCGAAATGGGACAAGGCGTGCATAGCATGGCGCTGCAAACATTTTGTCAGGAAACAGGTATCGATCCCTCAATTATTGATGTTATTGTTGACACAGAGGCTGATATTGAAACAGGAATGACCACCTCATCGCGCGGAACTGCACTTCTCGGGTTGGCAATTATCAACGCCTGCAAGGCGTTTAAGGACGATTTGAAAAATCATTCTTTGAAAGGATTAGTTGGAAAATCCTACTTCGGTCAGTATGTATGCGACTGGACAACCAAACCAGGAACTCCCAACGTGGAACAGAAAACCCATTACTCATACGGTTATGCTGCTCAGCTTTGCATCCTAAACGAAAAGGGTGAAATTGAAAAGATTATTGCCGCACACGATGCAGGGAAAATAATGAATCCCATGCTTTTTGAGGGACAAATACAAGGTGGTGTACATATGGGTTTAGGCTATGCCCTATGCGAAGATCTACCCATGAAGGATGGTTTTTTGGTTAGCGATAAAATGGGTGACCTTCAAATACTTCGAGCACACCAAACCCCCGAAATTATTGTAAAGGGAGTAGAGGTTGCCGATCCTATTGGTCCTTACGGAGCAAAGGGTATTGGCGAAATTGGTTTAGTGCCAACAGCAGCAGCTGTGGCTTGTGCGTTCTACTCTTATGATGGAGTGAAAAGATTAAGGTTACCACTTAAACCCAAAAATAACGGATAAGAAAAAGTGAGTAAATGTTTTTTTTAACATAACTTTCAACAATAAAATATCATCAGAAAAAAAAGTTTAAAAACCTAATCTTTTATCGAATTAAAAAATTGTTTTTCCTATTTAAATGCATTAGGTTTGTCAATCTTTAACTCATTAATGCCTTTTTTGCTTTTATGTATTTTTTAAGAAAAGTTTTACACAGCCTTTTATCATTTTTTTTAATAATTAACCTGATTGCTGGAGTATCGGCAAAGGAAATTTCCTATCCAATTAAGCTAAAATTCAACCCTGAGTCTTCCGATTCAGCATACATTAAATCATCCATTGATTCTCTTGAACTTCTTATAATTCAAAAGCAATGGAGTAAAGCCATTGAAAAATCCTTCTACATTGAAGAGTATGCCCATAGTAATAATACGTCGTCCTTACTATCTTATCTATTATCGCTCAATGGATTGATTTACCAAAACATAGGAGAACTTAATTATTCCCTAATTAGTTTTCAAGCATCATTACAAATCGAAGAGCAAAATGGTAACCCTGAAAATCAAGCATCTTTGCTAAATAGCATAGGTGAGGTTTATACAGATATGGGGTACTTTTCCAATGGATTAAAAAACTTGTATAGCGGATTGAAGTTTACTGAAGAGAACAATGATCTCTATAATCAATCGAAAATCCTTCTATCAATTAGCCGGATATTTGTTAAGCAAGATGATTATAATAATTCTTTGAATTTGCTTAATAAAGCCGAAAGTATAGCAAAAGATGAAAATATTCCAAGTTTAATGCCCAAAATACACAAAATAAGAGGTGCCATTCATGTTCAAGAAGGAAGATTCAATGAAGCTCATAGTGAGTACTATAAATCTTTAAAGGGATACAGAAAACTTAATGATAGTTTAGGAATAGCGAATACTTTTTATTGTATCGGAAGCCTTTTATGCAAACAGGATAGATTCAAAGAATCATTACATTACCACCAGCAATCAATTAACTATAAAGAAAAATATGGTTATCTAAAAGATCTTGCCATCTCATTTCATGGCATCTCTGAAACCTACTTAAAATGTGATAATATTGACAGCGCACTGCACTTTGCAACTAAATCAATTGATTTAGCTCAAAGGTTTAATATGTTATACCTACAAAATCAAACAGCCAATATTTTATCGACCATATACGAAAAGAAGGGTGATTATAAAATCGCTTTGTACTGGCTAAACAAGAGAAATATAATTCACGATAATATCTTTAGTATCAACAATACAAGGATGATCGTACAATTTGAGAATAGCTTTGAATTTGAGAAATTAATTGAGAAACAACGAATCGAGCAAGAGAAAAAAGATCTTCAGATGGTAGAACAAACTAAAAGGAATATGCTTGTTCGTCGCTACCTTGCTCTTTCAACCATATTGACTTTTTTCGTCATGCTTGCATCCCTTTATGGCTATAACCAAAAAAGGAAGCATGGCAACCTTCTTAAGGAACAAAACGAAGAGATTAGAGCACAAAATGAGGAGATTGAGGTTCAAAGAGAAAATTTGTTTCAGCTAAATGAAGAGTTGGTACAAAAAAACGAAGTAATATCTCGAAACTTAGAGGAGATTGAAAAGCACCGAAATTCTCTTGCCAATCTTGCATGGGAGCTCCAAGAGAGAGCTGATCTTATTCAAAGACAAAGAGATGCCCTCTTTAATCAAAAAAAAGAGATTACTGACTCGATAATCTACGCCGAGAGAATACAACGGGCTCTTCTACTTCCAAATGATAATATCAAAAAGATATTTTCTGATGGTTTTGTATTCCATAAACCCAAAAATATTATCAGCGGAGATTTCTATTGGATTAGTGAAATTCGTGGTTTTAAACTTTTTGCCGTTGCCGATTGTACTGGACATGGGGTGCCAGGTGGCATCATGAGCATGCTTGGTATGGCATACCTCAATGATATTTTGAATAAGGAGCATATCACAAAATCAAGCGATGTACTTGAGGAAATGAGAAGTAGAATAATTCAGTCTCTACGACAAAACAAAAATGGGAACGGGAATGGAAACGAAGCGGAGAGTTACGATGGTATGGATATGGCCATGTGTGCCCTTAACACCAATACCATGGAACTTCAATATGCGGGAGCGTATTTACCCATTTACATTTTTAGAAAAAATGAGGTTAAAAAGGCTGAACCTATTGTTGTTAAAGAGGATAGGATGCCTGTTTCACAATATATCAAAACTGACCCTTTCTCCAATCACTGCATAAAAGTTGAGCCAGGCGACATGGTTTACCTGTTCTCCGATGGTTATTCAGACCAGTTCAGCAGCGATGGTAATAAGTTCAATATTTCAAGGTTTAAATCATTATTGTCATCAATATACCATTTAGATGGCAACCAACAACATGAAATTATTTCAAAAACTTTCGAAGAGTGGAAAGGTGACCATTTTCAGGTTGATGATGTGCTGGTAATGGGTCTTAGAATATAGCTTATTCCCTTTAATTATTCTATTCATTTTTTTAATTCATATCATATACAATTTCCCAACCCTATATACAAACCTTGCCAGAAGAAAAGGTTTACGGTTTTTTATCCTACCTTTACTTTTTAAATTTAATTGTGAAAAAACAAAAGTACAATGGGTGTAGTTATATTACATTTCAAAATAACCAATAGCAATGTCTATACTACTTAAAAATTCTACTTACATAAACTGGGACACCCTTGAATTTTATCAGACAAATATCATTGTAAATGATGGTATTAATGGTACAATTCGCTTTATTAATGATTTAAAGGAACTGGATAGATACATCGATTACCAAACCATCGATTGCAAGGGAAAACTGGTAACCAAATCGTTTGCTGTTGGCCATCATCACGCCTACTCGGCAATGGCAAGGGGTATGCCCGCTCCAAAAAAACAACCTGATAATTTTTCAGAAATTCTACAGTACGTTTGGTGGACCCTTGACAAATGCCTGGATAAGGAAACCATTGAATTAAGCGCATTGGTTACAGCTATGGCTTGCGCAAAAGCTGGCTCAACCTTTGTTATTGACCATCATGCTTCACCAAATTTTATAAAAGGATCGCTTGAAATAATGGCAAGGGCATTTGAAAAGGTTGGTATCAACCATCTGCTTTGCTACGAAATTACCGACCGCGATGGAATGGATAAAGCCCTAGATGGGCTAAAGGAAACCGAAAATTACTTGCAAAATCATCAGGGTTTAGTTGGGCTTCATGCATCGTTTACCGTTGGAGAAAAAACATTGAAAAACGCGGTTGACATGATGAATCGATACAATTCGGGAATCCATGTTCATGTTGCTGAGGACTTATACGATCAGGAGCATTGCAATTCAACTTATAAAAAACGTGTCATACAAAGATTCTTCGATGCAGGGCTGTTAAACTCAGCCAAAACTATTTTGGTTCATTGCCTCCACCTTGATGATAAAGAGCGAGATTTGATCTCAAATTCACCATGTTGGATTGCCCAGAATGCAGAAAGCAATATGAACAACAATGTGGGTTTCTTCAATGGAAAAGGTTTAGGCGAAAATATCATGATAGGTACTGATGGCATGCATAGCGATTTGCTACAGAGCGCCAAAGCTGCTTTTTTCGTTGGGCAACGTTTTGACAACATTGATTACCCTTCGGCATACCGCCGATTTAGAAATGTACATCGCTACCTGAGAAACAATGGCTTCAAAGGTGATGGTGATAACAACCTCGTTGTGATTGACTACAATACTGCCACCGAAATCAATAAGGATAATTTCTTTGGACATTTTATCTTTGGGCTTAATTCAAATCATATTCAACATGTTATATCAAGTGGCAGGTTAATAGTTCATAACCAAACATTGATAAACGTCAATGAGAACGAAATCCTTGCACATTCGCGAAAGCAAGCAAAACGGCTTTGGGAGTTGATGGTGAGATAGACCCGTCCGACCGCTCATAGCGGTCTGACGGGTAAGGAAGCGCTCTAAGAACCAACAATCCCGTCCGACAGTTCCAAGCGGTCAGACAGGTAAAAATTGCTTAATGAAATGTATTTCGAAAAAGACGACATATACCATATTTACAATATGGGTAATAATTCCCAGCCCATTTTCTTTTCCGAGGAGAACTATCGGTTTTTTTTACGAAAAATTGAGAATGAGATTAAGCCAGTTTGTGATATTATTGCATATTGTTTAATGCCAAATCATTATCATCTAATGGTAAAAGCAAATGAAGGATCAGTAAAAAATTTTGATAATTCTAATCTACAGCTGTTATCAAGGAAAATAGGGACATTACAAAGTTCCTATACTCAAGCAATAAACAAACAATATGGTACATCAGGTTCAGTTTTTCGTCAGAAAGCGAAGGCTAAAAGTCTTTCACAGGTTTTTCTTGGGGCTGAAAGGTATTTTGATTATGCGCTGAGTTGTTTTGTTTATATCCATCAAAATCCTTTGAAAGCAGGTTTGGTGAAAAGAATCAAAGATTGGGAATTCTCTTCATTTCAAGAGTATTCCTCAGCAAACGAATTAAGTATTTGCAATAAACCATTAGCATTAGAAGTCCTAGGCATTGAGAAAGAGAAATTTAAGGGGATCTTTTATAGGGAAACATCTTATGAGCTATAAATTAAAGAAACTCGTCCGACCGCTCATAGCAGTCAGACGGGTAAACGACACATCATATGAACGATAATCTAAAGAAAACCGTCCGACCGCCCATAGCGGTCAGACGGGTTAAAATATTATAAATATGGATATTAGCTTTTTAGAGTGGATTGGTTATATAGCATCTGTAATTATTGCCCTTTCCATGGCAATGAGTTCAATTGTAAAATTCCGATTAATTAATCTTTTCGGTGCAATCCTTTTCGCAACCTATGGGTATGTTATCGGAGCCTATCCGGTGGGTGCTCTTAACACATTTATTGTATGCGTGGATGTTTATTACCTCTATGGAATCTACTCCAGAAAAGAGGTTTTCGAAATCTTAGAAGTGCGAAGCGAAAATCGATACTTAATTCGTTTCCTTTCATATCACAATAATGATATCCAAAAGTTTTTTCCGGGATTTAACTACAAACCCGAACTCAATACCGTTAGCTTCTTCATTCTAAGAAATATGGCTGTAGCCGGTGTTTTCCTTGCACATAGAATTGATGAGAATGTTCTTAAAGTTGGTTTAGATTATGTAATACCAGAGTATCGCGATTTTAAAAATGGTAGGTTTGTATACATAAACCTTAGAAATAAGTTTATTGAATCTGGGTTTACAAGGGTAATTGCTGGCAAATCGAGCAAAAAACACGAGAAATATCTTAAAAAACTTGGTTTTGCTGAGAATAATGAAGGATTGTTAGGGAAAAAACTACTATAGTAGACTAAAAATTAATATGTATTTTCTCCATTAATTAAAGAAATAAATGGAATTTCTTATCAAAAATCCAACCATTGTTACATCAACCCAAGCATTTGAGGGCGATATACTTATTGCCGAAGGCAAAATAAAAACCATAGACGCTAATCTAAGAATTGAAAGTGCCAAAATCATCGATGCCAAAGACAAAATGGTCTTTCCATCAGGAATCGACCCACATGTACATTTCCATTTACCTACACCAGCAGGATATTCCGCAGATGACTTCAACTCTGGCTCAAAAGCTGCACTTTTTGGAGGGACAACCACCATCATTGATTTTGTAACGCCAAACAAGGGTCAATCGCTTATCGATGCCCTAGACCAAAGGATTAAGGAGGCAAGCAACTCTCTAGTCGATTATTCATTTCATGTAAGCCCTGTTGAATGGAGAGATACCACTGAGCAGGAGATTCGGGAATGCATCAAACATGGGTTGAAATCCTTCAAAATCTACATGGCTTACAAAGATTCAATTGGTATTAACGATGATGTGATTTTGAAGGTTATGCAAACAGTTGCCAGCGCTGGCGGTCTGGTTACAGTTCATGCCGAGATGGATGATGAGATAGAGTTGCTACGCAATAAATTCTTTGCCGAGGGCAAAACGGAGCTATTGTACCATCCGCTTACCAGACCACCTCATACCGAGAGTGAAGCCGTAAAACGGGTTATTGAAATGGCCGCTCAAACTAATTGCAACCTATACATCGTTCACGTATCGGCGAGAGAATCAGTTGATCATATTCGCAGAGCCCAAGACTCTGGTCAAAAGGTTTTTGCTGAAACCTGCCCTCAATACCTGCTGCTCAACGATTCTGCCTACTCAGAGAGTTTTGAGCAAGCAGCAAAATATGTGTTAAGTCCTCCACTTCGTAAGAGAGAGGATTCTCAGACCCTTTGGGCTGCAATAGCTGATAGCACTATCCAAACCCTGGGAACAGACCACTGCCCATTTACACAGAAGCAGAAGGAGTTTGGCATAAATGATTTTCGAAAAATCCCCAATGGGGCAGGAGGAGTTGAGCATCGTATGGCATTGCTTTACACCTATGGTGTATTGGAGAATAGAATCAACCTTAATCAATTTGTTAGCCTTACTTCAACACAAGCTGCAAAGATATTTGGGCTTTATCCCAGAAAAGGTGAAATAGCTGTGGGGTCAGA
>Ga0334890_1003490_pt1 | contig 15804 bp, 18 predicted proteins | sample GraSluR1_MG_3_FD_207220 | JGI IMG/M metagenome (GOLD analysis project Ga0334890, IMG submission 207220) | Sludge microbial communities from methane-producing bioreactor in Wageningen University, Netherlands - Granular Sludge_31_08-R1 | ecosystem: Engineered > Bioreactor > Anaerobic >... | reverse complement strand
GGTACACCGTGAGGGCTTCACGTTCTTCGGGGTTAAGTGTCAGGCTTATGGCCCGGGAAACGACAATACGCCGCATACCCCGGGGCCACGTTCCCGGGCTTGCACTGTGAGCGCTTTTGGTTAGGTACTTCACCAAGTATTTACGGGCATCCCGCACGTTCCGAACCCGTTCTATTCGCACGTTCGACCCGCCCCCCGCGTCGCTCCACACGCGGCGAAGTTCGGCCCATGGTACGAACTGCGAAAATAAAAGATGCAAGTGTGGCCGTACCGTGTCATCATGTAACTCAGTCACCCGCACGAACTGCAGGGGGTAACGCTTTTTTAACCGGGTCCGGGCACGGTTCCACGCGGCCGATATGTAAAAACAGAAAGCCCGGCGCAGGGCTTCCCGGGCTTCTTCACTTCCCCCCCCGTAGGTTTGCACCATGCGCCCCCCCCCGTGCTTGCGTGAGCGCCACACCATACGGGCACATTCCGCAAGGAGCGCGGCCGCGTCTTCCCCGGGTTTCATGTACCGTTGAAGTTCCGCGGCCGGTATACGGCCCGGGTCAAGGGTCAGCGTGACGGCCCGGGACAGGTCCAGCGCTTCACACCACGTCTTAACTACCTCGACCACGGCCCGGCGCTTCCCGGGTTCACATTCAGGACAGCGCCACGAGTTACACTTAAACGGAAACGCTTCTTTCCCGCGCCTCCATTCATAGTGAGGGTACCGTTCGCACACGGGGGTATCAGCCGTGCTTCACGGTTTCAATAAGCTGAGCATAGAACAGTTTTTGTAGACGTTTGGAATCGGCCCGGCGCTGAGCATTGAAAAGGGGTTTCCAGTGTCGCGCAATGGTCGACACGGCCCGGGACACGGCCCACACCCGATAACGGTATACGGTCAGCACGAGAGCGCGAAGCGCCCAATTTTTCAAAGCTACAAGCTTCTTTTTCATGGTCAGTTTCCTCCCGTTTGAATTGTTCTATACTTCGCTTCGCTCAGCCAAGTAAAGAAGAACCCCCGGGGGGCTTGCGCCCTCCCGGGGGGATATGAACCGGATCAGAACTTCGCCCGGATAGTGCATTTGCCGGTTTCGGCTATCTCGTTCCACTTGGCATAAGTCAGCCCGGTATGCTTCCCGGTCGGGCTTGTTTTGTTGTTCGCGACCCAGCAATAATGAAGCCCGTCTATTGTTTTTTTGTGTTCGGGGCAGTCATCGCAAGCCGTGGGCATAGCTGTATCGTGGTTCCATGCCATGACTATTCCCCCTCTTCGTCGGTGAACTTCACCACTGGAAGCGGGGTAATTATCCGGGCCGTGGTGATGAAGCGCCACACGGTAACGGGCGTACCGAGTTCCCGGGCCATGCGGGCCGCTTCGGCTTTTACTTCGGCCAGTTGCTTTTCGGGTTCCAGTTCAAGCGGCAAGTAATGCCGATATCGCCCCTCGACGGTGCTTTGAACACGTGCCCCCTGCACGAGTAAAAAGGAGTCGGTTTCCTTATACTGGCCGGGTATGTACTTTCCGTCTTCTGGATTCATTGTTGCCCCTTCAGAATGTGGAACCCCCGAAAACACCGCGGGGGCAACTCCGCGACATTCCCGGGGGTTCCAAAACTCGTTTACCGTATCGTGATTGTTGCCCATGCCCGGAAGTCTACAACGGCCCCCGGGGGCGTGTCAAGTGGGGCGCTTTCCCGTCACCACGTCGCCACGGCGCTTCTTCTTCGGGTACCACTTCACGAGCATATACTGGCCCCTGTCCGGGCCGCGTCTCAGCCCCGTGGCGGCCGCCTTGCGTCTCTTTGCCATGTTCTATCCCCCTTCAGGGCTTCGGGCGGTACAGGGGCCGCCCCGGGCGGCCGTAGATACAGTATCGGCCGTCGGTGAACTTCACGCGGATATAAGCCCCCGCCATGCGTTGACGGAATGCGTACTCCTGCGCGTCTTCCGGGTTCGACGTTTCCCACACGAGTTCATAAACGTGCCCCCGGTCGGTAATGGTCATCGGAGCTTCGGTCATAGTCCCAGTGCCCCCTCTATTCGCTTCACGGCTTCACGTACTTCAGATGTTTTTTCGGTGTTCGTGTTTAGCTTGTCCTCTATTCGTTTCATCCATGCCACGAGCCCCCGGTGTTCGCCACATAGCAAGGGCCGGGGGCTTTCGGCTTCGGCTTCGGTGTTCTTCCGTTTCCGGTCGGTTACGTGCTTCACGAGAAGATAGACGGCCATGGCCAAAAAGCCCACGGCCTGAATAAGAGAAGCCCCGTCAGCCTCCATGCTTCCCCCCGATAGCCTGTCCGATTCTGACGGCGATGTTCAGGGCTTCGCCCACGGTGATACGGCCGTCCCTCAGGGCTTCGGCTATTTCATCCAGCGCCACGGCCGCCACGTCAGCCACGCGGGCGATAAGCCGTTCCCAGTCGGAAACTATGACGGGGGGTTCAGGGGGGTTCAGGGGGTACGGCCGCGCCCCGTCGCGGGGGGTGTACTCTTCGGGAACCCTGACAATTTCTTCACGCGGTTTCCCGTCTTCCCCGGGGGCAAGCGGGTTAATCTGATAGTTCACCATGAGTATATCTTCCGTCTCTGTTGAAAGTGGTAATTGCTCAACGGCTTCCCGTCTTCAACTATGCCCCGGGCCGTGCCCGACGCATGTATCCAGCTATTTCCCGTCCACATTAGAACGTGCTTGTAACGGGTTCCGTATACCGGGTGCGGCTGTGCTTCATTGAAACCCGTGCCCAGACAGTCGCCGGGGTTCATTGCGTTCTGCAAGGCTTCGGCCGTCTCGTATACCCGGGCATCCTTCTGACGGGGGGCCGTTTCAGCCTGTTCAGTCACTTGCCGGGGTATGCTCTTTCCGACGGAAGCATAAGCCGCCTGCATAAGCCCCGAGCAGTCATAGCAGTCTGGGCCTTGCGGGTTGTTCTGTGAGTAAGCATTGCCCACCTTACCACGGGCAAAGTTTATCAGCTTCTCGCGCTCAGTCATACTTCCCCCTGAGCTTCCCCCTGAGCTTCCCCCGGGGGTTCCGGGCTTCGGGGTTGTAGTGTGGCCGCTGTTCTTGTTTCGTGTCATGGTCAACGCGTATACAGTCCCAGCGGCCACCAATACCCCGGCCGTAATTAGTCCGTACTGCCGAAGATTCCCCATCGCCCCTCGAACGGGTTCCAGTCCCACACTGAACCCTTTTCAGTCCCGAACGTTCCTGCTTCGGGGTTTCCGCTTTGCCATGCGTAAAAGCGGGTCAGCCAGCCCGGGTAATTCTCCGGGTCCGAAAAGTCATCCCCGCCCACGGCCCCGAGGGGGTTATCACCGATACCGATATCCAGAAGCCGACGGCCCTCCCGGATTATCATGTACAGCGCCCCGAGTAGGACGAGAATAAAGGCCCCCGTGGCGTAGTGTTCGGCTTTCATCGCTTCCTCTTTTTCCTCAGCAGGAAAAAGGCAAGCCCCCCGAGTAGCACGAGGCCCCCGACGGCCAGTATTGGGAATGAGGGCTTAGGGTTTCCGGCTTCGCTTGTTACTCCCGGTATGTCGGGCTGTCCGGCTTTGGGCATTATGCCCGGGGCTTTTCCACCCCTCCCGGAAGACTGGCCCCCCGTGCGCGGGTCCCACGGCTGGCCCTTCCCATGCCCCCCTACACCAAGGTATACACCGGGCATGTTCTACCCCCTATTTCTTCATTGCGAGAATGATCACAACGATTATGAGGGCCACGGCCCCGATAATCGCGGGGGTTGTGTAGTCCGCGGCTTCCTGTATGTAGGTCGGGGCGGGGGATGAACCCCCGCCACTACCGCCACCGAAAACCCCCCCCAGTAGCCCGCCTATTGCGCCCAGCATGTTGTTACCCCCTGCTCATTGCAGTCACCACGCGGGCGGCCGCTTTGGGGGAACTGAACCCCGGGGTAATGGGAATGCTCGTGGCTTTGGCGCGACTTGTGGCAAGGGCCGAGGCTCCGGCCTGTATCATGGTTGCCGAGGAACCCGAAGATTCCGCAAGCTGAGTAGCGGCCGCAAGGGCCGAGGGGCGGGCGATATTCAGCTGTTCGAGGTTCGCCATGAGAAGCGCCCGGCGCTTCATGGTTTCGCGCTTTGCGAGAATCATCAGGGCTTCGGGCATGGGTTCTACGGTGCAGTGTGAAACCCTCATGGTTCCAACGCCGCCCTGAAGCTCAAACGTCAACTGGTCAATGCCGAGGCAGTTGATCACGCTCGACGGATCAGCGGAAAAGAGCTTGTATTCGCCCATGGTTGCCTCATTGGAGTCGAAGTTACCCCACGCGTTCGTATCGGCCAAAAAGCCGTTCCACGTGGCAAACATTCTCCGGGCTTCGTCCGGGGTGAACACCGAAAGCCGGGCGGGGGCGGTGACGCTCGCGGGCTGGCATATCAGGCTGGCCGTGTGGCCGTTGAAGTCGAAACGACTTTCCGCAATCGTAAGCCCGCGGTCCTGCCAACGGGGAAGGTAATGCCCGTAACCCTCAGGGACTACGTAGCGCTGGACTTCCCACATGGTACCGGCCTGAACGACTGCCACGGCAGGGAGGATTATTTCGATTGCGTCGCCCGACTGCGCGGGGTACACGTTTCCATGAGCGCCCCCGGCAAGGTCGAAACAGTGAATGAAAGACAGGTCCACGGGGTCACCGATGTTCACGGGCTGAACGTGACGGGTACCGCCCACGAGGGCGGCCGTGCGGTGATTGATGAAGCCGAAGTTCGCCTCACTGATGAGGGAAGCACCAACGGCCGACTGCATGACGATAGGGCCAAGGCCCGTAATGAAGTTGACCGGGGCGGCCGCGGCCGATGTGCCCACAAGCTGAATCCGGTATCCGAGGATCAGTTTACCATGAGGAATGTTGTCGGTTATCAGGCCACCGGCTACCGCGTCCACGCGGCCGATGAACTCTGAATACTTCGGAAGCTTGTTGAATGCGCTCATTGTTTAGCCCTTCACGCGGGCAAGCTTCGGCCCGAGCATCGGTTTGATGTACCAGTCAGCGATGAGGATAGCGGCAATTACCGCGCCTATCAGCATGACCGTGGACCAGTTAAGATACTTCTTCATGGGTGTTTTTTCCCTCCTCCAGACTGTTTTTCACGCGCTACACTTTCAGGCGCGGGGTATGTATAAGAGAACCCCCCGGGTACTGTCAATACTTTGACACTTCCCGGGGGGCGCCCTGTCATCTTTTCGTCAGTTGTACTTTTTGCTCCGCACGTCCTGAACTTCACAACCGGGAAGAATAGCCTTAAAGTGAAACATGGGAAGCGGTTGTATAACTCCCCACTGGCGCGAGTAGGCTATATCGGCCGGTGCTATCAGGCGGCCCAATACAATGCCCTGAGACACCCCCAACACGTCGACGTGACAGCGGGTCGGGCGCTGAGTTGACCACACAAGCCCTATTCCCCGGTTTCTTCCCTCCAGTAGAATGCGGTGTAACATCGGGTCCGGCTTCGTCCGGGGAAACACTTCATGGGCTTCGTCCACCCATAACATGATACTACCCCGCTCCATTACCGCGGGCATGAGGGACAGGAAAAGCCCGGGGTTCTGAATGATTGTTACACTGTGCTTCATGCTGAGACTTCGGGCCGCTTCCCCGCGGGTTCGACACGTGAACCCGTAGGGGGCGGGCATAGGTGCAAAAACGAGGCTACGGGATTGTGATGAGCGATGGCGCGTCTTCGTGATCAGTTCCCGCATCAGTGAAGACTTCCCCGACCCGCTTGACCCGGCTATCCCCAGCCGCAACGCTTCCCCCCCTCCCGCGCCCCATGAGGGCGGGCAAGCAGAGGACAAAAAGCCCGAGGCCCACGATTCCAACACGCGCCCACTTTCCGGTTAATCCGAGGTCCGCAAGAAGCGCCCCGGCATTGTCAGCCACAAGCCCTTTAACGGCCGTGCGGTTCTGTTCCGCACTGGCCCCGGGGGTTCCGAGTATTACGTCAAGAACCCCGGCAATAACCCCCGACAGTCCGGCCGCATCCTGAGCCGGGGAAGAAAAAGACCCGCCATGATTGCCAGTATCAGGAGAAGCACCCACGGCCATGCTTTTGGCTTCGTAATCGGCCCATGCGTCAACGGGTCCGGGTCCGGTTCCGGGTTCAGGCTCAGGGGTTCCCCCCCGGGGTTCGTTTCCGATTCCGGGGGGGATAATTGAAAAGGGGCGGCCGTCTTTTCTTCAGGCTGAAGCCCCGCCCCGTCCGGGAGGTACCACGCGAAATACGTTTTTCCTTCGGGCTGTCTCTTTTCAGCCCCCGGGAAGTTACGGGCAAGCTTTCGCGCTTTTTCTTCCGTCACCCCGAGGCGGGCCGCGTATTCCTTGACGGTTATCATCTCTGAATCACCATGTCAAGGTTCACTGCCTTATCCGCCCCGGAAGTGTTCCGCATAGATAACGTCACGAGTTCACCCGCCACGAGGGGAACCCCCGAGGGCCACGCCCCAAGTTCGGCAACGGCCGTTGATTCCGTTATCGGGCCGCGTATCAGATTCCACCCCCCCGCCATACCGTCCGAGTAAAACGCCTGAAAATGGGCAATGCCCGACACCGGTACACGAATCGGGAGGGAAACGACTGTCAGCCCGGCCCCTATGCTTGTCGTCCTGAACACGGGGATTATGGCCCCCTGTTCACGTGGCGAGCTTGCGGTGATGTCTTCCCCGTCTTCCCACGTCAGTACCATTTGCCCCCCGGTGATAGGGGCAAGAAGTTGCCGAATGCACGGGGTAAGGGTTGCATCTACGGCCCCGGGGTTCTGATAGAATACCCGGGCTTCGTATGTCTCGCTTTCACCCGGGAAGATGTGAAGCCCGTCTGTAAGCGGAAAAACGCGGGTACCGCTACGGCTTCGGGAAGACGCGGGGGCAAGTTCCAAAAACATGAGGCCCGGGGCAAGGGGGGTAGATATTCGGATCACACGCGGCCGCGCAATACGGCCGAGGGGGAGTTCCCAGTCGCCCGGGTACGGGGGCATGGCCGCAAGGGGCGTAGGGTTCAGGTTCACCGTGACACTGTTAGGTGTTCGGTTCGATACTGTCATTGCCATGACTGTTCTTTTCCTTCCGTGTTCCTATGTACTGCATGACGTAGGGCAACATCGCCCCGTGTCCGGTTTCTATCAGTACGTTTTTGAATGCGTTTTCAATAATTCGCACGAGGGCAAGCCCGTCAGTATCGGCCATGACTGCCAAGTCATGGAGTACCATACCGACGATATTCATCAGTGTTTTTTCGCTTGCCTCCAACGGCAAGACGGCCGGGGGAGTAGTCAGCATGTGTTTCCGCACGGGTTCAGGGACGTTCCCCGCCTTTAACATTGCCTCCAGTAGCGCCCGAAGCTCAGCCGGGGCGGCCGCTTTCCATATCAGGTTTCCGTTAAGCTTCCGGGCTTTCTGAATTAGTGTCTCACTCATCTTCTTCACCTCCATTCATGCGTTGAGTAATCATATCATGGTACGTTTGCGCTTCCGGGTCAACTGTGAACCCCGGGAGGGCTTCTTCCCAGCGGGGTACACCGAAGCCCGCCCAGCGCATTTGCATATACCGCCTGTCACCGTGCAACGTGTCCGGTATGGCCCGGTGAAGCCGGTATGATATTGCCGCATTCCACGCTTTCATGTATTCGACTTCTCGACGTTCGGGGAGGGGTAATACGTACACCCCCCGGCGCGAATCGTACAACATGAACGGATCATACCCGGGCGGTTTCCACGTGCATACCCGGCGCTTTTTCCACGTACATACTTTGCACTGTGCATAGTCGCACCCCTCCAGACCCGCGGGCGTGTGACCTCCCAAGCATGGCCCCTCAGGGTCGGTCGGGCGGTCACGGTACACCGTGAGGGCTTCACGTTCTTCGGGGTTAAGTGTCAGGCTCATGGCCCGGGAAACGACAATACGCCGCATACCCCGGGGCCACGTTCCCGGGCTTGCACTGTGAGCGCTTTTGGTTAGGTACTTCACCAAGTATTTACGGGCATCCCGCACGTTCCGAACCCGTTCTATTCGCACGTTCGACCCGCCCCCCGCGTCGCTCCACACGCGGCGAAGTTCGGCCCATGGTACGAACTGCGAAAATAAAAGATGCAAGTGTGGCCGTACCGTGTCATCATGTAACTCAGTCACCCGCACGAACTGCAGGGGGTAACGCTTTTTTAACCGGGTCCGGGCACGGTTCCACGCGGCCGATATGTAAAAACAGAAAGCCCGGCGCAGGGCTTCCCGGGCTTCTTCACTTCCCCCCCCGTAGGTTTGCACCATGCGCCCCCCCCCGTGCTTGCGTGAGCGCCACACCATACGGGCACATTCCGCAAGGAGCGCGGCCGCGTCTTCCCCGGGTTTCATGTACCGTTGAAGTTCCGCGGCCGGTATACGGCCCGGGTCAAGGGTCAGCGTGACGGCCCGGGACAGGTCCAGCGCTTCACACCACGTCTTAACTACCTCGACCACGGCCCGGCGCTTCCCGGGTTCACATTCAGGACAGCGCCACGAGTTACACTTAAACGGAAACGCTTCTTTCCCGCGCCTCCATTCATAGTGAGGGTACCGTTCGCACACGGGGGTATCAGCCGTGCTTCACGGTTTCAATAAGCTGAGCATAGAACAGTTTTTGTAGACGTTTGGAATCGGCCCGGCGCTGAGCATTGAAAAGGGGTTTCCAGTGTCGCGCAATGGTCGACACGGCCCGGGACACGGCCCACACCCGATAACGGTATACGGTCAGCACGAGAGCGCGAAGCGCCCAATTTTTCAAAGCTACAAGCTTCTTTTTCATGGTCAGTTTCCTCCCGTTTGAATTGTTCTATACTTCGCTTCGCTCAGCCAAGTAAAGAAGAACCCCCGGGGGGCTTGCGCCCTCCCGGGGGGATATGAACCGGATCAGAACTTCGCCCGGATAGTGCATTTGCCGGTTTCGGCTATCTCGTTCCACTTGGCATAAGTCAGCCCGGTATGCTTCCCGGTCGGGCTTGTTTTGTTGTTCGCGACCCAGCAATAATGAAGCCCGTCTATTGTTTTTTTGTGTTCGGGGCAGTCATCGCAAGCCGTGGGCATAGCTGTATCGTGGTTCCATGCCATGACTATTCCCCCTCTTCGTCGGTGAACTTCACCACTGGAAGCGGGGTAATTATCCGGGCCGTGGTGATGAAGCGCCACACGGTAACGGGCGTACCGAGTTCCCGGGCCATGCGGGCCGCTTCGGCTTTTACTTCGGCCAGTTGCTTTTCGGGTTCCAGTTCAAGCGGCAAGTAATGCCGATATCGCCCCTCGACGGTGCTTTGAACACGTGCCCCCTGCACGAGTAAAAAGGAGTCGGTTTCCTTATACTGGCCGGGTATGTACTTTCCGTCTTCTGGATTCATTGTTGCCCCTTCAGAATGTGGAACCCCCGAAAACACCGCGGGGGCAACTCCGCGACATTCCCGGGGGTTCCAAAACTCGTTTACCGTATCGTGATTGTTGCCCATGCCCGGAAGTCTACAACGGCCCCCGGGGGCGTGTCAAGTGGGGCGCTTTCCCGTCACCACGTCGCCACGGCGCTTCTTCTTCGGGTACCACTTCACGAGCATATACTGGCCCCTGTCCGGGCCGCGTCTCAGCCCCGTGGCGGCCGCCTTGCGTCTCTTTGCCATGTTCTATCCCCCTTCAGGGCTTCGGGCGGTACAGGGGCCGCCCCGGGCGGCCGTAGATACAGTATCGGCCGTCGGTGAACTTCACGCGGATATAAGCCCCCGCCATGCGTTGACGGAATGCGTACTCCTGCGCGTCTTCCGGGTTCGACGTTTCCCACACGAGTTCATAAACGTGCCCCCGGTCGGTAATGGTCATCGGAGCTTCGGTCATAGTCCCAGTGCCCCCTCTATTCGCTTCACGGCTTCACGTACTTCAGATGTTTTTTCGGTGTTCGTGTTTAGCTTGTCCTCTATTCGTTTCATCCATGCCACGAGCCCCCGGTGTTCGCCACATAGCAAGGGCCGGGGGCTTTCGGCTTCGGCTTCGGTGTTCTTCCGTTTCCGGTCGGTTACGTGCTTCACGAGAAGATAGACGGCCATGGCCAAAAAGCCCACGGCCTGAATAAGAGAAGCCCCGTCAGCCTCCATGCTTCCCCCCGATAGCCTGTCCGATTCTGACGGCGATGTTCAGGGCTTCGCCCACGGTGATACGGCCGTCCCTCAGGGCTTCGGCTATTTCATCCAGCGCCACGGCCGCCACGTCAGCCACGCGGGCGATAAGCCGTTCCCAGTCGGAAACTATGACGGGGGGTTCAGGGGGGTTCAGGGGGTACGGCCGCGCCCCGTCGCGGGGGGTGTACTCTTCGGGAACCCTGACAATTTCTTCACGCGGTTTCCCGTCTTCCCCGGGGGCAAGCGGGTTAATCTGATAGTTCACCATGAGTATATCTTCCGTCTCTGTTGAAAGTGGTAATTGCTCAACGGCTTCCCGTCTTCAACTATGCCCCGGGCCGTGCCCGACGCATGTATCCAGCTATTTCCCGTCCACATTAGAACGTGCTTGTAACGGGTTCCGTATACCGGGTGCGGCTGTGCTTCATTGAAACCCGTGCCCAGACAGTCGCCGGGGTTCATTGCGTTCTGCAAGGCTTCGGCCGTCTCGTATACCCGGGCATCCTTCTGACGGGGGGCCGTTTCAGCCTGTTCAGTCACTTGCCGGGGTATGCTCTTTCCGACGGAAGCATAAGCCGCCTGCATAAGCCCCGAGCAGTCATAGCAGTCTGGGCCTTGCGGGTTGTTCTGTGAGTAAGCATTGCCCACCTTACCACGGGCAAAGTTTATCAGCTTCTCGCGCTCAGTCATACTTCCCCCTGAGCTTCCCCCTGAGCTTCCCCCGGGGGTTCCGGGCTTCGGGGTTGTAGTGTGGCCGCTGTTCTTGTTTCGTGTCATGGTCAACGCGTATACAGTCCCAGCGGCCACCAATACCCCGGCCGTAATTAGTCCGTACTGCCGAAGATTCCCCATCGCCCCTCGAACGGGTTCCAGTCCCACACTGAACCCTTTTCAGTCCCGAACGTTCCTGCTTCGGGGTTTCCGCTTTGCCATGCGTAAAAGCGGGTCAGCCAGCCCGGGTAATTCTCCGGGTCCGAAAAGTCATCCCCGCCCACGGCCCCGAGGGGGTTATCACCGATACCGATATCCAGAAGCCGACGGCCCTCCCGGATTATCATGTACAGCGCCCCGAGTAGGACGAGAATAAAGGCCCCCGTGGCGTAGTGTTCGGCTTTCATCGCTTCCTCTTTTTCCTCAGCAGGAAAAAGGCAAGCCCCCCGAGTAGCACGAGGCCCCCGACGGCCAGTATTGGGAATGAGGGCTTAGGGTTTCCGGCTTCGCTTGTTACTCCCGGTATGTCGGGCTGTCCGGCTTTGGGCATTATGCCCGGGGCTTTTCCACCCCTCCCGGAAGACTGGCCCCCCGTGCGCGGGTCCCACGGCTGGCCCTTCCCATGCCCCCCTACACCAAGGTATACACCGGGCATGTTCTACCCCCTATTTCTTCATTGCGAGAATGATCACAACGATTATGAGGGCCACGGCCCCGATAATCGCGGGGGTTGTGTAGTCCGCGGCTTCCTGTATGTAGGTCGGGGCGGGGGATGAACCCCCGCCACTACCGCCACCGAAAACCCCCCCCAGTAGCCCGCCTATTGCGCCCAGCATGTTGTTACCCCCTGCTCATTGCAGTCACCACGCGGGCGGCCGCTTTGGGGGAACTGAACCCCGGGGTAATGGGAATGCTCGTGGCTTTGGCGCGACTTGTGGCAAGGGCCGAGGCTCCGGCCTGTATCATGGTTGCCGAGGAACCCGAAGATTCCGCAAGCTGAGTAGCGGCCGCAAGGGCCGAGGGGCGGGCGATATTCAGCTGTTCGAGGTTCGCCATGAGAAGCGCCCGGCGCTTCATGGTTTCGCGCTTTGCGAGAATCATCAGGGCTTCGGGCATGGGTTCTACGGTGCAGTGTGAAACCCTCATGGTTCCAACGCCGCCCTGAAGCTCAAACGTCAACTGGTCAATGCCGAGGCAGTTGATCACGCTCGACGGATCAGCGGAAAAGAGCTTGTATTCGCCCATGGTTGCCTCATTGGAGTCGAAGTTACCCCACGCGTTCGTATCGGCCAAAAAGCCGTTCCACGTGGCAAACATTCTCCGGGCTTCGTCCGGGGTGAACACCGAAAGCCGGGCGGGGGCGGTGACGCTCGCGGGCTGGCATATCAGGCTGGCCGTGTGGCCGTTGAAGTCGAAACGACTTTCCGCAATCGTAAGCCCGCGGTCCTGCCAACGGGGAAGGTAATGCCCGTAACCCTCAGGGACTACGTAGCGCTGGACTTCCCACATGGTACCGGCCTGAACGACTGCCACGGCAGGGAGGATTATTTCGATTGCGTCGCCCGACTGCGCGGGGTACACGTTTCCATGAGCGCCCCCGGCAAGGTCGAAACAGTGAATGAAAGACAGGTCCACGGGGTCACCGATGTTCACGGGCTGAACGTGACGGGTACCGCCCACGAGGGCGGCCGTGCGGTGATTGATGAAGCCGAAGTTCGCCTCACTGATGAGGGAAGCACCAACGGCCGACTGCATGACGATAGGGCCAAGGCCCGTAATGAAGTTGACCGGGGCGGCCGCGGCCGATGTGCCCACAAGCTGAATCCGGTATCCGAGGATCAGTTTACCATGAGGAATGTTGTCGGTTATCAGGCCACCGGCTACCGCGTCCACGCGGCCGATGAACTCTGAATACTTCGGAAGCTTGTTGAATGCGCTCATTGTTTAGCCCTTCACGCGGGCAAGCTTCGGCCCGAGCATCGGTTTGATGTACCAGTCAGCGATGAGGATAGCGGCAATTACCGCGCCTATCAGCATGACCGTGGACCAGTTAAGATACTTCTTCATGGGTGTTTTTTCCCTCCTCCAGACTGTTTTTCACGCGCTACACTTTCAGGCGCGGGGTATGTATAAGAGAACCCCCCGGGTACTGTCAATACTTTGACACTTCCCGGGGGGCGCCCTGTCATCTTTTCGTCAGTTGTACTTTTTGCTCCGCACGTCCTGAACTTCACAACCGGGAAGAATAGCCTTAAAGTGAAACATGGGAAGCGGTTGTATAACTCCCCACTGGCGCGAGTAGGCTATATCGGCCGGTGCTATCAGGCGGCCCAATACAATGCCCTGAGACACCCCCAACACGTCGACGTGACAGCGGGTCGGGCGCTGAGTTGACCACACAAGCCCTATTCCCCGGTTTCTTCCCTCCAGTAGAATGCGGTGTAACATCGGGTCCGGCTTCGTCCGGGGAAACACTTCATGGGCTTCGTCCACCCATAACATGATACTACCCCGCTCCATTACCGCGGGCATGAGGGACAGGAAAAGCCCGGGGTTCTGAATGATTGTTACACTGTGCTTCATGCTGAGACTTCGGGCCGCTTCCCCGCGGGTTCGACACGTGAACCCGTAGGGGGCGGGCATAGGTGCAAAAACGAGGCTACGGGATTGTGATGAGCGATGGCGCGTCTTCGTGATCAGTTCCCGCATCAGTGAAGACTTCCCCGACCCGCTTGACCCGGCTATCCCCAGCCGCAACGCTTCCCCCCCTCCCGCGCCCCATGAGGGCGGGCAAGCAGAGGACAAAAAGCCCGAGGCCCACGATTCCAACACGCGCCCACTTTCCGGTTAATCCGAGGTCCGCAAGAAGCGCCCCGGCATTGTCAGCCACAAGCCCTTTAACGGCCGTGCGGTTCTGTTCCGCACTGGCCCCGGGGGTTCCGAGTATTACGTCAAGAACCCCGGCAATAACCCCCGACAGTCCGGCCGCATCCTGAGCCGGGGAAGAAAAAGACCCGCCATGATTGCCAGTATCAGGAGAAGCACCCACGGCCATGCTTTTGGCTTCGTAATCGGCCCATGCGTCAACGGGTCCGGGTCCGGTTCCGGGTTCAGGCTCAGGGGTTCCCCCCCGGGGTTCGTTTCCGATTCCGGGGGGGATAATTGAAAAGGGGCGGCCGTCTTTTCTTCAGGCTGAAGCCCCGCCCCGTCCGGGAGGTACCACGCGAAATACGTTTTTCCTTCGGGCTGTCTCTTTTCAGCCCCCGGGAAGTTACGGGCAAGCTTTCGCGCTTTTTCTTCCGTCACCCCGAGGCGGGCCGCGTATTCCTTGACGGTTATCATCTCTGAATCACCATGTCAAGGTTCACTGCCTTATCCGCCCCGGAAGTGTTCCGCATAGATAACGTCACGAGTTCACCCGCCACGAGGGGAACCCCCGAGGGCCACGCCCCAAGTTCGGCAACGGCCGTTGATTCCGTTATCGGGCCGCGTATCAGATTCCACCCCCCCGCCATACCGTCCGAGTAAAACGCCTGAAAATGGGCAATGCCCGACACCGGTACACGAATCGGGAGGGAAACGACTGTCAGCCCGGCCCCTATGCTTGTCGTCCTGAACACGGGGATTATGGCCCCCTGTTCACGTGGCGAGCTTGCGGTGATGTCTTCCCCGTCTTCCCACGTCAGTACCATTTGCCCCCCGGTGATAGGGGCAAGAAGTTGCCGAATGCACGGGGTAAGGGTTGCATCTACGGCCCCGGGGTTCTGATAGAATACCCGGGCTTCGTATGTCTCGCTTTCACCCGGGAAGATGTGAAGCCCGTCTGTAAGCGGAAAAACGCGGGTACCGCTACGGCTTCGGGAAGACGCGGGGGCAAGTTCCAAAAACATGAGGCCCGGGGCAAGGGGGGTAGATATTCGGATCACACGCGGCCGCGCAATACGGCCGAGGGGGAGTTCCCAGTCGCCCGGGTACGGGGGCATGGCCGCAAGGGGCGTAGGGTTCAGGTTCACCGTGACACTGTTAGGTGTTCGGTTCGATACTGTCATTGCCATGACTGTTCTTTTCCTTCCGTGTTCCTATGTACTGCATGACGTAGGGCAACATCGCCCCGTGTCCGGTTTCTATCAGTACGTTTTTGAATGCGTTTTCAATAATTCGCACGAGGGCAAGCCCGTCAGTATCGGCCATGACTGCCAAGTCATGGAGTACCATACCGACGATATTCATCAGTGTTTTTTCGCTTGCCTCCAACGGCAAGACGGCCGGGGGAGTAGTCAGCATGTGTTTCCGCACGGGTTCAGGGACGTTCCCCGCCTTTAACATTGCCTCCAGTAGCGCCCGAAGCTCAGCCGGGGCGGCCGCTTTCCATATCAGGTTTCCGTTAAGCTTCCGGGCTTTCTGAATTAGTGTCTCACTCATCTTCTTCACCTCCATTCATGCGTTGAGTAATCATATCATGGTACGTTTGCGCTTCCGGGTCAACTGTGAACCCCGGGAGGGCTTCTTCCCAGCGGGGTACACCGAAGCCCGCCCAGCGCATTTGCATATACCGCCTGTCACCGTGCAACGTGTCCGGTATGGCCCGGTGAAGCCGGTATGATATTGCCGCATTCCACGCTTTCATGTATTCGACTTCTCGACGTTCGGGGAGGGGTAATACGTACACCCCCCGGCGCGAATCGTACAACATGAACGGATCATACCCGGGCGGTTTCCACGTGCATACCCGGCGCTTTTTCCACGTACATACTTTGCACTGTGCATAGTCGCACCCCTCCAGACCCGCGGGCGTGTGACCTCCCAAGCATGGCCCCTCAGGGTCGGTCGGGCGGTCACGGTACACCGTGAGGGCTTCACGTTCTTCGGGGTTAAGTGTCAGGCTTATGGCCCGGGAAACGACAATACGCCGCATACCCCGGGGCCACGTTCCCGGGCTTGCACTGTGAGCGCTTTTGG
>Ga0334890_1003489_pt1 | contig 15808 bp, 15 predicted proteins | sample GraSluR1_MG_3_FD_207220 | JGI IMG/M metagenome (GOLD analysis project Ga0334890, IMG submission 207220) | Sludge microbial communities from methane-producing bioreactor in Wageningen University, Netherlands - Granular Sludge_31_08-R1 | ecosystem: Engineered > Bioreactor > Anaerobic >... | reverse complement strand
CGTCCCCATTTCACCCCTAACCACCACCCATATTCAGAAATTATTAAAGGTCCGTCTTTCCACCTGGAATGACCATATACCGGTTTTTTGTTCCTATGAAGGAAGACCCCTTCTTGAAAGCTCCTGGGCACATCGTTTGAAAAAATACAGTCATAAACTTGATCATACCGTCACTCCGTATTCCTTGCGCCATTCCTTCGCTCTTTTGTACCTCCGGAATGGTGGGAATGTGTTTACGTTGCAAAGGACCATGGGCCATGCTGATTTAAATATGACCAAAAGGTATTTAGCGTTAAGTGGGGAAGATTTAAAGAGGGAACATGAAGGAGCAAGTCCTTTAAATATGCTAACACAGAAGAGGGTCAAAAAGATATAATTATTAAAAAGATGTTAATTATTTAAATTCTGGTATATCTATTGGGGAACCAATTCTCATAATCCAGGTTGCATAGAATTGAGTTAATCGTTCTCTGTATGGGGGTAATAAACATACACGTAATTTCTGTTTTTGAACATGATTAGTTAAAAACTTATAATCAACTCCAAATGTTGAACTAAAATCAACTACTAAATAATCATTTATACCAGTCTGCTCTTCACACGAGTTTAATAACAAACGTCCAATTACTAAATTATCCCTTAGCTTATTTCTATTTTTTATATTTTTTTTAGTACTTGAATTAAATTCAGGATGTTTTTTCCCATACGCCTCTAATGTAACAAAAGGAGTTATTTGGACGATATTTATCTTTTGATAAATCAAATCGCATGCTTGACTAATAACAACTGCATTATAAGTATCAATATCAACTCCATCTGTGTGAATCTTCTCAAAATCAACCGGTGGCTTTACAATCGGACAACTAAAAACTAATTCTCCTTGTTGTAAGGGTTTTTCAGAATCAATTTTTCCATACCAAGGATAATTTTCCATAATAGGTTATTTCATATAAAATTTGGTTTTTAATATATTGATTTCTCCCTCTTTGACTGAATTAATTTTAACCTTTATATGTTCCGTCTTAAGAGGTGATATTGATCCACTAAAATCTATCATAAAACTATTGTCTATTAAATCATCGATTCTCTGATTAGTAGCATGAACAAAAAGCTCACTTGGATTCATATAAGTTGATGTAAAATCTTGTGTAATCGCCGATATTGCTCGTAAAGGACTATTAATATTTCCCGTAGAAGGAGTAAAATAGCTCATAACAGCTCTAACCTTTGCTTCTGTATAGCCTATATCTTCCGAAATTGTTTGATTACTAACAGTTAGATAACCTATCATAATCAATTCCTCCCTCTTAATATAATTTATTTGAAATTTCTTCTGATAATCTAAAATAATTAATATACTCATTAACAATGCGTTTAATAAAATCAATGTTTTTCTCAGAAATCTCATGATGAAAATTAAAATTGTATATTATTTGATGTTCAGGTTTTTGTGATTGCTCAATTAACACCTTAAGTAAATATGGTTCTTTTTCAGCATAAACGATATTTCCAAAATAAAGACTATGGTTTGCTAATAATGACGATACAACCTCCTCAATTTCCGGTTTAATAGTTATATTTGGTATTTGCTCTTGAGTTATATATTTTTTAATCCAAACAAAATTTATCCCAAGTGCTCTATATGGAATATGTGATAATAATGTTACATATTTATCTGTAAAATTAACGATAGATTCCAAAACTTCACTTTTTTTATTTTTTGCAACAATTTGAAGTCTTTCAGGGTCAACTGTAAGAGTAAAATTATTATATTCGAGAAAAGAAAAACCAGGATTTTGTATGGTCTGAATTGGTTCTGAAGTAATTAATCCTTCCTTATATAACCAAATAGGAGTTATTATACTGGGGTTATGGGAAGAAGCAAGGATAACAATATCTGTTCTCGTAAGTATTTTTTCCATTCCCTTTACTCTTTTCTTTAGATATCACAAACAAAATTATAGATGGTAGAAAAAATATTTTAATTTGTCTTAAAATTAAGAAATTCTTTACAAATTCAATTACTTTTTATTGAAAGATTATTATCCCACTAGAACACCTTGTAAGTCAAATTTTAATAATTTATTTATCATCATAATATTAAAAAATATTATTCTAGCTATTTTATTGCCTTTCTTTATTTTTAATTATTGCTTCTCAAATAAAAAGGCCAGGAAAATTTATCCTGACATTAAAAAACCTACATTTGTATTTCTGGATAATTAATATATTACCCTTTTTCTAACTTATACTCCTGGATTCCAATTACTTACTGTTATAAACATGAACAGTACGCCATCGGAAAAAACTTTTTATAAAACTAATCGCTGATTTTAATTACTCTCTCATAAAGTTGGGGTAGTTTATTTTGCCTCATCCTAAATTTTTTTCCGTAATTATGACCGGTTCTTGTATCAAAATCTATTAGAATAACCCCTTCTTCAATAGCCTCTAAGAATTTTTCTAAACTCAGATTTTCTAAAACTAATATTTTTGAATAACAGAAATACTCTACCTTTTTCACTTTCTTAACATCTGCTATAATATAAAAACAGTTTAGAAGTTTTGTTCCAGCTTTATGGAACAAATCGTCAAATCCCCAATATGGTTGGGGCTCAAGTTCTTCAAAGCCCACCCTTTCTTTTACGCTATTAAACCATTCTTTATGTCTATTAGAGACGGAACGATAATCAAAAGAAACAATGACCTTTTACTCTCCCTTATTTAATTCAATTCCAAAACCTCGGTCTGTTCGCGAAAGTCCATTTATCGTTTGTCTAAAACTCATCTCATTTGTAGGATATAAAGAACCTGCTTCTTGGTGAAACCATCCATATTTGAGAAGAAGGATATTATTAACGATTTTTAATGACCGTGGCGATGGTTCCAAATGAAAAAGGATAGTTAATGATGTCTGTTCATTTCTTTGACATTTTAATTCCTACTCAGAAGTATTAGCCAAAGGAAGGTTATTCTCTTTAATTCCAAGTAAATCTTCTAAGGTATTGCCAACACCACCTTGGTTTCCTGGCCTAGCATTTTCAATCCATCCCATTTTTTGATTCTTCTCCAATTTAATTGCTCCTGGTAAAAGAATCCTTAATGAAGGAGAAATATTCAAGATCATGATAACCAAATGCTTTTCGTTTCATCACCTTAATCTTGTTGTTGATCCATTCCAACCGACTAGTATGGAACAAATGGTGACAATGATTGTAAATGCCATGGGCATAATTTTGAGCATTTTGGCAATGGCGTTTACCGGTTTCAGGAAACTTTCAAAAGGGAGTTTACATTATGCTTCCAAAAATTTTTTAGCCCATGTTGGATTCACCTCATCCTAAAGTTATTTTAAGAAATCACTGAGAATGTAAACCAAAACATAATTTGATTAAACTTGAGTTATCATCTTCGGAGTCGGTGTATTTCTTTGGGAAGCAGATGATCTTTGTTCATTAAAAGCAGATATTTACTCCTCTTGATTACCTTTTCTCTTACGATCCCTATGATATATGAGTTAATCCTTTTCACTTTTTTCCGACACCGATGATCAATTGGATTATCCCTTTCATCTGGATCAATGGTCAAAGTTAACATCTTTTTTTCTTGATCAAAGGACGAGTTGGTAACCTTGTTTCGATAACAATCAAAGAATGGATTAAGCTTTATAGGGGGATCACTTTGCCTCCTCCGGAATGGTTTTACCGAAACAAATGCTGTATCCAGAAAAACAAGTGGTGTCTTTTTTATTTCATTTTTCTATCAATGATTTGGGGAAAAACCATAAAATATAAAAATCTTACAATTCTTACAATAATTTAATTAATTCTTCCACAGTTAGGTTTGCATCGTTTAATATCTTTTTAACTAACCCCGGACGTAGTTCTTTGTGGTCTGGCACTGTTACTGGAAGCAGCTTCCCGTTCGTATCCTTTAGTCTTAAATGACTGCCTCTTTGTCTTACCACTTTATAACCAATTTTTTCAAGAGCTTTAACACAGTCCCTACCAGAAATTACCGGGATCTTAGGAGTCATCTTTCTAACACCACATTACCAACTATAACACTGCCAATTGGAATTTCTTCGTCGTCAAGGCATAATTCAATTGCTTCTTTTATGTTTTTCAGGGCTTCATCTATCGTATCTCCTTGAGAATAACATCCATGAAAAGAAGGACATGATACAACATAGCCAGTGTCATCCTGCTCAATAATAACAGGGTAAGTTCTCACATCCAGCACCTCCAAATTTATTATACCCCATGCCCTCTATTAAAAACCATCATTCGAATTGAATCATTTAAAATCTTGATGAACTCCTATCGTTGCCTTAAAAAATGACTATCTTTCTTCTCCTAAGAAAATGAATTTGGTATAGAATTTTATATAAGGCATCACTAATATGGAAGATTTTTGCTTTGTATTCTGCACAACTATAGCCCTCTATAAAATGCAGATCAGTATGTTCCATCAAGCTTTTCTCATTTCCAGGAATTTCTGACCGAACACGAGATACTCTTCAGGAATACCTCTTCGATAGCGAGCATTATATCTCAAATTAATCTTGGGGGGACGAACTGGAAACATAGGTAACAAAAAGTTCCAGACTCATAGGTAACACTTTGTATGAGACTCAGATAGGAGGGATGCTCTGTATGCCGTGGGTGGTGGCATATAAAGTGGATCTTAGGCAGGAATTGATTTATCACCATCTTCGCAAAGGAAAAGTCATGGATTTACCCGAATTGTTCTTTCATTGTCATGCTTCACACTATTTTGTGGTCTTAAAAAACTTAAAAAAGGGAGGGCAACCAAATTCTATTTAAAAAGAGGGTAAAAGTATGGATCATATGCAAAAATACGAAGAGGATATTATTCAATCCTATGAGGATGGAGAACGGACCTCAGCAAAAGAATTAGATAGGTTGAAAAAATACTATGCCCAACAGGCAAAAAACTCTTTGAGTGCAGACAAGGCATGAGCTGCCTTTTCTGTTGGTACGAAAATATGATCGTGATAATAGGCAGCTATTATATTTGCACTTATACCTTTTGAGGCCAATTTCGAAGCAACCGCTGCAGTTAAACCTACTGCATCAAGACTGGAATGCACTGTCAAAGTAATTTGTTTGAAGGTGCTTTCAAACGACAAGCCTGCATTGCTTGCTGCTTTTTTGGTTAAAACTAAGGTTAAACCTTCACTTTCTCGAAACGTTGCTAATGGGTTTAGTTCGAGATAATCAGAAACATCACCTGGAACTGTACAAAACACGAACTCTTCATCCATGAGTTTGGGGCCCATTGAAGAGAGTAATTGTTCTAATTCAATTATTCCACTCATCGCTAAAATTTCCTTTTTATTTCTATCGCTCATCATTAACGGTGGTAAGCAGCCCATCCGCTACATGTTGTTGTTAACCATGATAACTTTTCCCTTGATTAGTTACCATCATATGCCCTTTGCAGGGTAGCGACATCAAATTTCTTCATCTTGAGAAATGCTTGAGTAACTCGGTCAATTTTCTCAGGGTCCTGATCTTGCATCATTTTATCCATGACAGCCGGTACGATCTGCCACGAGAGACCATACTTGTCCTTAAGCCAGCCGCATTGCTCGGCCTCGGGAACGGCCGAAAGTTTATCCCAATAGTAATCATTCTCTTCTTGGTCTTTACAGAACACCATAAACGAAATTGCTTCATTAAAATTAAAGCCGTGCTCACGGGCGCTATCCATTGCGGAAAACCATTGTCCTTCGAGTTTAAAATCAGTAAACATAACCATACTTTCCTGGTCAGGCTCCATTCCAGAAGGGTAACGGGCAATTGTGCCACGCTTGGTATTTTTAAATACTGAAAGATAAAAATCAGACGCTTCTTCAGCTTTGCCATAGATGTCTCCAACAAATAAAAGCGAGGGGATGATCAATGGCCGCTCTTCACCTTCGGGGTTAGTATAGATAAGCTGCCAGGAAAGTCCATATCTATCCTGCACCCATCCATAGCGCTCACTGAATGGATATTCACCAAGCGGCATGAGCGCTTTACCGCCTTCCATGAGATTAACCCAGACTTCATCTATTCGCTGCCTTGCTTCTTTGTCCTGTGACGGGTCAAAATTGACCATAAAGGAAATCGAAGGGTTGAATTGAAAAAGCGGTCCGGCGCTAATGGCCTGAAACTTGTACCCCCAGAATTCAAACAACACGATATCGGTGTTTCCCGAGGGTGTGTTATACAGCGTCGTGATGCTGGTTATTTTTGAATCGGGAAAGACAGAACAGTAGAATTTAGCAGCTTCTTTCGCTTCTCTGTCGAACCACAGGTGTGGAACGATCTTTTGTTTGGTCACTTTCTCGTATCCCTCCTTATTGGGCTAACATGCTCCATGCTCGAACGGAAATAGTGCACAGCGGAATTGCCTATCCGAGTTTATGCGGTTTTTACCACCTAAAACTTCATAAAGGTAATTTCCAATGATGATTTCCTTTTGCAGTAAACTCGGACACCTCGGCCATTCGTCTCCAATTTAAATTAGAGTATTTTAAGTTTTTTTAAGTAAGTTCAAAAATGGTTTTCATTCTCCAGCCATCAATCTATAAAAATTCAGTCGTAAGGTGTCCGTCTGAGTTTTTGGTTCCTATAAAAATGTTGACTTATTACTTACAGCATTTTTTCTTTACATCCTTAGTCTTGTCTGTAACTGCATCTTTCACATCTTTAGCAGCATCGGTAGCTTTATCCTTGGCGTCTTTGGCAAAATCAGTAACTGCATCTTTCACATCTTTAGCAGCATCGGTAGCTTTATCCTTGGCGTCTTTGGCAAAATCAGTAACTGCATCTTTCACATCTTTGGTAACATCAGATGCCTTATCTTTTACGTCTTTTGCGGCATCACTAACGGCATCCTTTACGTCTTTGGCTTTGTCAGTGACTGCATCTTTTGCCTTTTTTATAAAATCCATAATAATCATCTCCTTTCTTTAATATTTAAAATTTGAATCTGAAAAAAATAAGAGTATTTCGAAAGGATATATAAAAATTTTTATATAATGAGGTAACGTTAAAGGAAGTATAAATATTCCGGAATCAAAAAACTTCTTTTTTTATAGAATATGACTCCCCCCCCCACAACCATGGTTCAGTGCTGCCTTGAAAACACTTTGATGAGTGGTATGGTGATCAATAAATTTCATCCTCACCTTCTCCCATAAACGGGAAAGGATTTATAACCATTGCGAGGAGCGTAGCAACGTGGCAATCTCTTCAGTTTTATCTTTATTATCTTCTCTCCCTTTAGCGAAAGAGAGATTATCAAGAAAGATTCGATTAAAAACCAACTAATTTAAATCTCCATGCCTCTTTTTTAAGGTACAACCTGGAAACATAGGTAAAAGAAGTTCCAGACACATCAGTAACACTTTGTATAAGATTCGGATAGAAGGAATGCCCTGTGTATGCCGTGGGTGGTGGCATATAAATCGGATCTTAGACAGGAATTGATTTATCACCATCTTCACAAAGTAAAAAGTCATGGATTTACCCGAGTTGTTCTTGCATTGATATGCTTTGCAATATTTTGTGGTATTAATTGACTTAGTAAAAAGGGAAGGCAACCAAATTCTATTTAAAAAAGAGGGTAAAAGTAGGGACATATGGAAAATACGAAGAGGATATTATTTAATCCTTTGAGCATGGAGAATGGACCTCAACAAAAGAATTAGATAGGTTGAAGAAATACTATGCCCAACAGGCAAAAAACTCTTTGAAAAAGAATAAGAGAATTAATATTGAAAAATAAGTAAGGCTGCTTTGAATTTCTCTTGATAAATTGGGATTTATCTCGCCTATAGGTTCTACCCTTTTGTTCTTACTCTTGAACCTCACAAAGATCACTTTTAGTTATCAACTTTTTGGTTGAGTTTGACAGCTTGATTATGCAAAACATGTACTATGGGTATCTACTCAAAAAGCATAGGAAGTCAAATGGAAAAAGAGATTGTATCTTCAGATGAAGTATAAATATCAATAAGAAATAACCTTGTTCCCCGATGGAAGAATGCACTATGAAAATGGCAAATATGTTATGAAGGAAAAATCAAAGGTCATGAAATCGAAAATGAATCTGTTTCCGGATCAAACCGACGTCATCAGCCAGTAAAAAACCGTGGGATGAACGATCCTGATCGTTGGGATTTAATCATTGATCAAAAAGTGGAGGCTATGATCCAGTTTGAAAAAGCTTCTACCATATATGCTTTGAGAAAATTTTCTTCCATTCAAAGCCAGCAAGCCAAGAAAGGCATTTTCACCACCACGTCCCACTTCTCCAAAGATACCGAAAAATAAGCTCGTAATACCAAAATAAATCTCTCATAACAGCTTACCAAAAACTACTCAGTGGCCTTTTTAATAAATTGACCTATCTCCGACATAGCCTGAGTTGCCTCAGGGAAAAGCGGAGCACAGACCGGATAACAATGAAATAACCCTTTCCCAATCTCTAAGCGAACATCAACCCCAGCTTTTTCTGCCTTGTTGGCGAAGCGTATGGAATCATCGCGGAGAGTTTCATCTCCTCCGGCATAAATAAGCAAAGGCGGAAGTCCCTGTAGATCTCCAAAAAGTGGGGATATGTAAGGTAAGCTCAAATCGTTATTTCCTGCATAATGTTTAGCAAATGCAAGAGTAGAACCTTCTGGCGCCAAGCATTTTTTCAGATTTGTTTTGTACGACTCTCCGGTACAGGTAAAATCGGTCACAGGAGACAAAACCGCCGCTGCTGTCGGGAGCTGAATACTCTGATCACGAAGAGCCAGCAAAGTAGCCAGGCATAAACCACCACCTGCCGAATCCCCAACAAATACAATGGAAGAGGGAGAAATATCTTGGGATAATAACCAATGATAGGCTGCTAAAGCGTCTTCCAGAGCTGCTGGGAAAGTGTGTTCGGGAGCTAAACGATATTCAAATAACAATGCTCCTACTTTACTCCCTTTGACAAATTTGGCAACATGCATTCGATGTGAATTGCATGTCCCTGAAACATATCCTCCACTGTGGAAATATAAAATCACTTTGTTCTTTTTAGTTTGCGAAGTGAGGATCCATTCAGCCGGGAGCTCCCCAATGGTAACCGGTAATATTTTTATGTCGGGAGGTAGCTTTTTGGCGAAACGAGCTCCTTTTTCGACATCCTGACGGAAGCCGAGCACTGCATCATAGGTATTCCAATCAATAGGATCCTTTTTTCGCTTAAATCTGAGAATATTTCGGTGTTTTAACATGAAACAAAAGAGACGCGCTTTCAAACTTAGCATTTTAACCCTCTACTTTATTTATCTTCAATATCAATAATATATTGATCGAAAAACTCAGTTAAGTTTATAATTTTGTGAGTCAAAAGTCTATCCTGTAAACTGCACAGGATATCAGCCTACGGCGTAAGATTGGTAAGAAAAACAAAAAACTGGAACTGATAAGTATAGACTAATCTAGTTTTCATAATTATATGGTGCCGCTATTCGACATGGTGGTCTATCCTGAAAATACACTAATGCTTAAAAAACCCGTCATCCTGAGCGGTGCTTTTCCGCGTGAGGATCTCATCTTTTTATATTTTAATTTTGGAAAAGATTTAAAAGGATGAGATTCTCACGTCGCATAATACGCTCCTCAGAATGACAAACTGGGTGGTAGAGATTGCCACGTCGCTCAACCAAAGAACGGTTGGGCTCCTCGCAATTACGGATTTAGATAGATATTTTTTATCTTCATCTGGTGCGGAGAAGCAGCATGAGGGTCTATCCTGAAATCCCACGGGAATGATAAATCAAGCCCCTACCAAAGAATATAAAATGGGGGGCGCAAATTATTACGCCCGATCTTCATATAATGTAGCGACATGCCATGGCATGTCGAATCTTGGGTTTTAATTATCATCTAGTACTATCCAAACAACGTGAGAGCCTTTCCCAATTAAAACCCCAAGAATAAACGAGCGATTTGAAAATAGAGAAAAACTCCAATTATGTCGACAATGGTAGTAATCACTGGCGTTGCCGATAAAGCAGGATCAAATTTTAATTTTTTGAGTAAAAGAGGAAGAATCATTCCTAATAAGTTAGAGACAAAAACCACTACCCAAATTGCCAATCCCACAATAATACCAATTATAACTGGTTCACGTAGCAGAACTACTCTAAAAAAACCAACCAATCCAAGCAATCCTCCCAAAAGACTTCCAATTAATGATTCTGTTATGATTATTTTAAAAATATTTCTTGAATCAACTTCGTTGAGAGCTATTCCTCGAACAATTATTGTAGTGGATTGACTTCCCACATTTCCCCCGGTATCAATTAATGCTGGTATGAAAAAAGAGAGCGATACGACTGTCTGAATGAGTGCCGATTGGTTTTGGATAACAAAGCTGGTTACCATTCCTCCTAGAAGCAGAGCTACTAACCAGAATAATCGATTCCGAACTTTTTGCATAATACTGGAATGGAGATATTCATCTTCAGTGGTTTGAATTGCAGCCAAACGATGGATATCTTCAGTGGCTTCTTCTTCGATGATATCAATAGCGTCATCAACTGTTACCACTCCCACTAAGCGTTGCTCATGGTCAACTACCGGGATGGATAATAAGTCATATTTTTGGATGGTCCGAGCAACCAATTCCTGATCGTCATCAGTTTTCACAAAAATGATATCGGTATTCATGATATCATCTACCGCTTTCTCTGGTGGGGAAAGAACCAGGTCTCGAAGGGTAACAGTGCCAATTAGATGTCGTTGATAATCGGTCACATATGCAGTATAAATCATATCTTCAGGGGGAGTAAGTTTTCGTATTCGCTCTAAAGCTTGGTCAATTGTATAATGCTCTTTTAAGTCGATATACCCCGGGTTCATAATTCGGCCGGCTGAATTTTCCCGGTAACCGAGGAGAATACTCGTCATGTTTCGTTGATCGGGATTTAAAAGAAAAAGTAACTTTTTGACCACCTTAGCCGGCAACTCATCAAATAGTTCCGTTCGGTCATCAGGTGACATAACATTTAATATTTCTGATACTTTATCATCAGTAAAACTATTGAGGAGGTTTTCTTGATGCTCAAAGTCTAGTTGCTCAAACACACCGATTGCCATATCCTTTTTTAATAAACGGAAAAGAACAACCTGGTTGTCTCGGTCAAAAAAGGTCATTAATTCTGCAACATCCGCTGGATGGAGATCGTTAATAAGCCCTTTTATTTCAAAAAATTTCTTCTTTTCCATCAGCTCATTGATTCTTTGTTGCAATTCTTCCATCTCGTTCATTGTTCCAGTAGGCATCCTGAGCACCTCCTTTAATTAATTTAATAAGAGAAAAAAGTAAAATAACTATTCTTATACCTATAATTAGTGGAATAAATAAATTTTGGTATTTCAATAGATAATAATATCTTCCTTGTCAAAATATATTTTTTTTTACCAAATTTATTTTTTATATTTTTATCTTCTTCTTGATCTTCGAGTTCTCCTCTTCTGGTTTTTATGTTGATGAATCAGCTGAAGTAATCCATATTTTGACTTTAAACCTGACTCATTAGGATTATCACGGTGAACCCTGGCCAATATTCTCAGAAGCTCTTGAAGGAGTATTTACGATCCCACCCTATCATTACTCGGGAGTCCCCTGGATAAAGATTTTTGGTTAATCAATTTGGTTAATTTCTTTGTCCATGGATATTTTTCAATATCCGAAGATATCACCATTTTGGTTTGATAATCGGGTAAAAAACCGAGGCTTTTAAAGCTAAAGAAACAGACCAATGGTTAAGCTTCGATATTATTGATTATCCCAAGATATCGAAGCAATTCTATCGAATATTATATCAGTAAAAATTGAAACCTTAAACCAAAAGTGGTTTATACTCCAATTGAATTTTTCTAGTTTTCCATGCCATTCGTTTGCACTAAATGAGGATAGAAATATAAACTCAGAAATCAACTTCTCCCCTTTATCCAAAGGGGGAGGATTAACAAAGATTGAGCTCATGAGATTGCCGCATCACTTCGTTCCTCGTATTCAGACTGTGTTACAAATCCTTTTTTCATCAAAAATATCTTGAAAGTGGAGAATAGAGTAATAAATTTCCATATTATGGTTATCTATCCCCATTACTACCGTAAAATATAATCATAAGTGGGGGTAAATAATTCACAGAATAATTGTGACACAGCATGATTGCGAGGAGGTCAACTGTTTTTTGGTTGAACGACGTAGCAATCTCATCCACTCACACTGTCATTCTGAGGAGCGTATTATGCGACGTGAGAATCTCATCTTTTAAGGAATTTATAAGGAAAAAAACAAAAAATGAGATCCTCACGCCCTCAAAAAGCGAGGGCTCAGGATGACGAATTAAAGGCACACCCCCCTTGAATCCCCCCTCAATGGGGGAATGAATTCAACAATTCCCCTCCTTGGAGAGGTGCCGCTTGCGGCGGGGAGGGTGCCTTTTTCAGTTTCTCAAAGCACAATACATCGAGCAAAATCCGGATACTTTTCTATGGGCAAAATGAGAAGTCTCAGTTAGAAAACAATTAAAGGCACACCCCCCCTTAATCCCCCCTCAATGGGGGAATTTATTTGATGGTAATTTCAGGATAGAAATTCCTAATTATTCCTGAGTTTTGCTGAGCTTGATCGGCTTTTTCCGAAAGGTAAGAAGGTTAGGAATCATAACAACGCAAACCAATACAATTCCGATAATCACCATCATCACTTGACCGGGAATGTTTTTCAAACCCATCCCATAGCGGAGTAAGCGCATGAGAATGAGTGCTAAACAAGCACCAACTATACCACCTCTCCCACCGGAGGGACTCACCCCACCAAGTACGGCAATTGCAATTACTTCGAGCTCGTAACCGGTAGCTATATTCGGCCTCGAACTTCCCAATTTTGAAGTGAGAAAGACTGCCGCCACTCCTGCCATCAATCCGTTAAGTGTGAAGATAATCTGTTTGATTTTTGCCACCGGAACCCCCGAAAAACGAGCAGCGGTTAAGTTGTTACCTATAGAATATACTTTTCTCCCAAAAGTACTCCGATGAAGGATAAAACCGTAAAGAATCGCACCGAGAAGAAATGCCACCATTATAAAAGGAATGTTGGTTTTGCCGATGTATCCCCAGGCAAGATAGGAATACCAAGAGGGAAAACCTCCAACCGCTTGATCGCCAAGGAGTATATAGGCAATCCCTCGGTAAAGGGAGGAACCAGCTAAAGTAACGATAATTGCCGATAGATTGGGTATTCGAGATATCAGCATCCCATTGAAAAAACCACAACCGGCACCAACTGCCAAAGCGACAAAAATTGCCAATTCCATAGGTAGGCCAGTTTTAAAAAAAAGCGCCATCACTACCGAAGAAAGGGCGGTGATCGACGCTACTGAGATATCGATATCTCCAATGATGAGGACAAATACCATTGAAAGGACCATGAAACCTTTTTCCAGGAAGACTGCCAGGGCATCCATAATACCAGCATAACTCCAGAAGTGGGTTGATAGCCGACCATTTACAATCGATGTACCTATGATCAAGATCACCAGCAACCCTTCCCAGCGGAATAATGTACTAAAATTTAATTTTTCTTTATTACTCATGGTACATAGCCCTCGCTTCTCTCTGTTTCAATTGAGCTTTTTCGGCATTACGAGAAATGAGAATATTCACTAAAACAGCTACTAATATTATGAGGCCCTGTAAAGCCATTTTCCAGAAAGGAGATACTCGAATCATAGGAAGGGCATTATTAATAATTCCTATCATAATTGACCCCAAAAGAACTCCTGATATAGTCCCTACTCCACCACTAATACTCACCCCTCCTAAAACACAGGCAGCAACGATAGTCATCACAAAGCCAGATGCAGTATCGTTTTGTGCCGAAGCGTAGCGAGCAACCCACATCACTCCTGCCAACCCATACAAAGCACCTGATAGTGTGTAAACCAGCCAAATAATGAATCCGGTATTTATTCCAATTATTCGTGCTGCTTCGAAATTGCTACCTACAGCATAGATTTCTCTCCCGGTTCGGGTATGATTGACAAAAAAATAAAAAACGAGGTAGACAACAATAGCAATAGCTATTAAGTTAGAAAACCCCAGTAATCTACCGGTAGCCATGGTTTTAAAAGAATCGGGCATTTCATAAGCGTTGATCCACTTTCCCCCGCTGATAATAAAGGTTATTCCCCGGTATACATACATCATGCTCAAAGTCGCGATGATCGGAAAAACCTTCCCCTTGGACACAATTAAACCAGTTATCGCCCCTAATATACTTCCCAATACAATCCCAAATAAAAGCATGAGGATAGGAGATAAATGAGGGTTATCCTTAATCATCATCCCAGCAATCATACCGGTAAGTGCTAACCCTGACTCTGAAGAAAGGTCAATGCCTCCAGTGACCAAAACCAGCGTCATCCCCACCGCCAAGATAGATAGGATAGCAGTGTCTAAAAGCATATCGTGGATGTTTCCCCAGGTTAAAAAACGAGGATTCCGGATTCCAATCAGAATGGAGATAACTATTATGAAAATGATAATGCCGAATTCCCGAAATCCCCTGATTTTAATTAGCATTCTTAAGCTTTTTGATTTTTCATTCGTATTCATTTTTTCAGTTCACCACAAATTTTCATCTATCTTCTGTCAACCCAGCATCGATCCCTTTTTTCTAAAGGAACGATCCACGTTCACAGCCGCTTCCATAAGTATCTCCTGATTTGCCTCTTCACGGTTAAAAATCTGATTGACTCGACCTTCATGCATAACCAAAATCGTGTCACTCATCCCCAATATTTCCGGCATTTCCGAAGAAATCATAACAATGCCAAAGCCTTCAGCAGCGAGGTCCGACATAATTTGATGAATTGCCGCTTTGGCACCCACGTCAACTCCCTGAGTCGGTTCATCCATGATGAGTATTTTAAGCCGGGCAGATAGCAGTTTCGCCACTACCACTTTTTGCTGATTCCCACCGGAAAGCGAACTGACCAAATGAAAAACATTAGGAGCTTTGATTTTCAGAAGGTTCAACATCTTCGTCGATATTTCCTGTTCCTTTGGCGGATTAAGCCACCCTCTCCGGCTAAGCTGATCAACAATGGTTATGGTGATATTGTCATTGATGCTCATCGGAAGAAATAGGCCCTGTCGGAGCCTATCTTCCGGAAGGTATCCGATACCATGGGAAATGGCGTCCATAGGACTTTGAATAGTTATCTCTTTTCCTTCAACAAATATTTTCCCTCTATCGGCTGGAGCAATTCCAAAAACCGCCTGGGCAACTTCGGTTCTTCCTGAGCCAACCAAACCGCTGAAACCTAGAATTTCTCCAGCTCGCAAAGAAAATGAAACGTTAGAAAAATAACCAATTCGAGAAAGCCCTTCTACTCTTAAAAGTTCTTCCTTGATAGTAACCTGGTTTTTTGGAAACATCTGAGTAATTTCCCGTCCAACTAATGCTTTAATGAGCTCTTTTTCACTAATATCGCTTACTTCCCAAGTTCCCACACTTTTCCCATCCCGCAGTACCGTCACCCGTTCACCAATTTCGTAAATATCTTCAAAACGATGGGATATAAAAATAACCGATGTTCCTTGATCACGAAGTTTTCTCGTAATAGCATAGAGGTCCTCAGTTTCTCGTCTAGTAAGGGCTGCAGTTGGTTCATCCATAATGAGAATTTTGGCATTGATTGATAAGGCTTTGGCAATTTCAACCATCTGTTGCT
>Ga0334890_1003487_pt1 | contig 15820 bp, 12 predicted proteins | sample GraSluR1_MG_3_FD_207220 | JGI IMG/M metagenome (GOLD analysis project Ga0334890, IMG submission 207220) | Sludge microbial communities from methane-producing bioreactor in Wageningen University, Netherlands - Granular Sludge_31_08-R1 | ecosystem: Engineered > Bioreactor > Anaerobic >... | reverse complement strand
CGCTTTGCGCCGAGCAATCAAGCTGTTTGTCTTTGCCTGGAATCGTCGTCAGATGTACCGCCGTGCCTTCCCATCCTATACCGCTCACCTACGAGATTTCGTATGTCCTTAACTTTATCCACTCCCAAGCACGCCGCTAGTAGATATGTGCATCCGCGCATGATCCCAGACTCGCGACTCCAGACTCGGGAGTCGCAGTGCGCTCCGGCCCCCGATCACTGTCATTCCTCAGGCGAGAGTTCGTGAATTTCTCATGGAAATTATCGTCTGCCCTCCCTGGCAGCCCTGCATTAACTCAAAATTGAGATATAATGAAGCTAACAACCGGATGGGGGACATCTGGTCTGGGGCCAGCCGCTTGCCAGGAGAGAGGCAAGCAGCACACCGAGTCCGTAGGGACTCACTGGCGGGATACCACGTGCATTGGCAGCATACTCCTTACACCTTGCCCTTGCTAGGATCGGTTCTGGTGCTTCTGGTGCTGGCGGCACTGATCTGGCAGCGGCGCGCTACGCCCGGCGCCGTACCACTGACTCTGCTGATGTTGGCGGTCGCTTTCTGGTCGTTCGCTTATGCGCTGCAACTGGCGGGCGCCGATCTGAAGACTCAGTTCTTCTGGGCGCGGGTCAAATACCTGGGGGTGACCAGCGTTTCCCCGCTGTGGCTGGTCTTCGCCCTGAGGTATAGCGGGCGTGCCTACTGGCTGACCCGGCCTGTGCGCGCGCTGCTGGCCCTGGTTCCGCTCGTGTTCACAGCATTGATGTGGACGACCAGGGCGCACGGCTTGATGTGGCGCGACATCCACCTGCATGACACGGGCGACTTCATGGCTGTGTTCAGCGACGCAGGCCCGGCTTTCTGGGTTCATTCGCTGCTGGCCTACGCCGCGTTTCTGCTGGGTGCCTGGCTGCTGTTGGAGGTGATGCTGCGTGCGGGGCGGGGGCCGTATCGCTGGCAGGGGCGGCTGGTGCTCATCGGGCTGTTCATGCCGCTGATCGGCAACGCTGTGTACATCTTCGGCATCAAGCCGTTCGGCCCGATTGACCCGACGCCGTTCGCTTTCTCGCTGAGCAGCCTGGCCCTGGCTGGCGGTCTGATCCGGCTCAAGCTGCTGGACGTGGTGCCTGTGGCCCGCGATATGCTGATCGAAACGATGAGCGACCCGGTGATCGTGCTCGACAGGCTTGATCGCGTCGTAGACCTCAACACGGCGGCGCAGCGCGTGTTGGGCTGCGCAGCAGAGCGCGCGGTTGGGCAGCCGGCAGCGCAGGCGCTCAGCCCGCTGGCCGCTTCGCTCGCCGGGGGGCCGGACTCCGCGACGGAGCCTGGTGTCCTGGCGGTCAAGGTGGGCGGCGAGCCGCGCTGGTACGATATGCGGGTATCACCCCTGAGCAACGGGAGTGGGCACGATCACGGGCGGCTGGTCGTGCTGCACGATATCACCGAGCGGCGGCATTCGGAGGAATTGATCCGGCGCTACGCCAGCGAAATGGAGCAGCGCAACGCCGAGCTAGACTCGTTCAGCCACACCGTCGCCCATAACCTCAAGACTCCGCTTAGCCTGGTGCTGGGCTACGCAGGCCTCATCGCGTCCGACGTGGATCGGGCGGCCCAGCCAACAATCTACGAGATGGCCCAGATCATCGAGCGGACGGCGCTGACCATGAGCGGCATGATCACCAGCCTGCTGATGTTCGCCCAACTGTACGAGGCGGCGCAGATGGTCAGCCCGGTGGACATGACGCTCCATGCCTACGCCGCCGCCGACCGGCTGCAAAAGGTGATCGCGGATCGCGGCGTGCAGGTGACCATTGAACCCGACTTGCCGCCAGCGCAAGCCTATGACCCCTGGGTGGAAGAGGTCTTCGCCATCCTGATTGACAACGCGATCAAATACATGGCCCCCGACAATCCCGCCCCGTGCGTCACCGTGCGCGGTGCCCGGCTGCCGGAGAGCGACGCCGTGCGCTACGAAGTGCAGGACAACGGGATCGGTATTTCACCGCACGATCAGGAGCGGCTGTTCGCACCGCTGACCCGCCTCAAGCAGCTAGACGTTGAGGGCTTCGGCATGGGGCTGACCATCGCCCAGCGCATCGTGCAGAAGCTCGACGGCGCGCTTGGCGTCGAAAGCGAAGAGGGCGCGGGCAGCACGTTCTGGTTCACGCTGCCCGCCGTCCCCGCCCCGGTCGAGCAGGCGGCACAACCCGTCCCTGCGCCAACTGCACCAGCGTAGGAGAGTCCTTGAGGAGTCCCGCATCAGCTTTTGCCCCCCATCCCTGGCCCTTCCCCCACGAGGGATACTGTTGGCGAAATGCTTCCGTAGCGGCGTATTGCAATACGCCCCTACGGGGGCGCAGCAGAGCAGCGCTCCTACGCAACCAGCGCGTGCTTAGTTTGCCAGCAGTATCACGAGGGGGAAAGGGCAAATGCACGCGCTCTAGAGCGTGTTATGAACTCCGCACGCTCGGCGTAGCGTGCAGGGCACGGTGCATGGGTAGCGCCCTGACCCCACCCTGTAGTCCCTCCCCGCTGGCGGGAAGGGACGGCTTTCTCCCCTTTCCCTGCTTGCGGGGAAAGGGGCCGGGGGATAGGGGTTGAAAAGTGCATGACACGCTCTAGGCCCCTCCCTCCTTGTGGGGGAGGGGTTTGGGGTGGGGGGACGACAACTTCTCAGACAATCCCTGGGGGGCCGTCCGGCCCGATGACCATCCCTGACGCGATGACCTGCTGCGGCACCAGGTCCGGCGTGGCAACCAGGTCGTAGACCAGCGCCCCCGTCACGCGCACGGGCACGATTTCCCCCGCCGGAAGCTCGCCCTCCACCAGCACATAGCCGTCAATCTCTGGCGCGTCACGGTAGGAGCGGGCCAGCGTGATCGTCTGGCCGGTCGGCGACCCGTCCTCGTTGGTCGCCTCGGCGTGACCCTCCACCAGCACGTCGAGCGTCCGCCCGACCAGCGCCTGGTTGCGAGCTAGGCTGATCGGCTGCTGGACGCTCATCAACAGGTCGCGGCGGGCGATCTTGATGTCCTCGTCCACCTGGCCGGGCAAGTCGGCGGACGGCGTGCCTGGCTCGTAGCTGTAGGTGAAGCAGCCCACGCGGTCGAAACGCATCTCCTCGACAAAGCGCAGCAGCGTCTCGAACTCGTCGTCGGTTTCGCCAGGATAGCCGACGATGAACGTCGTGCGGATCGCCAGGTCGGGCAGGGACGCGCGCATCTTGGCGACGGTGGCGCGCACCCAGTCCACGTCTGCCGGGCGGCGCATCCGGCGCAGAGTGCGGCGGTCGGCGTGCTGCAGGGGGATGTCCAGGTAGGGGACGATCTGTGGGTGGGCGGCCATCGTGTCAATCAGCCGGTCGGTGACGCAGCCAGGGTAGGCGTACATGAGGCGTAGCCAGGGCAGGTCTGGCACGGCGGCGATAAGCTGCTCCAGCAGGTGAGCCAGCCCGTCGCGCAGGCCCAGGTCGTGGCCGTAGTCGGTTGTGTCCTGGGCGATCAGAATTATCTCTTGCACGCCCCGGTCGCGCAGGGCGCGCGCCTCGGCGATGATGCGCTCAATGGGCCGGCTGACGGCAGTCCCTTTGATGGCGGGGATGGCGCAGAAAGCGCACGGGCGGCGGCAGCCGTCGGCGATCTTGAGGTAGGCGCTGGCCCCTTGCACGGCGGTGCGGCTGACCCCGCGCTCGTCCGCACCGACGGTGTGCGCTTCGTCGGGCAGGTGGTAGAGCGGCTGGGGATGGTTGCGCGCGCGCAGGCGGCGCACCAGGTCTACGATGTCCATCCAGCGCCGCGTGCCGATCACCCCGTCCAGCCCCGGCACCTGGCGGGCCAGGTCGTGCCCGCCCCGCTGGGACAGGCATCCGGCGGCGATGAGCAGTTGGCCGGGGCGCTTGTGGGCAGCCAAATCGCGCAGCGCCGCGACCGATTCCTCGCGGGCAGGGGCGATGAACCCACATGTATTGACGATCAGCACTTCGGCGCGGTCGGGCGCGGTTGTGCCGCGCAGCCCGGCCTCATCGAGCAGCGCCGCCATTGACTCGGAGTCGACGGTGTTCTTGGCGCAGCCGAGGCTGAGCAGGTAGTAGGTATCGCGGCGTTTGGACATGCGGGTTGGCTGCTTTCTACTCACAGGGCCGATTTTGACGATAATGATTGGCAAAATGCCGCGCGGATCATAGCGCAGCCGGGCGCGCGCGTCGAGGGTAGATAGACAGGATCGCAGAGGCGCAGAGGACGCAGAGAAGGACATTGAGGAGAACTATTGAAGACTCTCTGCTTTTCTCCGCACTCTCTGCGCCTCGGCGCTAATGCTTTGCTCTCAGAGAGGCGGCGTGTTTTCGCTTTGCCAGCGGCGTGCTAGAATGAGAGTCAGATGGCGAACGGAGAGGATGAGGTGCGTGATGGCTGCTGGTGGGGGTTTCTGCGCCCGGCACGGCCCTTTCGACCCGCCCAACCAGACGTGCCCCTACTGCGCGCTGGAAGAGGCGCAGCGCCGCGCCTATGGCCCCCCGGCAGGAACCGGCCAGCCATCCGCTCCGGCTGAGGGCGAGCGCACCAACGTCATCCAGCACGCCCCGCCGCCGGATGAGGCCCCCGCGCCCACCGAAGCCATACCCCGCGAAGAGGCCGAGGCGCTGGAAGCCGCGCCCGCAGACGCCGCGCCCCAGCCGGAAGCGCCGCCCGCTCCGTTGGGCTGGCTGGTCGTCAAGTCGCCGCTGGCGCGGCGGGGCGAGATCGTGCCTGTGCGGGCGAACCAGATCATCGGACGCGAGGGCGACGTGCGCTGGGACGATCCCCGCCTGTCGCGTCAGCACGCCCGAGTCACGCTGGAGCCGCCGCACGATGACCCGGAGGGCGCGCCCGTCTTTCACCTGTGGCCGTTCGGGACGACGAACCCCGTGTTCATCAACGGGCAGGAAATCCGGGGCGCGACACCCCTGCGCGAAAACGACGAGATTCAGCTTGGCGATACATTGTTCGTCTTTAAGTTGTTGCCAGACTGAGGTGCAGAGCCTATGAGTCAACCGAGCGCCGCGCCGCTGGTGGTCAGCGTGGCCATGCACACGGACGTAGGGAAGCAGCGCGAGCAGAACCAGGACGCCATCGGGCACCTGATCCCCGAAGACCCGCTTGTGTTGGGCCGCCTGGGGCAGCTATTCGTGCTGGCCGATGCTGACGAATCGCTGGCGCGCAGCGACCTGGCCAGCCAGTATGCCGTCAGCACCATCCTCAGCAGCTACTACGAGCAGGAACAGGGCGCGCCGCCCGAACGCCTGGCGCGCGCCATCGCCGAAGCGAACAACGTCATCTACGCCGAGGCCCAGGAGAGCGGTGCGGCGATGGCCGCGACGGTGATCGGCGTGGTGATACGCGGGCACGATCTGATCCTGGGCACGGTTGGCGATAGCCCGGTCTATCTCATCCGCGATGGTGCGCCGCGCCGCCTGACGCCCGAACTCCCGGCGCGAGCACTGCTCAGCGAGAGCGCCTTCGGCGAGGAAGGCGAGCCGGCGCTGGCGCTGGGCATCAGCCGCTCGGCGCAGGTGGACATCATCACCGGGCGCGTGCGGGCCGGCGACACGGTGGTGCTGTGCAGCGACAGTCTGGCGCGCTACGTCACGCCGCAAGAGATGGCGCAAACTGTGATCAAACTGCCTGCCGAGCAAGCCGCCGAGGCGTTGGTGGCCCTGGCCAACGAGCGCGATGGGGCCGACGACATCTCGGTGATCGTGCTGTGCCTGAGCGAAGATGACGATCTGGCGCGCCTGCCGCGCATCCCCGACCCGATGGAGGCGTGGGGAGTGCCGCGCCGCCCGGAGCGGGCGCGTCCCGCTGAGGCTGCTGCTCCCGCTGCGCCCGGCGCGCAGGCAGTCGCCAGTTTGCTGGGCGGCGTGTACCGGCTGCTGCGCGGCAACACGGTGCTGACCGGCGCGAGCATGGCGGTGGCGCTGGTGCTGTTCGTGCTGCTCATGCTGGCGATTTCCAGTCTGGGCGGCGACGAGGACACAACCCCCAAAGCAACGCCCATCCCGCCAGCAGCGTTGACGCAAACGGTGACGGTCGGCCAACAGATGACGGCTCAGGCGGTTGCCCAGGCGACGAGCGATGCGGCCCTGGCCGCCACGTCCGCTGAAGCGGCCCGGCTGACGCTCACCCCGCCCACGCCCGTGCCGACCAGCGGCCCGCAGATGGAGGCGGGCCTCTGGTTCAAGGTGCTCCCCGGCGACCCCATCCCGGCCTTCGACGCGCCGAGCTTGCGCGCCGAGCGTCTGACCGATCTGGAGCCGGGCAGCAACTACCGCGTCTCCAACGTGAATCGCGGGGCCGACGCCGGGCCGTGGTATCAGGTGGTTGACAACCTGGGCGAGGAGATACGTTGGGCCAACGGGCCGAGCCTGCACGCGCGCATCGTCGTGGTGGACGACGCCGGGAACCCGCTGCCGGACGAGGCGCAGCCGCTCGACGTGCCCCCGCCGGGGCCGGATGGCGCGCCCGTGCCGACGCGCACGCCTGCCGTCACCGCCACCCCGCGCCCCACGCAATCTGGCACGCCCGGCACGCCCGTTCCGCCGCCGCTCACGCCCACGTCCACCACGCGCCCGTCCATCGCCTACGGCGTGGAAGCGTGGAATGTGGGCACCATGGTGGTGCTCAGGGCCGACCTCGACCTTTGCCGCATCCCCGACGTGATGGCGTGCGACGCTGGCAGCGCGGCTGAGGGGGAGATCGGGGCGATTATCCAGGGGCCAGTTCCGGCGGGCGAGCACTGGTGGTGGGAAGTCGAGTTCCAGGACGGGCGCGCCGGCTGGGTGGCCCAGGTGTTGCTGGGGATTCCGTAGGGCGGCGGGTGGAGTTTTCGGTGATCAGTGATCGGTTTTCAGTGATCAGTTGGTGATCAGTCGTCGGTGATCAGTTCTCAGCACAGTGATCCAGGCCGCTCGTTTCGGCGCTCTGGAAGCGTGTATGAGACCCCTCACCCCTGCACCCCTCTCCCTCAACGGGGCGAGGGGAAACCCTGTGTCTTGCTCCCCTTCTCCCTCTGGAGGGAGAAGGGGCTGGGGGATGAGGGGAGCAAGAACAGCTTACCGAACACGCTCTGACAACTGACGACTGACAACTGATCACCGATCACTGCCGACCCCCCGCGCTCAACTCTCCACGTGGAAGATCAGCGCCGTGTCGCCAATGGTGATGCGGTCGCCATTGCGCAGGCGTTGGGCCATGACGCGCTCGCCGTTGATCAGCGTGCCGTGCGAGCTGTGCTGATCCTGCAGGTAGAACGCGCCCCTGCCGTAGCGAATCAGGAAATGCTTGCGCGACACTTTGGGGTCGAAAATCTGAATGTCGCAGGCGGTCGAGCGCCCAACCAGCGTGTCGGGCTTGTCCAGCCAGGCCCGTTGGCTGACCATTGCCCCGCCAATGCCTTCCAGCCAGGCGCGGGGCATGGTCGCCGGGCGTGGAGCGGGGCCTTGCGTCATGATCGGGGACACGGACGGGCGCGGCATGGGACGCGGCATTCCGGCGTGCGGCGGGGGCGGCCCCGCCGGGCGGAGCGGCAGCGCAGAGCCGAGCGGCTGCCCGCATTGTTCGCAGGCGGGCGCTTCCGGTGGGTTCGGCGCTCCGCAGCGCGGGCAGGGGACAGCCTGCGCGCGAGGTAGCGGGCGCGGCCCCGCGTCCGGTTGGCTGCTCGCGCGGAGATAGATCACCAGCAGCGCGATCCCGGCCATGAACGCGACCAGCGCGCCAACCCCTACGACCAGCAGAATCAGGATTTCCACTGCGATTTCCCCGCCCCGGCGTCACCCCTATGCTAGGCACTGTCGAGTATAAAAGCCGTCGCCCCGCGCTGCAATAGGCAACTGGCGGGGATATGTGCAAAACCTGGCGGGCGGTACGGGCGCTGCTCTGCTGCGCCCAGGCTGCATGGCTCCGATCCAGAAGGACGCTACACCTTCGCCCGGCCTGCCGTGCGCGCCGAAAGCGCGATAACTGCGACGATGAAAGCGACCAGCACCAGCAACAGATCGGCTACGCCGAACAGCGACTCGCCCTTGATCATCACCTCGCGCAGGGCGCGGTTGGCGTAGGTGAGCGGCATCAGCCGCGAGACCGGCTGCAACCAGCCCGGCATGTCCTCCACCTGCCAGATCACCCCGCCGAGCAGGCCCTGCGACACGACGACCAGCGGCACGAATTGCAGCACCTGGAACTCGTTTTGGGCGAAAGTGCTGAGAAAGATGCCCAGGTTCACCGACAGGGCGACGAGCAGTGTCTCCACCACGAACATGTTGAGCAGGTTGCCGGCGTAGTGGATGCGCAGCACGAACACGGTGAACAGCAGCGTGATCGCCCCTTGCAGCAGCCCGAAGACCAGGAACCCGCCCATGTAGCCGATGATGATCTCGTGGGCGCGGATGGGCGTGGCCTGCAACCGCTCCAGCGTGCCCGCGACGCGCTCGCGCAGGAACGAGATGCACGTCAGCAGGAAGACGAAGAGGAAGACGAAGAAACCGACCAGCGCCGGAGCCATGTAGTCGAGCGTATCGTACTCCGGCCCGCTGTGCCGGTACGTGGCGTCTAGCGAGACCTCCAGCCCTGCGACCGGCTCGCCCCCGGCCAGCGCCGGCGAAGTCCCGGCCACAGCCAGCGCGCTCGCCGCCTGGAGCGCCACCCGTTCCAGCAGTTTGCGCAGCCGCTCGGCGATCATCGGGTTCGAGCCTTCAAACTCCACCGCCAGGGCCAGGTGCCGCGAGCGCAGGACTTCCTCAGTGAAGCCGGCGGGCACGGTGATCACGGCGTCGGCGGTGCCGTTGTCCAGCAAGGCACGCGCTTCGGCGGGCGTCAGGGCGCGCGCGTCGAACTCGGTGAAGGACTCCAGCAGGGCGGACAGCCGGTCGCCCAGGCTGACCGTCAGCGGGCCGAGCACCGCGCCCGTGTCCTGGTTGACGATGCCCACGACCAGCGTCCCCGGCTCGGCGCGGATGAGCAGGCCCAGAAACGACAGCAGGATCACCGGCACGACGACGATCAGGACGAGCGTGCGCCGGTCGGCGAGCATCTGCTGGACGACGCGGCGGGCCAGGATGAGGATTCGGCTAGCGGTCACGGGCGGCGGCTCCCTTCTGCGCGGCGAAGTGCAGGAACGCTTCCTCGACGGTCGCTGTGCCCGCCTGGGCACGCAGCGACTCGGCGGTGCCCTCGGCGATGATCTGCCCGTCGCGCACGAAGCCCAGCCGGTCGCATCGCTCCGCCTCATCCATGACGTGACTGGACACCAGCAGCGTGACCCCGCGCGCCGTCAACTGGCGGAAGTGCCCCCAGAACTGGGCGCGCAGTTGTGGGTCTACGCCGACGGTCGGCTCGTCGAGCAGGATCAGCGCCGGGTGGTGAGCCAGGGCCACAGCCAGCGAGACGCGCTGGCGCATCCCGCCGGAGAGCGTGCTGACGCGACTGTGCGCGCGGTCGGCCAGGTCTACGAAGGCGATGGCCTCGGCGATGGCGGCGCGGTCGTGGCAGCCCATCAGCCCGGCGAAAAAGGCCACGTTTTGCCAGATAGTCAGGTCGGTGTAGAGCGCCGATGCCTGGGTCATGTAGCCCACACGCGCGAGGATGGCTTTGTCCGGCATGGGCTGGCCCAGCACAGTGACGCTGCCCGCGTCCGGCGTCAGCAGCCCGGCGATGGCACGGATTAGCGTGCTCTTACCCGCGCCGTTCGGCCCCAGCAGCCCGTAGATTTCGCCCTGGCGCAGGGTCAGGCTAAGGCCGCGCAGCGCGTGCACGCCGCCTGGAAAGCGTTTGTGTACCTCACGGACTTCGACGGCAAAGGTCATAGCGGATGCTCCTTTGGAGGGCGAGGGCGTGGGCGGGGTGATCAGCGCCCGTCCGTTGCCAGCCCATTAAGCAGGGCGTCGGCGAAGAGGGTCGCCCACTCGTCCTGGGTGTGCTGGCGGAACGGGGCGAAGATGTCCAACTGCTCGGTGACAACGTAGCCGATGACCAGGCTGGCGATCAGGCGTATCCATACAGACGGCGCGACCGGCTTGAGGCCTGGCAGCCCCTGCAGCCGCTCAATCACCGCCAGGACGCGGGGGAAGACTCGCGTCTCGATGACATGCCCCAGCGTGCGCCCGCCGAACTCGCGCAGGTCTATCTGGACAAGCTGCAGAAAGTCGTAGTGCTGCGGCATGAGGCTCATGAGGCCTGCCAGAGCCGCGCGCAGAAACTCCGGCGCGGTCTGGGCCTGGCCGGCGATGTCTTCGAGCAGCAAGAGCATCTCGTCGTAGGGGTGGCGCTCCTCGATCAGCGCCGCGAAGATGGCCTCTTTGGTCGGGAAGTGGTTGTACAGCCCGGCGACGGCGCGGCCTCCAGCCGCGTGCGCGATGGCGCGCATACTGGTGCCGTGGTAGCCCTGGGCGATGAACAGGCGGCGCGCCGCGTCGAGGATTTCGGCGCGGGCCAGGTCGCCGCGTGTTGGCGTTTCGGCCATACGATCCCCTCATGGTGATGTGTATGAACGTTCGTTCATATTCTATTCTACACCGAATCCCTGAGATGTCAAGGGTTCAGGGACGGACAGCAACGTGAGAAGCATTGGGATGGCGACCGATTAACCTCACCCCCTGGCCTCGCTATGTTCGGCTTTTCCCCCTCTCTGTTAACGGAGAGGAGGAGACGAGGCGCGCCAGCGCCGAGCAGGGGTGAGGTAAAGTGAAGAGCCGCCCCAGACTATAGGCCAATCTCAACACCCGTCCGCCCTGAACCGCCAGCGGGGAAAGGGGCCGGGGGATAGGGGTTGAAAAGTGCATCACACGCTCTAGGGTGCCTAGGGCGCATAACCCACGCCCTGCGCAATGCGGTATACTGGAGTCAGCGCACAGCCGCGCGCCCACCGCCGGGCCACAGCCGCCTATCTTGCGCATGATGGCGAGGGAGACTCATGCCGGATTCTGCTCAACCACTCCGTGTGCTGATCACTGTCCCGTTCAGCGACGATCTGCTCGACCGGTTTCGCCAGGTGTCCGACCGGATCGAGCTGCTTGTGCATCCCGCTGAGCAAGCCCGCGATGTGCCGGACGAGGCGTGGGCGTCTGCCCAGGTGCTCTACACTAACTGCGTCGTGCCGGAGCCGGAACAAGCGCCCCAACTGCGCTGGATTCAGGCGCACACCGCCGGCATTGACCATCTGTGGGACCAGCCGATCATCCAGACGGCTGATGTGTTGCTCACGACGGCCAGCGGCATTCACGCCCCGGCGGTCGCCGAATACGTCTTCATGATGATGCTGGCTTTCGCCCACCGGCTGCCGGCGATGATGGAGCAGAAGGCGCGCAGCGAGTGGCCCAGCGGCGACCGGAGCGCCTTTATGCCGCGCCAGTTGCGCGGCAGCACGGTGGGTATTGTCGGGTATGGCAGCGTGGGGCGCGAGATCGCGCGCGTGGCCCAGACCTTCGGCATGGACGTGCTGGCCGTCAAGCGCGACGTGCGCCAGCCCGCCGAGACCGACAGCTACGTTCTGCCCGGTCACGGCGACCCGGAGGGCGTATTCTTCCACCGGCTGTACCCGCCGGAGGCGCTGGTTTCGATGGTGCGCGAGTGCGACTTCGTCGTGCTGACGGTGCCGCTCACCGAGGCGACGCGGGGCATGGTCAATGCCGGCGTGCTGGCGGCGATGAAGCCCACTGCCTACCTGATCAACGTCAGCCGGGGTGGGGTGGTGGACGACGAGGCGCTGGCCGATGCCTTGCAGCATGGGGTGATCGCTGGCGCTGCGTCCGACGTGTTCGAGTCCGAGCCGCTGCCTAGCGACAGCCCGCTATGGAAGCTGCCCACCCTGATCATCAGCCCGCACCTGGCCGGAGCCACTGCGGATTACCGCGAGCAGGCGGCGCAGGTCTTCGTCGAGAATCTCAAGCGTTACCTGGCGCGCAAGGACTTGCTCAACCTGGTGGATCGCACGCGCGGCTACTGAGCGCCCGGCGCGCAACGGCCCGGCCCTGCCGGACGTAGAAGAATCGTGAGGGAGTGAACGAATAAGCCGCCGTAAGGTGTAGCTAGAGGAAAGGTGAGAACGTCATGGCTAAGGCGAAATCGCAAGCAGAGAAGAAAGCCGGCGCAGCGCCGCGCAAGCCGCTCGATGCTTTCGCGCATCACCAGGTGCGGGCGCTGGAGGAAACCGGCAAGGCGTTTGCCGCGCTGCTGCCCAAAGACTTCCGCACGCACGCCGGCAACGCGCTCGACGAAGCGCGCGCAAGCTGGGAGGCGCTGTTCGACGGCGTGCTCGATACGCTGGAGTGCGGCGTGGACAAGCTGCGCGGCAAGCCAGGCGCAGGCGACGACAAGGAGAAGGTGAAGGTCGAGGTCGAGTGACCGGCGTCTGCGGCCCCAACGAAACCCGGCGCTCATGCAGCGCCGGGTCGTTCTTGAACTGATGGGGGGCGGCCCACCTGGGCCGCGCCATGTTGTGGAGTGGTTGCCTAATTAGCGCCGAGGCGCACGACTTCGCTGGCCTGCGGCCCCTTCGGTCCCTCGGTGATTGAGAACTCGACCTGATCGCCTTCGTTCAGATTGCGATAGCCGGCACCGACAATCGCAGTGTAGTGCACGAAGACATCCGGGCCGCCTTCACGCGCGATGAAGCCGTAGCCCTTCTGCGCATTGAACCATTTGACCACGCCGGTAAGACGTTCTGCCATTTCGGGGTGCTCCTTTTGCCCACTGATAGAACATGCAGTGTGGGCGGGCGTTGCGGTGCGGGTCAAAAATCTACCCGGTGTGGTCGTGCTACACCGGGTATTGTCTTTCTCGCCGGTACTGCAAACAACCTGCTCCACTACACCTGGAATTGTAGTAGACGTTCGGGATGGTGTCAACAAGCCGTGCGGGGGGCAGGGGGCGCCCCCCGCCTCATTGCGGAATTCGGATTGCGGATTGCGGATTGCGGTGCCGGTGAGCGAGTGCCGGGGGCGGCGGGGGAGTACGCCGATGCCGGGGCAAACTCTCACCGCCGAGACGCAGAGAGCGCCGAGAAAAGCAAAGAATCCCTATCGTTCTTCTCTGTGTCCTCTGCGCCGTTGCGGTTCCAGGACTCTCGCCCCCGCACCCCCAATGGACTTGGCGTAGGGTGATCGTTGTCTGAAGTGGCGCCAGATGCGCTACAATCGGAAGGCGAAGGCAAAACAGGAGGGACACATCATGCAACCTTCGGCTGCTTTGACTCGCCAGCGTCAGATACGCGGCTTTGTCCTCGCCTGGCTGGGCATCACCCTGGTCATGGGCGCGCTGACGTTCGCTGGCATTTACTACGCCACCGGTTTGGTCGCTGGGGAACAAGAGGCCAGCGTCGCTGCTCTGCCCAACGCGGACGCTGACTCCCTGGTGGACGCTGCACCGCTCGCCGCTCCACCAGCGGAAGAGCTAGCTGCGCCGCTGGAAGCCGCGCCCCCTGCGGCGGAACAGCCCGCCGCCGCAGCGTCCGCTGTTGAGGAAGCAGCGCCCGCCGCTGACACAGCCGGTCAGTCCGCTGTTGCGCCCGCTCCTGAGGCGGGCGAGCCGGACGAGCCGGCGGCCCGTGTAGTGGCTGCGCCCCCTGCGACGAGCGGTGCCCAACCCGCCCGTCAGGTGGCAACGCCCATCCCCACGCTGACCCCGCGCCCGATTGACGTGGGCGGCTTCCAGCTTGGCATCCAGGTGCAGTCGAACATGGACCCGGAAGTGTACAAGCTGTGGATGGGTGAGGTGCGCGACAAGCTGAAACTCGGCTGGATCAAGGAACAGGTGCGCTGGGAAGTGGTCGAGCCGCAGCCGGGCCAGTACAACTGGTCTGAACTGGACGTGACGCTGCCGCTGGCCAAAGAGTACGGCAACAAGGTCATGCTCAGCATCGTCACTGCGCCAGAGTGGGCGCGCGAGCCGGGTGCCCCTCGCGTGGATGTAGACGGTAAGCCTCTTGGAGGGCCGCCCACTGACCCGCAGACTTATGCCAATTTCATCACCACGCTGCTGTACCGCTACCCCGGCATGGTGCACGCCATCGAAGTGTGGAATGAGATGAATCTTGACCGCGAGTGGGCGTCCATCTACGGGCTGAACGCGCAGAACTACGTCACGCTGCTGCGCATTGCCTACAGCGCGATCAAGGCTGTTGATCCGGGGATCATCGTCATCAGCGGGGCGCTCTCACCGACCGGCGGGGATGGCGGTGTAAGGGCCTATGATGATTTTGTGTATATGGATATGCTGATCCAGGCCGGGGTGCTGGAGACAGCCGATTGCGTCGGCGCGCACCACAACGGCTACAACATCGGCCCCAACGTGCCCTGGAACCAGGTGCCCAACGACCCACGCGCTACCTTCCGCGGCCCGTTCGACAACCCACACCATTCGTGGTCGTTCTACAGCACGCTCAACGGCTACGCCCAGCGCATCCAGCAGGCGGGCAGCAACAAGAAGCTGTGCATCACCGAATTCGGTTGGCCCACCACCGAAGACCTCAACGGCTACCCGCGCGGCTTCGAGTTCGCCAACGACAACACGCTGGCCGAACAGGCGCAGTTCCTCGGCGAGGCGATTGAGGGGATGGAAAGCTGGGGCTTCGTCTGGCTGGCCTGGGTGTGGAACCTGAACTACGGGCCGCAGGCGGGCTGGGACGCCACCAATGACAACGTGCCCTACTCGCTGATTCGCCCGGACTGGCAGCAAGCGCCCGCCTACGAGGCCATCGCCGAGCACAATTTTCGCGAGCGTTAGTCAGGAAGGTTAGTGGGGGCGTATGCGATACGCCCCTGCTCCTCACCCCCTCAATCCCCCTCTCCAGCCGAGCTAGAGAGGGGGGACTTCTCCGCCCGCAGGCGGAGTCCCCCCTCCCTGGCTTTGCCGGGGAGGGGTTGGGGGAGGGGCGTTGCGCAGAAAGCCCCTACGGGCGCACAGCCCGCCCTTCCGCGCCGCTGACGGCTGATCCCTGATCGCTGCCCACAAGGAGCACCGTAGGACTCGTGACCGACACACACCCCTCCCCGCCTGGCCGCGCCCGACGGCTGCGCGCGGCGCTGGCCGTCGCGCTGGTGGCCGTGATCGCTGGCGGCGCTGCGGGCATTGGCCTGCTGCTGAGCAATGGTGACGAGGCCATCCCGCCCAGCCCGACCGCCACCCCGCCGATTCCCGGCGACCTGGCCCCGGACGCCGTGACCGAGCGCGCCTTCCCCTCGCTGACCTACGGCATCCACGCCTTCCTGTGGTGGAATGAAACGATGCGCACCATTGACCTGGACAACATCCGCCTGATGAAGTTCAGCCATGTCAAGCAGCGCTTCTCGTGGAGCACGATAGAGCCGGTGCGCGGCGAGTGGCACTGGGACAAGGCCGACGGCGTGGTAGACGAGGTGGCCTATCGTGGGCTGCAGCTTGTGGCCCGGCTGGACGGACCGCCGGATTGGGCGGTTGTCGCGCCGGACGCGCCCGGCGACCCGCCGCTAGACCTGACGGCGTGGGCGGAATTCTGTGGGACGTTGGCCGCCCGCTACCAGGGGCGCATCGCTGCTTATCAGGTGTGGAACGAGCCGAACCTCACCCGTGAGTGGCTCGGCTACCAGCCAGACGCGGCGGCCTACGTGACCATGCTGGCGCTGTGCGCCGAAGCCATTCGCAGCGCCGATCCAGAAGCGATCATCATCTCCGCTGGTCTGGCTCCCACTGGCACCGGCCTGCCGGAGGCGATCCCGGACATGGACTACCTGCGCCAGATGTACGCGGCGGGCGCGGCCCCTCATTTCGACGTGCTGGGCCTCAACGCGCCCGGCTACGGCAATCCGCCGGAGATG
>Ga0334890_1003485_pt1 | contig 15824 bp, 12 predicted proteins | sample GraSluR1_MG_3_FD_207220 | JGI IMG/M metagenome (GOLD analysis project Ga0334890, IMG submission 207220) | Sludge microbial communities from methane-producing bioreactor in Wageningen University, Netherlands - Granular Sludge_31_08-R1 | ecosystem: Engineered > Bioreactor > Anaerobic >... | reverse complement strand
GTTCTTCGGCGACGCTGGCCCTGCGGATCACTTGGCTCAACGGCGAATGGGACCGCTTCTGGCAGAACCGCCCCATGGCCGCCTAGAATCTACCTACAAACGTGCAGTGCACCCTCTGTGCGACAATGGCGAAAAAAGGGCTTGCCTTGACCTGGCCGGGTCGATATAGTACAGGTTTTCACGCAGGGCTGGTAAACGATCTTCTCAAGGAGACTGTTCGGTGAAGACAGAAATACTCGATCATGTTGAGAGCAAGAACCTCAAGAACGCCCTTCCGCACTTTGAGATCGGCGATACGGTGGACGTGCACTGCCGGATCAAAGAGGGCGAAAAGGTTCGCACCCAGATCTTCACCGGCACGGTCATCGCCCGCGAGGGGCGGGGCATCAACGAGAGCTTCACGGTCCGACGGATCGTCAACAACGAGGGCGTCGAGCGGAAGTTCCCGCTGCATTCGCCCAACGTGCTGGATATTCGCCCGATCCGCAGCGGCAAGACCCGCCGGGCCAAGCTGTACTACCTGCGAGGCCGCACGGGCAAGGCCGTCAAGCTGGCCCAGCGCCACAGCAAGCACACCGTTTCGAAGTAGCCGCCGACGGCCCGCTTGGCGGTGTCTCGGTGCTGTGATCGGCAAATGGAGGCCGCAATGAGTTACGGCCTTTTCCGTTGGCGATGGAGACTTGCCGGGAGACGTGCGGCGGGGCATGGGAATTCGGGGGCGTCTGGCGTGCTGTTCAATCGACGCAGGTTGCTGGCCGATCGGGCCCGGCTCGGTCGGTGGGGCGAGAGGCGAAGCGAGCGGTTCCTCAAGGGCAAGGGATTCAAAACGCTGGCACGCAACTTCTCCTGCCGGAGTGGCGAGTTGGACCTGGTGATGGTCGATCCCGACGGCGTCATCGTGTTCACCGAGGTCAAGACCCGCGCGCGTGAGCGATTCGTTCCTACCGAGGCGGTCATTACGACGCCCAAAAGGCGGCGGATCGGACGTGCCGCCCGCTACTTCCTCGCCTGCCACGGAATCCAGGACCGGATCTGTCGTTTCGACGTCATTGCGGTTATTGTAGGCCAAACCGGACGTCCTGAGATTCGCCACTACGAAAGCGCCTTCGCGCCGTAGGCAAGCCGAGATTGGAGGCGCAAGATTGCCGCCTTTCGTGCGTCTTTTGCGGCCAATGCGTCCTCTCATGGCTGAGGACAGGATATGCAACGACATGTGAGAGGTGTTCTTGTTGGTTTGTTGGGTGTTCTTTTCGGATTGCTCGTCGGCCAGACGGTGTTCCTTGCATGGGAGTGTCGGGACGGCACTTTTCCGATCGGTCGCTCGCCGGCGATCGACAGCGTTGCGGGTGCCGATCCCAACGCTCTTGTGGTCCTGGCGTACCTGGGTCATCGGCAGGGCCTGACGGCTACAACCAAATGGCCGCGAGTGGCATTTGCTGTTGGAGACGGCACGCTCCTCTTGACTGCCGCCCATTGCGTGGCCGATTTTCACGACGCGCCCGAGCAGGTGGTTTCGACGGACATCGTGGTCATCAGTCCTTACTACGGAGATGTGTTCGACTTTCGCATCGTGGCCATCGACAAGGAAGCGGACGTGGCGATCCTCAAGGCCGCATGGCCCTCGCACCTGGCCCTTGCCCTCGCGACCGAAGAAGAGCTGCTTGCGGCCCGGCGCATTCTCCTTGCCGGGCGACCACAGAGCCAAAGGATATCTGCTCACCTTCAAACGGAGTTATTGCCCCTGTCCGGCCTGGATGAGGCGGTGCCGGCCCAAGCCCTTCGGGCCAGAGGGACGCGTCGGGTTGCCGGGGGCTGGAGCAGTTCGATCTTGCGGAATCGAGCTACAAGAAGGCGCTGGAGATCGACCCTAATCATGCACACGTCCGTGCCATCTACGGGAACCTCCTGATCGTGCGAGGGTGCAACGCCGAGGCTCTCATCCAGAGCGAAATGGCCCTGGCGGCTGACCCCAACAATCGCCTGGCCCTGTTCAACCGTTTGGTCCTGCTGCCTCCCGAACAGCGAAAGGACGCCGCCGAGCGGCTGGTTGCGATGGAACCCAACGATCCGTTCGGCTGGTTTTACTACAGCAACGCACTGCTTGGCCTAGGCGAGAAGGAGGAAGCCCTGCGGGCGGCCCAGAGGGCGGTCGATCTCGATCCCAATGGACTGTTCTATGGCGGGCTGGCCCACGCGCTGGCGAGGCTGGGACGGATGGACGAGGCGGGAGAGTGCTACAGGCGAATGGCCGAGCGCTGCGGTTGTGACAGTTGCTGGTACCGATACGCGGCTTTTCTCGCAGTGCACCGGCCCGACAAGATGGATGAGGCGTTGGAGGCCGTGAAGACGGCCGAATCCAAGGTCCATTCGGGCAAGGTGTCTCAGAAGGACATCGACGTCCTGAAATTGCAGATCCTTGAGAAGAGGTCGCCCGGCCAAGCGGAGACCCTGGCACAGCCCATCGTTATCACGACCGACAATGATCCACAGCATTCTGCAACGCCCAGGCAATGAACATGGCGTGGTCGTTGTTCGTGTAGCTGCCGTCGGCGTTCACGTATCGCCGTCGGGCCTGCTCCATCGACTCGACGACCGGACAGGCCCTGTCGCCGAGAAGCTCCAGCGTGCGTGCGGCGTGCAGGACCACCGTCTCTCGCGGGTCGTTCAGTCCCGCCGTCAGTACGGGCAGGGCCCGCTCGCGGCGGTCGAACCGGCACAGGACGCCGGCGGCGGTGAAGCGAACGTTCGGACTCGCATCGTCCAGCACGCTTTCCAGCGCGTCGAGCGCCGGCGCCGCCTGCGGACCCAGCGCGTCGAGACCGACGGCCGACCAGTACCGGACCGCGCTGTCGTCGTCGGCCAGACCGCCTCTCAATTCAGCCAGTACGCGTGGCCCCGCGCCGACCCGCATCGCCGACGCCAGGATGGGCGGCTGCCGATACCGGTCCGGCCGGCGCGCTATTTCGTACGGCGTCGATCCCGCCGCTCGAAGGTGCATCTCGGCCTCAGGCAGCAGGCCCACGTCCTTTGTTCGGAGCATCCAGTCGCGAAGCTCCTTACGCAGGCGGTTCAGCGTGACGGTGTGTTGGCGCGAATCGATCAGATTCTGCATCTCGTGGGGGTCCGCCTGTGTGTCGTATAGCTCCTCCACCGGCTTGGTCGGCTCCCACCACGCTTTCTGTGGACCGCTCAGTCGGCCCGAAGCCGCCACGCGGCGCAGCTCCTGCATGATCTCGGCCTGGTCGCAGTAGACGCTCGGCTGGATATAGGGCAGATGCGGCATGAAGTGGCGGATGTATTTGTAGCGCTTGTCGCGGACACACCGTGACATCTCGTACGCCTCATCGACCCGGCTGGACGCGCCGTAGATGTAATCGCGCGGCGGGGCGATCTGCGGTCCGAGGAACGGGCGGCCCTGCATATGGTCCGGCACGCTCTGTCCGGCCAGCGTCAGGACGGTCGGCGGCAAGTCGATGGAGCTGACGAGTCGGTCGATCTGGCCGCCCGGCGATGTCGGGGCCAGGCTGCGATATCGTGCCCCGAAACGCACGATCAGCGGCACATGCAATCCCGAATCGTAGAGCGTGCGTTTGAACCGCGGCAGGCCCATCCCGTGATCGGAATAGAAGAAAACGATGGTGTCGTCGGCCAGGCCGTCGGCGTCGAGCTGAGCCAGCAGGTCGCCGACCTGCTTGTCCATGAACGTGATCAGGTCGTAGTAGCGGGCCCATATCTTGCGCACCATCGGCGTGTCCGGGTAGTAGGGCGGCAAGACAAGCGTCTGGGGGTCGTGCCGCTCCTCGGGCGCGAGCTTCGAGCGGTACTTGGCGAAGAACTCCTCGTCGGTGCCGTTGATCTGGCCCTGGTGTGTGGAAACGAAGTTGAAGACGCTGAAGAAGGGCTGGCCCGGCCGGCGCTTGCGCCAGTGGGTGGTCGGGCCGGATTCGTCCCAGATCGTCGGGTCCTTGAAGTTGTAGTCTTCCTTCTCGTTGTTCGAGCAGTAGTAGCTGGCCGCGCGCAGCAGTTTCGGGAAAGGCTGGATCGACGCCGGCGGCGGCACCGTCGAGCGCAGGTGCTGGCTGCCCAGCGAGGTCGCGTAGACCCCGGTGATCAGGCACGACCGGACGGGGCTGCACACGGGGGCGGTGACAAAGGCCTGGGTATAGCGCGTGCCTTTGCCCGCCAGTCTGTCGAGGTTGGGCGTCCGCGCGTGCGGATCGCCGTAGCAGCCCAGATACGGGCTGATGTCCTCACAGGTGATCCAGAGAATGTTGGGTTTCGGCGCCTCGGTGGAGACGGCACCGGAGACCGGTCGTTGCTCGGACCGGCGGCATCCTGACAGCGCTGCACTCGATGCGCAGAGACCTGCCACCTTGAGAAAGTCACGACGTGTTTGCACTGGCTCCTTCATGGTCTCGGCTCCTGGTTCACTTTGCAGATGTCACGGTCATGTCCCGCACGCTGCGGACCACGTCCTGTCCAGCGGCGAGCAGTTCGGCCTTCAGCAGATAGGGGCCGGGCTGCGACGGACTGGCCTGATGGAAGGAGACACTTCTCTTGCCCAGCGCCTCCACGACGAAGGGCCTGTCCTGGTTGGCGATGACGTGCCCATCCCTCAGGAGGCGCAGCCGGACGATTCCGGCCCAGTCTTCGTACAGATCGTTGATGATGACGATCTTGAAGGCATGTTCCTCGCCGGCCGGCAGGTCCTGACCCCAGTAGTCGAGCATGATCCCGACCGGCGCGAACGCATCGCGGACGTGCCGCTCGAAGTGCGGCTCGAACGTGAGCTTCTCCAGGTCGATGAAGTGATCGCTGGTCGCGCCGCCTTCGGGTCGGGGTTTGTCACCGGGGCGGGAGTAGCCCAGCCCGCAGAAGTGCAGCACGCCCGCGCATTGCCGGCCGGTGCGCCAGAACTCCGTCAGCGCCGCCAGGTATTTGGCGTAGAGCAGGCGCCTCTGCTCGGTGGTCGAGTCGGGCCCGAGCAGCTTCTCGTAGACGTTCTCCGTCAGGCACGTGGGCGTGCCGTCGCGGTTGAGCCAAAGCCAGGCATATTCGTTGATGATGATCGGAACCTTGAGCTTCCGCTGGGCCTGCTGCAAGGGCGGGGTCGGCGAGACGTTGACCATGTCCGTGAGGTCGGTGAAGTTTGGATTGCCCCAGGCGGGGTTGAACAGACTGATGAACAGGTAAGGATGAGCTTCGACGCCATCCTGTTCGCTCTGTGGCTCGGCCCAGCCGTTGTCCCACGGCCGGTCCGAGAGATCGAGGCGCCGCACCGCATTGATGGCTTTGCCCGTCTCGGGCGTGTTGCTCTCGTTTTGTGCGTCCCAGATCACCACGCACGGATGGTTCCACCGCTGCCGCATCCAGTCGGTGTATTCGGGGATGATCTTCTCGGCCATGAGTTTCTCCGGGTCCTCGCTCAGCGTCCAGATCGGGAACTCGTCCTGGATCAGGAAGCCCACCTCGTCGGCGACGTCATACCACAAATCGGGCGGAAAGCCGATGCAATAGCGGATGCTGTTCCAGTGCATCCCCTTGAATCGCTCGTGCAGACGGCGCACCCAGTCTCGGTCCCAGGGCTTGTCTCCGCGCTCGGCGTCTTCGAAGAACCGGTACGCGCAGACGTTCGTGCCCCGCATCAGGTACGGTTCGCCATTGAGGATCGCCCGGCCGCTGGCCCGGTCGAATCGAAACTCTCGCATTCCGAACCGCGTCACGACTTCGTCGCCGCCCGTGCCAAGCCGAAGCCGGTAGAGAAACGGGTCCTCCGGACTCCATAGCCGGCACGCATCCAGCGGGATCGTGATGTCCAGGCGGGTCAGCCCCTCGCCGGAGCAGGGGACATCCGCCCGCTCCACAGCAGCGACGACCTTGCCGCTGCGGGCCTCGGAGACCTGGCACACCGTCGCGCAGGAGCCCGATCGCGACGATTCCAGTTCGGCGATGATCCGCACCTGCTCGGCCTCGACGTCCGGGATGATCTGGACGTTTCGAATGAACGGCTCGCCTGTGAGGATCAGCACCACGTCGTCGTAGATGCCTGGGATATAGAGGTACTTCTCGAAGTCCCAGCCGGTTGGCTGCCCGGCGGGCAGGGCGTCGTGGTCGGCCCCGACGCGCACGATCAGATCGTTGTCTTGCCCCGATCCCTTGACGTAAGCCCTGACGTCCATCAGCGCCGGTGTGAAGCACGGCAGATGCTCGCCGACGAGATGCCTGTTGAGCCAGACCTTCGTGCCGTACCGCGCCTTGTTGAGCTTGAGCATCGCCACGTCGGGAATCTCTCCCTCGACGGTGAACGTCCGGCGATACCAGAAGGCCTGCCGCCGCTCGCTTCTCTTGCCGACCTCGGCAAAGGCCGGCTCCGCCATATCGACCAGCCCCGGCACCGGTACCGTATGCCCGAACTGCTGCGGGATTGAGTCCATGCTCCCCTCGGCCACCTGCCAAGTCCCCTTCAGATCGATCCGTTCTCGAGCGTCTGCTGCAGGGCACAGACCGCCGAACATCGGCATCAGCACGACGACAAGCAAAAACGCAACTGTCGCTCTCATGACCTGCTCCTGAATGCATGCGTTCCGGCGTCTAACACGCACGGTATCCTACCACGTTCCCACCGCTGAGAACAACCGATAGGTTCTTCGCCGTCGCTGGCGTCCAGAGTACGAAGCGTCTTGACACGGGGCCCAGATTGCCGGTACGGTCCTTTCCATCAGTTACGGACGTACCTTTGGTAAGGAGGTGCTCGAATGGATGCCACGTATGCTGGATCAGTCGTATCCTGCGTCCGACAGGGGCCCAGGATGGTCGTGGCGGCGGTCGTCGCCGGTTGGTTCCTGGCTTGGCCGTTGCCTTTGTCGAGCCGGGCGGCCCTGCAGTTCGAGACCCGTGCAATCGAGACCGACGCGGTGCTGTGGTGGGCCCGGGCGATGGGTGACGTCAACGGCAACGGCCTGCTCGACATCCTCCTGCAGGACAACAACGGCCACGGCGGCGTGCTGTGCTGGTACCAGACGCACGACGGCGGAACGCGATGGACCCGGCACCTGATCGCCGAGAAGGCCCCGAACGGCAGCCCGTTCGCCACAGGCGACCTTGCCGCTGCCGATATCAACAACAACGGCCATCTCGACGTCCTGGGCCTGGCCCATCCGGGCGAGTGGAAACAGGCCGGCGCGCCGACGGAGATCTACTGGTACGCAAATCCCCGGCCCAAGGGCGATCCGACCCGCGACGCCTGGGCCGCCCACCACATCGGGCAGGTTCCGGCGTTCGTCAAGGACGTTGCACTGGCGGATTTCAACGGCGACGGCAAGGTGGGACTGGTGGCCATCACGTACCAGGGCAACCGGTTTCTGGTCTTCCGCCAGGATTCGCCCACGCAGTGGACGAAGGTGCAGGATTTCGCAATCCCGAATCTGCACGAGGGGATGGACGTGGGCGATATTACGGGCAACGGCCTACCCGACGTGGCGACCAATGGGTACTGGGTCGAGAACCCCGGCGGCGATCTGACGGGCAAGTGGGTCGTCCGCTCGATCGACGAGAAATGGCACAACCAGACCGGCGACTGGTCCCGCAACGCAACCAAGGTCTTCTGCCGTGACATTACCGGCGACGGCCGCGCCGAGGTCTTCGTCTCGCACTCGGAGCGCGCGGGCTACCCCGTTTCGTGGTACCGCGCCGAGGACCCGCGCAAGGGTCCGTGGGTCGAGCACGTCATTGCCGACGAGTTCATCGCTGCCCACACGCTCCAGGTCTTCGATTTCAATGGCAACGGGCACTACGACGTGCTCGTCGGCGCCAACATGGGCCGCGCCCGCGCGCTGGGCGCCGAGGAGTTCCCGGTCGTTATCTACCTCAACCAGGGCGACCATCGCCGCTGGGAGAAGTTCCTGGTCACCAACGAGGGGATCTACAACGGGCAGGTGGGCGACCTGACCGGCAGCGGCGCGCCGGATATCTTCCGCCTGGCCAGCCACGACGCCAAGCAGTTCGAGGTGCTCGTCAACCTTTCGTTTGGGTCGAAGGCCAACGTGCGTTCTTCGGATCGGTGAACCTGCATCCCGGCGGCCGACCGGCGGGCAGAGGGCGGGATCAGCGAATTGCCGTCACCCGTACCCGTCACTGATGTTGCGCCGTGGCATCGGCATTCAGCAGCCTTGTCGGCTGGCCCTTCATCGACTCGAACAGGTCCCGCTGCATGGCTTTCTGATCGATCTGGCGGATGACCTGAACGGCTGTCGGCTGTTTGGTCCTGGTCCAGCGATATCCGTTCTGCGGTCCGGCCACGACCACCGGGTCGGTCTCCTTGATCCAGCCGAGGCCGAGGTGCTTGCTGATGATCGCCGAGAGGCAACTGGCGTCATAGAGGGCCTTGTTCCTCGCGGGGACAATGCTCTTGAGGTACTGCCCGAGCGGATGGTCGGCGTACAAGTGGCCTTCCTTCGTCTTATCGATGGCGACGCGCGCCCCGACGGGAGCCGGCATAATCCACGTCTCGATTCCGCTATGACAGACGACGTACATGGACCACGGGTCGTTGTTGCCGTTGAATTCGTTGATGATCTCGTTATTGGAGCCACCAAGCCACATGATGCGGATACGGTCCTTGAGCTCGAAACCTTCACGCCAGGCTTGTAGAATCGCCGAGGCGGGGTTGGTGCCGGGTCCGACCGGCACGATCCACACGGGATTGTCGAGCGATGCCCCCCGCGCCGCCGCCAGGATGGCCTCGCTGGCCTCAGTCGCGATCGGTGCGGTGTCCTCCCAGTGGCCGCTTCCAGGGACGGATAGACGTCGATTGGCCCCGCGAAAAACAAATGGCACACGGTTCTCCGGCAGGCCGCTCTGCCGCGACAGCTCGATGACATGCTGAATCTCCGCGTAGTTGATCGGTTCCTGCCCGCCGCCGTGGTGCACGCTGTTGATCCCCAGGATGTCCAGCTCGCTGAACAGCGCGTAGCCGATGTAATGCTGGTCGTCCTGCTCGTTCTTGGCGTCGGTGTCGAGAAGAAGCTGCGGCAGGCCGACCGTCTGCTCGGTGTGAACGCGAACCAAGGCCAGGCAGTCGTCCTCGTACGTGCCGTCGGTGACAGTCAGCGTGACCTTGTAGATGCCGGGCTCAGCAAAAACATGTTTGTATTGCCGTCCGGAGGCCTGGACGCCGTCCCCGAAATCCCACCGATACTCGCGGATCGAGCCGAGCGACCCGGCCGCGGAAAACGCTACCGGCTGTCCGACCATCACCGCTTCCGTCAACGGCACGATGCGGGCCTCGACCGGCGGCAGCACCGTCACCGTTCGACGGATCCGATCGGTATGCTCGCCGTCTGAGAACTGAAGTCCAATCTCCACCTCGCCGGTGCGGGTGAAGGCGTGGCGCACGGTGCGGCCGGTCGCCCGTGCATCATCGCCGAAGTCCCAGGACCAGCTCTGGATATCGCCCAGCGTGGGTACAGCCGAGAACTCTGCCGCCTCGGTGGCCCGGATGGGCGAGTCGGGAGCGACGATGCGCGCCGCAATCGGCGGACAGTAGGCCGCGATCCACGACTTGCCTGGCTCTCCCCGGAAATGAACGCTCCGGATGCGGATCTTGTCGTCCCGGCTGAACACGCTGACCCGCAACGCGTCCATCGTCAGCGGCTCGGTGCCCGGTCCGCCCCAGATGTAGTACCCTCGGTCATACCAACCTCCGACGCCGCGCGCATGGGTGATCCATTGCCCCTCGCGGCGAAATTCGATCCTCCAGCCCGTCGCCGGTTGCGGCTGATTGTCGTATGTGCCGCTCAGCGCGATCAGATTGACCTGCACCGGCTGCGGCCATTCGGCCATCCACCAGACGGGACGATCCTCGTCGACGACCCCGAGGTCGGCACCGAATCCCACGCCGTATTCGTGCCATTGCGAGGCTCTGGCGAAAACACCCTCCTGGAGATCGAAGATCATGTGGTCGGGTGCCCCGCGAAGCCCCTGGTCGAGAGACTCGACGTTGCCCGACACCCTGGCATCCAGCAGAAGATTGCGGGCGGTCTCGGAGATGGCCGCACGGCAGGTCGAACTTGTCCAGAAGACCAAGGCCACAATAGCAACGGCGACGAGCGAAGACGTGATGACCGGCAGATTCCGATGTTCTGAACGGTGTGTCGTCATGATGGCTCCTTGTTACAGCTTGCACTCTTCAAGAGTTGGTGACATATATGCACATCCTCGTTTGTCACGGTTGGACGGTAATGATCGCGCGTCGATAGGCGAACAGGCTGGGCGAGCCCTTGTCTTCAATCTGCAGGATGACGTGGACGGTCTCCGGCTTTTTGACGCCTGGGGCGACAAAGCGGGTCGTTTCACCGGTCGTCGCCGCCAATTCCACTTCGCCTCGGAACGTGCCGGCCTCGGGGTAAACGAACCACGTGATCGTCAGGTCGTCGCCGTCGGGATCGGAGGACCCGGCGGCCGTGAGATGGACCGTTTCGCCGGGTTTGGCTACGATCTCGACAATCTGCTTCGAGGTGTCGCCGTTGAGGACCGCGATTGGGTTGTGGTTGGCCTTGTCATACGCGTCCGCCACGCACCAGTCCATGCGGGCGGCGAAATCCTTCTGGAAGTGCTCCCGCCAGCGCCAGATGGTGGCGGGGTCCGAGGTGTGCTCGCGTCCGTCGTCGGTCCGAACCGTGTCGCGGCTGTCGTGGCTGTTGGTCCAGGCGGGGCGCGTCTCGCCATGCGCCTGGTACAGAACGTAGCGTCCGCCCCACCCGCCGTAGCCCGGACTGACGTGCCAGCCCAGGCCGTTGCGCACCAGACCCAGGAACGACGGCGTGTCGCCCTCCATGATGTACTCCAGACGCGGGTAGAGCGCGCCGAGCGGGCCGTGGTCGCGGATCACGTTCTCCTCCAGCCAGGGATTGTCCACCATCTCGAAGTGGTGGCCGGGGCCATTGCGGTAGTGCCGGTCGCCCGCGATCCCCGTCCAGGTGGCCCGCCAATACTCCTTCCAGTCCTGCGTGCTGGGGGAGACGATGTAGAACAGCTCCGGGAACTCCCGGCGGAGCCACGACCCGGCGTCGTCCTGATCGGAGATGGTATAGACCCGCAGCCGGCTCACCAGGCGGTTGACGTCGTCCTGCGATCGGGAGGCGCGGACGTCCCAGAGGGCCTGGGCCAGGGTGTTGGCCCCGCCCCAGACGCTGACCCACAGAGGACGCGGGTCGTTGCGATCGGCGGCCTCGATGAGCAACTGCGATCCCGGCGTGCTTCGTCCCTGGCCGACGTGTGCCATCCCGTAGCCCGGCTGGCCCGTCCGCGTGACCGACCGCAGGTGCTCGGGCGTCGGAAAGCCGGGAGCATGGCGCAAGAGGTTGTCGCGGACCTGGCCGTAGGCGTCGATCTGGCGGCGGATGAGGTCCTCACGTGTCTTGTTCCGCAGCCAGGTGCTGGTTGTGGCGACGAGGCCCTCGATGTCGTACTCGTTGGCATAGACGAGAAACCGCACCATGGACTGCTCGTCGTCCGGCTCGTTCGAGATGTCGGTCAGGACGAATACGCGCTCCTTGACCTCGGGTGGTGCCGCCGGGACGGCTGCGTGCAGGCCGAGGGCCAGGACGACGACGGCGGCGAAGATCAGTCGTGCGCTCATAGGAGGATCTCCTTGGAAGGTGTTCATGCGCAGCTCAACACCGTCACGCGACGGCCGAGCATTCCTGCACATTGTCGCGGGTAACACCCGCGTGAAGGGCCACCGCCACCGTCACAAACGGCGCGAGCAGTTCGACGGCGATGTCGATTGACGACCGCGTCTCCGAGACGGCCACCGCCGCCGTCTTTGGCTCGGTCAGCGTCTTGTAGTTCGGAGAATACGGGTCCCACATCTCGCCCCAGCATTCGTTGATGCAGGTACGTTTCTTCCTGGCCGAACGTCAGTTGAAAATACGAGAATCGCAGCGGGTTCATCTGTGCTCCACGCCCTACACCCTGTTCATATCGCAGATCGAGCCCATGACTCACTCATGCTATTGTACCCTTCGAATCCAAACAACTGAAAACCGCCGCCGCCATCACTCCACGGGGCGCGCCAGGTGCTCCTGAAGTCGGGCCTTTCACGATTGACAGCTCAGGCCACTCCAGCCAGACTGTGTAGTGACGCCTGACCACTTGAGCCCAATAGGCGTTAGACTGCCTCATTTTGATTCCGAAGGGGTGCAGTATGAACTCCGGAAAACCGTTCGGACGATGTGCTCTGAAGCGATGCGTGGTGGCGATGCTGGTGCTGCTGACTTCGACAGGCGGTTTCGCGCGCGATCCCCTGCGGCAACCGTTTGATTCTCAGAGCATCTGGAACATGCCGATCGGCGACGAGGCCGAATACGTGCATGCGCAGATTCAGCAAGCGACGCAGCGCGGAATGACGGTGGACGAAGATCTCATCGTACTGACCCCTGATGCGCCGATGCTCGATATCTATCGCAACGACGCCGGATGGAATCGCAACCGCAGCCGCTGCACGATCGATGGTGATATCCTCTTCAGCGCGCCGATCTCCACCGACTTCATCGTCAGTCCCGACACGTGGGACGGCCTGACCCCGAACTCGGGTCTGGCCGTGCTGATGCCGGACGGACGGACGATCAAGCAGACCCAGCCGTTCGCCCGCTGTACGTCCGAATACGGGACAAGTCGGCATCTCTTCGGCGATGAGGACCTCTACGGCCCCGGCTATTACGGCGCCCACGGCGGTTCGGGTCTGTCCTGCATCGGCGGGACGCTGCGCGTCGGCGAGCTGGTCCCCGGCGCCGGACCGATCCGCCATGCGTTGAAGGTCAATCTCTACGCCGCCCGCAATCTCCACTACGACGACGAGACGCGCGGCTATCGCTGGCCGGCCCGGCGAGCGGACGGATACGCCGTTCGTGTGTACGGCACGCAGGGCGACCCGGTGAAAGAGTGCCGGATGGGGGCGCTGCTGGCCCTGCCGCCGAGCATTCCGATCGACGGGATGGGTCTGGAGACCGAGCCGGCCCGCATCCTTGCACAAGCCTTCCAGGACTACGGCGCCTATGTGGTGGACGACACCGCCTGGGACGTGTACGCACTCGTCACGGAGTGGGGTCCGGCCGGACGTGTGACCGATGAGTTCGAGCACACGTGGGGTTTTGAGATCAATCCTCGCAGCCGGGACAACCCCTGGGCGCGGGACATGGATCGAATCTTCACGAATCTGCACGTCGTGGTCAACAACGGGCCCGACCGCATCGGCGGTGGCGGCCGGCCGAGGGCGCCGCTTGCCGAACCGCTGGTGCCGCCGATCCGCCGGATCGACATGCGGCCGCATTGGGACGACCGAATCGCACTGGAGAATCCGCACAAGGGCTGGTACCACCACTTCCCCGACAACCATATCAACAAGTACATCATCGCCAGGGATGAGGACTTGACGGAATTCCCGGGCATGGATCATGTGTATATCCGTCTGGCCTGGGCCTATCTCGAGCCGCGGGAAGGCCGCTTCGATTGGGACGTGATCGACCGGATCATCGACAAGTGGGTCGGACACGGGCTGGGCATCGCCTTTCGCATCTCGTGCAAGGAGACCAGCACCGACCGCATCGAGCAGCAGTTCGCCACGCCCAAATGGGTCAAGGACGCCGGGGCCGAAGGCGGCTTCTACCGCAACGGTCAGGAGGTCGGCCCCGACGGCCCGTGGGAACCGGGCTTCGACGACCCGATCTTTCTGGAGAAGCTGGAGAACTTTCTCCGCGCCTTCGCCGCCCGCTATGACGGCAAGCCGTGGCTTCGCTATATCGACGTTGGCAGCATCGGCGACTGGGGCGAGGGCCATCTGCATTCGGGCAGCCGCAAGCACTACGGATACGAAGCGAGAAGCAAGCACATCGACCTGCACGTGAAGTACTTCCCCAACACGCAGATCGTCGTCTCGGACGACTTCGTGTACGCCATTTCGGACAAGCAGGAACGGCAGCGGATGCACCGCTATATCGTCGAGAAAGGCCTGACCTACCGCGACGATAGCATCCTGGTGGACTGGTTCATCACCGCTCACACCGAGACATGGACCGTGCGCAGCCCCGAGCTGTTCACCGACATCTGGCGGGATCGTCCGACCGTCCTGGAACTGGAGCACTACAGCCACGTCAAGCGGGCCGGCAACTGGCTGGCCGCGCCCGGCTCATCGCTGGAGAGATTCGGCAAAGGGCACAGCGGCGCCGACTTCTTTCGCGGCGCCCTGGCGACCCTGCGGGCCACCTACATCGGCTACCACGGGGACGCGCGCGACTGGTACACGGACAACCCGGACCTCACGGTCGAGCTGCTGAACCGCTGCGGATACTGGTATTTCCTTCACCGTGTCGATGTCCCCGATGCACTACACGCCGGCCAAAGGCACCGGCTCCGCCTGGCGTGGGAGAATCGAGGTGTGGCCCCGGCCTATAATCCGTATGTACTACAGGTACGACTCGTCGGGACCGAGATCGCCGAGTTCGAGTTCGATGCGGGCAACCAACGCTGGATGCCGAATTCCGGGAACACGATCTACGCCAAGGACTACAGGTTCTCGATTCCAGGTCAGTTACCAGTCGGTCGCTACGACCTGAGGATCCGGCTCTACGCGAAGGACGAGGATCGGCCCGTATTTGTCGCCCTCGTCCGTTCCCTGCTCGACGACCAGGGATACTATACCATCGCCACGCTGCGACTGCTGTAGTGCGTGCCCGCACGTCAGTCCAGGCAGAACCTCGCATTCGGCCACAGAATCCGGTAAAATACTATTCTGGAAACACCAGAATAGCCGAACGTCGGTTTGAGTTCACGCTTGAGCGTGTCTTCCTGCCTGGACCTCTGACACCCAATTTGCGGAGCCCAAATCCATGAACGACCTGCCCCGACACCGGCCCGCATTGCCAAGCCTTTTCACGTGAGTCGCCGCCGTCGACCGGCTCGGCGGGTCCGAGAGTCCGAAGGCTGCGTTGGACGGTCGCTTACGGTTTCGGATCGGACAGTGAGCGTTGCGCTCTGCTATTGGGCCTGCTGTGCCGGGCGTCCTTCAGGACGAGCGGAAGTGCGTCGCCGCTCCCAACTCGCCGAACAAAGGCCGGGCCGAGACGAATCGGGCAGCAGAAACCAAAGCGGCGGGGCACTGCGATCTTGCACGCGCCCCGTCGCGATCGTCTTCGCCCAGTCGGAGGACCGGGCGGATGTTCTCGATGTCCCAGGAATCAGACCATGTCTTTGAGATTCTTCAGGGGTCGAATCTTCACGACATTGCGCGCCGGCTTGGCTTTGAACGTGGTCTCTTCTCCCGTGAACGGATTGATGCCCTTGCGGGCCTTTGTGGCGGGCTTGCGAACGACCGTCAACTTCATCAGGCCTGGGATTGTGTAGGCGCCGGGACCGCGCCGGCCAAGACTCTTCTGGACCTGACCGCTCATCGCCTCGAACACCGAGCTGACCTGTTTCTTAGTCAGACCCGTCTCATCGGCAATTCCCGATACGATCTCACTCTTGGTCATGGGTTTTGCCGTTGCTTGTGCTGCCGCTTTCTTTGCCATAGTCGATGGCCTCCTTCTGTTGGAACAAGATACTTGGATAGACGAATCCACCGCTGAACGGTGAATAATCCGGCCATCCATAGGCACTTTTTCCTCATCTGTCAAGCGCGAAAGGGCTGAAGAAGCCGGAAAAGGGTGCACTGCACGTTTGTAGGTAGATTCTAGGCGGCCATGGGGCGGTTCTGCCAGAAGCGGTCCCATTCGCCGTTGAGCCAAGTGATCCGCAGGGCCAGCGTCGCCGAAGAACCGGGTCGGGTC
>Ga0334890_1003479_pt1 | contig 15865 bp, 17 predicted proteins | sample GraSluR1_MG_3_FD_207220 | JGI IMG/M metagenome (GOLD analysis project Ga0334890, IMG submission 207220) | Sludge microbial communities from methane-producing bioreactor in Wageningen University, Netherlands - Granular Sludge_31_08-R1 | ecosystem: Engineered > Bioreactor > Anaerobic >... | reverse complement strand
GATCGTTTTGCGGCCATCGGGCTACGTTAGGAACGAATATATAGGCACTTCAGGGTGCTTCGCCAGCTCTGAACACTGCGGCACGGGATTAAACAGATCTATGTGGGTTAAGTCGGTGTCCCGTGCGCATAAACCGTTCCATAACATTAGCGAGGCGGACATGACCTCCGGGAGTTTTCTTCCCGGGGAGAGGAATTTTTTCATGCAACCCTATGTATTCGTTATCGACACGGAGAAAAGCCCCTGCAACCCTGTTCATCCCGCAGAGGCGAGAAAACTTATGCGGGAGGGTAAGGCTGCGGTGTGGAGGCGCTTCCCCTTCACCATTATTCTCAAGGAACAGAGGCCGGGAGCGAGGGAAGAACATCTGGTAAAGATCGATCCCGGATCCCGCACCACAGGTATTGCGGTGGTGCGGAAGATTCCGGGAAAGGAAGCGCTGAAAGTTGTGTGGGCTTGCGAATTGTGGCACCGGGGACAGATCATCAAAAAGAAGATGGATAGCCGCAGAGCTTTGAAGCGCGGCAGACGGAACAGGAAAACCCGATACCGGGAACCGAGATTCGATAACCGCACGAGGCCCAAGGGATGGCTTCCCCCTTCCCTGGTTTCTCGAATAGCTAACGTGGAGACCTGGGTACGGAGGCTTGCCCAGAGAGTTCCCGTTTCGGGAGTATCAGTGGAACGGGTGCGGTTTGATACACAGAAGCTCCAGAATCCCGAAATCTCCGGAGCGGAGTACCAGCAGGGAGAACTTCTGGGATACGAGGTGCGGGAATATCTCTTGGAAAAGTGGGGACGGCAATGCGCGTATTGCGGAGCGAGAAACGTTCCCCTGGAAATAGAACACCTCGTACCGAAATCCCGGGGAGGCTCCAATCGAGTTTCCAACCTCACTCTCTCCTGCCGGAAATGCAATCTAAAAAAAGGGAACCGTACCGCTGAAGAGTTCGGATTTCCGGAATTGGCGAAACACGCTCGAAAGCCCCTCCGGGATGCCGCAGCGGTAAACGCCACAAGATGGGAAATCTGGAGAAGACTAAAGTCACTGGGAATACCTCTGGAGGCGGGGACCGGAGGGCAGACGAAATACCATCGCTCGATCCAGGGGTATCCGAAAAAGCACTGGATCGATGCGGCATGTACAGGATCTTCCGGGGAATCCGTATGGCTGGATCCCGAAATGTCCTATCTTAAAGCAGAAGCGAAAGGACACGGAGTGCGGCAATTTTGTAACCCGGACAGATTTGGGTTTCCCCGTACCAAGCCAAAGGCACGACAAAAACACGTTTTCGGGTTTATGTCCGGAGATATGGCGAAAGCAAAGGTTCCCAAAGGAAAAAAACAAGGAACTCATCTTGGAAGGATTGTCACCCGGGCTTCCGGATCTTTTCTGGTCGGGAAAACGGACGGCGTATTCTGGAAATACTGCCGAGTTGTCTCAAAGGCTGACGGTTATGCCTATTCCCTGGAAAAACCGCATTCCTCCCACCACTGAAGTAGTGGGATTCCTGCGGGAGGTTATCTTGATGAAGAGAAAAGGAGCGAGAACCCGCATTTTTCGAGAACTTGCTCTTTTTTCTTCGAAAATATCCTTAATTCCAAAAAATTATTGATGGAGTTGTGAAGGAGAATCTGCGTGAAAGGATATTTGCAAAGTGAGTCCGCAGGCATGAACATATTTCTGCAATGTCTCGATGCGGGGTTTTGTTTTTCCCTTTCCAGGCGAATAGTCACTTTTTCTTGGGTAACAGATTGACCTCCTCCCCTTCCTTCAGGGAGGAGAGAAGGTCAAAAGTGGTGGGTATTTGGCTAAGCTTTCTCCTGCGATTCAGGAGTTCCGTCCAGGTTCCTTTGGAAATGGGCGTGACTTTTTTTGCAAATTTTGTGGGGCTGTTGTTTTCATTCATCCCAAACGCCTATGGATAATCCAAACAGATATCCTTCCCGATATGCCAGGAAAAGATCATTTACGGACAGATCTCTATAGATCGTGTCATAACGCCAACGACTCTTGTCTTCCTTGTCCAAATTTCTGCTTGCATAGTTGTTTTCAAAATCGCGTATGAGGTCATCATGGTCTTGAGAATAAGGATCCCACATGGTTTCCCGCTCCTTTCTCCGAGAAGAGGAGGTCAACAGTGCTTCGAAAACCAATGAGCTTTAACTTCCTCCGTCAACTTCTTGTAAGCCTCTTCGTCTTCTTTTTTCTTTTGTTCTTCTTTCGCTTCCTCTTCTCGGATTTTTTTCTCCGAATATTCCCCGGCAATTCTCCGGGCAAAAAAATAGTTGTCAAAAACGAAGAGGACAATTCCCAATCCCCCCAGAAAGGCCAGAGGATTTTTGAGCGACCCTTTGTAGAGCGCATGAAATGTGCAATTCGGGTCGAACAAAAAATCAATTATACCCTGGAAAAATTCCCCCATCTTGTTTTCTCCTTTCCGTTCTTTTTCTTCTGAAAACCCTTTAGTTTCTATAGTTCGTTATCGTCGTGAATTTTGTTTTTTCCTTTAATGCTTTTTCCGCAAAAGAAACGAGGCTCTCCGGAATTTGTTGCTCCTTCGCCAACTCCCAGGCAATTGAGAAAATCCGTGAAAGACTGACATTATATTCTGAAGCCAAATCTTCCAGATTGGCAAAAAGAGAAGCTCCGTAATGTTGTACAAATACTCTGTGGACGCGGTGTTTGAGATGTACATCTTTCATCGTAAGGCCGTGTTGTTCCAAAGATTTTACAAAGACCTTTCTGTCGATATTATATCGCTTCAAAATCTCTTTGACGGAAAATCGTCCAATCTTTCCGAGGAGAAAAGAAAGGTTTGTTCTGGAAAGAAGGTACACCTTCTCGCTTGATCTTTTTATCGTCATCTCCCAGATGCACCCCTTTCCAAAACAAGTAGGAAAATACCCTATTTTCAGGAGGTATAATCTCCTTGGAATCTATCGTACCTTTTTATCTTGGAAAGTCTACTATTCTTTTTATTTTAAATAGTTCTTTTTAGTTCCGTAATTCCTTTTCCACCTCCTCGACATTCGCGATAAAGCCGGGTACGCCTTCCCCCTGGCTGTGCCCGTCGGATATAACGAGATATTGTCCCGTGTCCGGGAAAACATCCTGAATGATCCCCCGGATTTCCCCGAAGTCTCTCTGGATTCTGCATGGAGTTCCCTCTTCAAGATCCGTGTTTATGCCGAATTCCTTCACCCATTCCCGAAGGATTTCCTGATAAGCCCTGTTGATATGCCAGGATGCCCCTTCTAGGATCGTGACGAGGCGGAAGTCCGGCTTTATTTCAAATCGATTTTCGAGGAGCATGGCTAAATGACTTCCGTCGGAAGTGTCGAAGAGTTTCCCCGAAACGACCTCCACGAACTCTTCCGGGCAAGGTATCGTCTCTTTCCATTTTTTTTGAATCTCTTCGAGAAGACTTTTTGCCGCAAGGCGGAAAACCTTCCGCGATCGAAGCAATGGCCTGGATGGTCTTTGTGTCGCTAAGGTCTTCATGCGATTTTTCCGCAAAAATTCCCAACAATGGGGTGCGGGCTCCTTTCTGTTCAGTTTTTCGAGCGATAAGGAGATGACGATATGAAAAATATATATGAGGAACGGTTCATGTTTTTTGTCACCAGGCCAAGAGTCCCCTTCTCCAGCACAGAAAAAGATATCACAAGAATTTTCTGAAGATGAGAACACACAAAAAAGAGGCCCTCTCCGAACGGGGAAAGACCTCTTTTTTGATGGAACATTCCGCAAAACATCGAAAAAACAACACGCTCCGTACAATCCAAAACAGGAGGCCCCGAGCATGTCTGCCGGGGGCCATTCTGGGCCACCTACACCTTCGTAAAGAAGGGAGGTGGGAGCATGAAGACTAAACTTCGCTGGGAAGTTTCCGGTGAAGCAGACCTTCTCAAGATCCTCAAATTCCTCGCGAATCTTGGGAAGAAGCTTCTTCTGCTTGCGCTCCTGAAGTTCTTTTTGGGGCTTTAGCCCCGAGAAGATAAACTCATCCTAGCTGCAACTAGGATGGCAGGAGTCGGGATTCCCCGGCTCCTACTCCTGCTTCACCATAAAACTTCAATCGGAGGGTGTCAAGATATTTTTTTAGGCTAAGAAGCTTCCTGGAAACCAGGGAGCTTCTTTTTTTTCTCCGCCATGCCAAAATTCTCCTCGTATATGCCTCAAAAAAGGTTTTTCTCATCCCATCATATCCCGAAAGGAAACACGTGCGTCCGGAGGCGATTTTTTCTTCTCCAAAGACTTTACGGGCTCCTTCTCTTCAGATTCCGCATCTTCTTCTCTCTCTTTTCTTTCATGCTTTTCCAAAAGGGCTTTTTTTTCAAGCGCTTCCTGTCCCCGTACCACCCAGGGTTCCGGTTTCCCGGGATCAAGGAGGCTGCGAACAATGGGATGTTCGGAAACGTATTCCCAGGGAGGCGTTTCTCCGTCTTCTGAAGGGTAGTTTTTCCCCAACTGGATTTTCAATTCCTTTTGGACCGTATTTTCGAAAAAAGCCTCCATTTCGTTCTTATCCGTGGCATAACCGAACATGCAGATTTTCGCCATCTCTCCCCGGGTAAAAACTACCGCCATTCCTTCCCGCATGGAAAGGAAAATATTCGGGTCCACCGCAAAGGTTCTGGAAGCGGCGAGCCGTCCCGCCGTAGTGAATTCCATGGCGAAAGAGCTCTTATGTTTGGTGTCTTCCTCCTCGCTATCATAGGTGACTCCATCCGCTATGGATTCCTGTCTTTCCGTGTAACGCACGCTTCCGGACATTCGGGCGAACAAATCTATCTCGTCAGGATTTGTTTGCTGCATGACGATTTTCGTGGCGGTCACACTCAAGACAGTATTCATAAACTCCTCGGAAACGTTGGCGATTTGTGCCAGAGATTGTGTCGCCAACGTAAGAGGTATCTGGGCACTTCGAATTTTCGCGATGAGATCCGAAAGGGAATCGCATGCCACATCCTGGAACTCGTCGATAATCAGGTGAAAAGGAGTGGAGGATTCGCTTCTCGAAGAACACGCTTCCCGGAGATCGAACATGAGCATCCTTCCAAGGGCCGTAGCGAGAGCGGGATTGGCATTGCTTTCGAGATTGAAATAGACCACATCTCCCCGCCGCATTATCTCCGGTAAGGAGATCCCCGAGATCGTGTTTAGGCGTTTCGTTACGGGAGATCCCGAAATGAGTTTTTTTATTCTCGCTCCCAACCCTTTGAGGTTCTGGGAAGTCTCTTGGGGTAGATCTTCTCCTTCCACGGTTTTCCATATCCTCCGCAATGCCTTTTGGCTATTCATGATGCTGTTTACATCTCTCAAGGAAATTGCAGGAGCTTGTGATTTTTTCCCTTCCCAAATCGTCCATTCGAGGATCGAGGTAAGGGCTTGTTCCTGGACAGCCGTATAGTATGCAGCAGCTCCATCCGTAGGCATATCCAGAGCGGAAACGATCCGTGCGGAAAGGGAACCGGCAGAACCGTTGGTAAGAGGATTGTATCCTTCGGAAACTTCCTCTGGATTGAGGGAAAAATAGTGGAATCTTTTCCCGTGTTTTTTTGCAAAGGCCGCCACACTCCCCACGATAGCCGGATCCCGTTTGAATGTAACGAAACAAAGCCCGTATCCCTTTCCTATGATCTGCATGGCGAGAGGCAAGAGAATTCTGCTGGTTTTTCCCGCTCCGGTCCCTCCGGCAATGAAAGTGTGCATTCCCACCATTTTTTCCGAGATCACGTGATCTTTCATCCGGGATTTTCTCCCCGTAAAGCCTTGGGAAGATTCGAACTCACAACCGAACCAGAATGTGTCGCTTTCAGAGGTACCGTATTCCTCTATTTTTTGGGGAGTCGGTACCTTTATCGAAAGCCCCTGGAGATCACGAAAAACCTTGCCTATATCCTGGGTGTCCCTAACTCCCTTATCGGGATCCAGAAGGAACACCGTCTGGAGCCATTTCTTCAATCTTTCCCGGGCATGAATGAAACGAACCCAACAGTACAGAGTTCCCGCTACGACACCTATCGAAAGGAGAAGGAAACCCGGGAAACCGAGACCATCTCCGGAAAAGAAGAAATTCGAAAAAAGCTGATAGAAAAACACGAGCCCTGCGGATGTAAAACCTGCGGCCAATCCCATCTTTAGATTGCCCTTGGAAATAAAGGTTGCAAGGAGCGTAACCAGAGAAAAAAGTCCACCGTAGATAAGAAGGGGAGAACGCCTTGAAGAAATTGCAGACATGGACACATCTCCGGTCTCAAAGTTTGTTGTTCCCGAATGTGCCACAAAGGGTTTTTCTCCTTCCGCTATAGCCATGCCGTATCCCTCACCGGAATCCGATGGTTTTTGCACCATTTGAATACCTCCCGTGGATCTCTCTTGGGGGAGTTCCGGAACATCCGGAATGGGGACCATCGGATTACCCGGAAGATCTGGTGTTTCGGAGCTTATTCCCGTAGCCGCCGCCACGGAAGGATCTATCAAAGGAACTCCGGGGAAAGCGTGCCCTAAAAAGAGTGCATTGAAAGACTGTACGGGACTTCTGAGAGCCCCCCATCCAGCGGCAATGAAAATCTCTTTTTGAGATAGCCCCGAAACCTGATGACGATAGTTCGTGCAGGACGCATAAATTCCTGATAAAACCGCCAGGCAAAGATAGCTCAAAAGGGTAACTCCCAACAAAATTTTCAGTGCCGAACCGAACCCGTAGATCAGTACGAGCAGAAAAAGTGCTACCAAAAACAATATGAGCCACAAACCGAATCCTCCACCCATATCAAAAACCTCCTCGACAATCTATTTTCCCTTCTCCGAAAAGAAAAACTTTTTCCTCTCTTTCTTTATTCAAGATTGCAACATGGAAGCGTCAAGTCTTTTGGAAAGCGTTCTTCCTCTTGACACCTTGGTGTTGCAAATTTGAATGAAAGGAAAAGAAAACCGTGAAGCCGGATTTCCCAAAGAGAAAAGGGGAATGGGATTCACGAAGAAAGTTTTACGGGAGGAGGGGGAAAAGCTCTTTCATTCGGGATTGCGGACGGGTATTTGTCAAATAAAAATCATGCAGAGAACGAAAGGAGGATGCCCGTATCAACTTGAGACACGGGTGAATATTCATGGCCATCACAAGTATGCAGGAAATACTCAAACAAGTACGGAATCAAATTCCCCGGGAAGAAGAGGAAAAGGGGACCACCGTTACTGTTCGATTGGGAAACGTAGATTTGACTCCGGAACTCGCCCAGGGGCTTGCCTTCGAGGTTGCCGTAAGTGGAGCTAAAAGCGAAAGGGATTATGCGGCGTCTCTGATCCGGAAAGCTGCCAAAAGAGGTTGCAAGAAATGTGAAGAAGCCGGGATCTTCCTGGAGGATTCAAAGGATGAAAAAGAGAGCCCTCGGGAAGATGAAAAGGCAGATCCCGAAGAAGAAATCCGGGGGCACGGAGAGCCCCGGGAAAATATCTCCGAAACTTTCGAAAAAGAGAGTGAAAAAAATGCGGAAAATCCCTCTGGAAATGAGCAAAACGAAGGAGAAGGAGAGTCTAAAAAACGGTTCGGAATGTTTTAGAGAAAAGCGCTTAAATTTTGAAACACCTTCCGCGCCCTCTTTGGTAAAAATAGCCCTAAAAGGTGGGGTATTAGAAAGGATGACGCAAAATGTCAGCCATACCAACAGATTTCCCATATACTAAACAGTACACCCCCCTCTCTAAGGTGCTTTTCGCACACCACGTCCTATGGCGTGAAGACCTTAAAAAAGAGATGCAGGGGAAGTTTTTTCTGTCTGAAGAGAAATACAAAACCCTTCTGGAACAAAAATGGTTGGAAGAGATTCCGGTTGCCCGGGTAATAACCAGTGAAGTAGCGCCCATACGGTATGAGATGAACTACCTTGTGCGTCTTGGAGAACGGCACGCTCCTTATGGAGGAAGAGCGGAGGCCAAGTACAACAAAAGGATTCTCATCCACCTGGCTACTACCGCCCTCTATCGTCACGCCATTACCGAAGCATATGGACGGTGGCATAACGAAGCTAGGTTAAAAACATCCGACACAGATTTAAGAGATGAAATATGTTCCGGGTACGCTCCAGATGGGCTTATTGAATGGGGAGATGGTCGCTATTGGGGAGTGGAATTACTGTGTACACGCCCAGGACATGCGAGAGAGGAGTATCGGAAGAAAAAAGAACAATGGAAAGACTCGAAAATGGAGGAGATCCATTGGCTTCGACCGGTATCACGGAACAAGTGGAAAGAGTGGAAGATTTATGACATCTCTCGCTTCTGAAAAACGACTACAACCTCCTAAGCCTGAGTTACGGAAAAGGTATCGAGGCATTCTCTGTTCGGATCCCCTGCGGAATATGGGAGATTTGAACGCCCAGGATCTTCAAGAACCCCTTGAGGAAATGGTTTCCTATTGGGCTGGTCGCGTTCTCAAGGAGGGGCGGGTTCAGATCTATTACGGGCATAAGCGAGTAGGTCGGTTGCACAGCACGCCTCAGGGGTATTTGGCCTTTCGCGCCCCGGGGGAAAAGCTTTCGGAAAGCAAGTTCCCTTATCGCCCCTGCTTGGAAGATTTGTTCGCCGTCTTTCTTACGGGATATTACGGTCATATTTTTTCCGATGGACTGTTCCGGGCATCTCACGATGCATCTTCGTATATTACAGGGAATCCCCGAATACAGCATCAGAAATATAGGAGGCTCTACAGTACAGAATTCCTTCAACGAAGGAAGTGCGAGGATCAAGATATCGTTATGCTCGGTGAGACAGGGAAGGCCCTCACAAAATACCCTGGAACATGGCGAAAAAGTAAGGCCAAAACGCGGAAGGAAAAACAGCATAAGTTACTTGCCGCCTCGCTTCTTCTCGGGGATTGTGCCCAGGGCTATCAGTACAGGGAGGAACAGGAAATGCGAAAGGTGGTAAAAGAGCATTGCGCCGCCCTCTATGAAAAGCATAAAGGAGAGAAGCGGCTCTTCCGGATTCTTAACCTCATTGATGCTTTGAAGGACGTGAAAAAGAACACCTTCCCCGGGGGAATTTACCTCGGGCTCCCCGCCGTGTATTGCTGTCTGGATGACGGAAAGAACATTACCCGGTACAAGAATGTTTTCCGGAGGATCCATGTCTTTCGAGAACACGTGGAAATCATCAGAAAGTGCGTGATTATTTTCCCCACTCAGGAACGGCAGGAAGAGATAGGAAAGAAGATCCTTGAAGCTGCGGAGAGATACGAAGTACCCGTTGAATTCCGAGTGCATCCTATCGCTTCTGTCCCTACGGTTTGAGGAGCGCTCCCGCACCCACCCTCCGCTATCGCTCCGGGTGGGTGCTTATCTCGTCAGCAAACGTTCTTTCGGCTCGCATCTCTCCGGTCGCATCCCCTTGGAGCAAAGGGAATCTGTGGTACTCCAAAGTCCATCGGAGACAAGGAGGGCATAGGAAGGGGAAAAAGGGATGCGAAGATTGTTAAACAGAGGAACGTCGCTCCGGCCCCAACTCCGTAGGATCTCGCCCCCTTCGGCGGCGCGCTCCACTCCGTGGGGGCCTTCGCTCTGCCGTCCGGTCGCCCTTTCTCTGAACATAGAGAAACGGCAAAAAAGAAACCTTTCCCGAGAAAGGAAAAACCCGAAAAGAAAGCTCGCCGGGTCCGGGCTCCCTTCCGGGGTGGCAGGACCGTTCTTTTTTGTTCTTCTTTTCTTCCGGTATACGGGTAGAGGGGAGGAGAAATCAGGGGCAGGATCAGGGCGAGTTCGTCTATGCCGCGTCCTGTACTCAGGGGTAGGGGTAGAGGGTAGGTCTATATGTATATGCACTACTGTTATCACTATAGCTTTTCTTCTCACGGGGGCGCTCTGTCGGAGATAAGCAACGCCTCTTCCGGCTCGCCTCGACTGTACCTTTCCGCAAAGCTCTCCGGAGGAGAACCTTCTCCCTGTTTTCAGAGGGAAAGATATCCTCTCGGATACTTCTCGAAAGTCCGGGGTTTCTCGTCAAAACCATAGTGAATCCGGAGCTCTTTCTTTCCCCGTTTGGAGGAATACTTGGAGGTCTCTTTCGGTGGGGACGCACCTATCCTCCGCTCGCACTCCGGATAGGTGCTCTTTGGGGAGGTTCGGTATCTTTGGTTTATGACTCCCCGGGGAAGGAATATGTTCCGGAGAGTGGTTGATACGTGGTTTCCCATGGCTCGGGGTTTATGCCCCCGGGTCTCCCTTTTGTAAAAGGGAAAGGGGGAAGAGGGGCAGAACCGTTTTCGGTTTCGCCGGTTGCCCACGCTATCCACAATACTACCAGGGCACTCTCGGGGGTGCCCCGGCCCTGCCGGGCATCGTGGATAGCGCCGGATCGTGGATCCGCTCCCGGGAATTTTGAATAGGGATATGTTTTCCCTGAAAGAGGAGGGGAAGATGCGTTTTTTATCTACCGAAGCGGGTTCCACAATCCTTGGACAACCGGCTCAAGATTGGTGATATGGGTTCACCCGGGGGAGAGGGAATTCTTTTCGGAGGTAGCAGGAAGAGGAGGTTCTTTTTTTTGGGGGAATAGGATCTCCGGATCTGTGGGGAAAAGCCTGGAGTTTTTCCCGCACCTATCCTTTGCTCTCGCTCCGGATAGGTGCTTTGAGAGAGGCGCTTTCCGGGAGGAGGTTGAATTTCGGGTAGAGGAGGAGCAAACACGCATCTATGTTCACTCCCGCTGCACATAGATGCTTCGGAAAGCGGTAGGGATTATTCCTTCCCGGGAAGAGGTTAAGCAGGAAAAGCTTGGGAAGGGTCTCGGGAGAGTACCGAAGGACATTTGGAGGTGGTTTTCAAGGAAAAAATATGGAAGGGGTTTGGGAATTACTTTTTCTTTTTCATCAAGAAGACCTTTGAGGGAACCGAGAGGAGCGGGATTTACCCCGTACCGGGTTTCCTTTTTTGGTTTCTTGGGTTTCCTTGCTTTGGGGGTTTTTTCCCCGGGAAGAGACGGTTTCGAGTGGTTATCGGAATGTGGCAAAAACACGGCAAAGGAGCCCCGCCGGTTGACCCACGCTATCCACAATACTACCAGGACACTTCCGGGGGTGCCCCAGTCTTGCCGGGCATCGTGGATAGCGCCGGGTCGTGGATCCGCTCCCGGAAAAGAGAAGGGGAGGAGATTTCCCTTCGAAGGAGGGGAAAAGAGGAGTCCGTTTCTTATGGACGCGGGCTCCACAACCCTTGGACAACCGGCTCCGGAGAAAGAGAAGATGGGTAAAACGAAAATATAGAGGAGGAATCGAGATGGAAAACAACAATCTTGCGGTATATTCATTCGCTTTCGGAGAAGCCATACGGTGTGCACGAGAGGCCCGGGGAATTTCTCTCGAAGCTATGGCACAAAAAATAGGGGTTGTTTCTTCCGATTTGATTGCCTGGGAAGGAGGGCAAGGCCCCGTGCCTTTTTCCGCCATCCAAGGTATTCGGGAGGTTTTGGGATGTTCCTATTCGGAATTGCTGGACGGGATACGTTCGCCTTCGGAGAAAAAGGAAGCGCGGGAAGCTCTTTCCTGGCTTGGGGAAAACAGCGATGACGTGCCGGACGGAGCTTTTGGTTTGTGCCTCGATTACGAGGGGCTTGTGAGGAAGGTGGCTCCGCATTGGGATTTGGGTAAGAGCCTTGAACAGAAGGGTATCACGGGATATGCCCCCCGGGAAAGAGGGATTTTTACGTTCGAGGTTTCTGCAGAGGTTGAAGTACAGGTCAAGGGGGTTCGAAGGAAGAAGGGAGCGGGAGAACCTCGGGGTTAGGGGGAAAGAATGCCAAAACGTTCTCCCGGGGAGAGAAGTTCTCCTTCCCGGGAGAACGTTTTTTTGGAGAGGAGGCAATCAAAATGTTTTCGAAAGGGCATATCTTGCCGAAAATGGTTTTTTCGCGAACCCCTTTTTTCGTTCCTGTGCTTTTTTTCACTGTGGCCACAACTTGGTTTCTTTGGCTCGTTCTGGAACGACAGGAGGATATCCGGTATCATGAGTCACTTTTCGAGATAACGGGAACCCTCGACTTGAAAGGATTACTCTCGGAAGGGCTCCCCACGATTCTCGTCCTGGGCGGGGAAGGGTGTTCTTCCTGCGAGGAAATGAAGTCCATGCTCCAGGAGCTTCACACTCTTTTGCGGGGGAAAGCGAATATTCGCTATTTGGATATTTGGAAGTATCCCCATTTGGAAAGGGGATTTCCTCCGGTGGGATGTGTCCCTTCGGAGTTTTTCTTCGACAGAATGGGGGATCCCTTCCTTCCTTCCTTTGAATCCCGAAGAATGGGGTTTTTTGAAGTATGTTTCTCCGAGGACGGGGAAGCACATCCTTACCGGGCATGAGGGAAGAATGGAGAGAGAGAGGAGATCTTGGGGGTTTTGGAGGAGATGGGGGGATAGGAGATCATTTTACGACAATCCTTCGGGGAAGCTCCCTGGCAAGGTTTTTAGAATAAATCGCTATGTGTTCCTGTTCTTACAAGAAAAAGAGTGCCATCTTTCACCTTGTAAATCAAAAGCCAGTTCGGAAGAATATGACACTCTCTATATTCTGCATATGTCCCCACCAAGGAATGATCTCTAAACCTTTCAGGAATGTGTTTGGTAATGTAAAAGGGACCCACTTGGGGCCTGAATGGTAATCGAAAAGGGGACCACCCCGTAGCGTTTCACCTTATACTGAACCCTATGGTAAGACACCACTCTTCACATAGGGGGAACAAGGAGATGTACGGGATGGTCATGCAAGAGATTATCATAAAGAAGCACCTGCAGGAACACTGTTCCATCCGTCACCTGGCCCGGGAATATCACATGAGCCGTAAAACGATTCGTAAAATGCTTGTCCGGGGCAGTACAATGCCCGGATATGCCCTCACAAAAGAACGCTCATGCCCCGTTATGGATCCCTACAAGGAAACCATCAAATCCTGGCTGGAGGAGGACAAAAGCGCTCCTCCCAAGCAGCGACACACGGCGGAGCGGATCTACCAAAGGCTCGTGGAGGAATACGGTTTTTCCGGCTCCTCCTCCACGGTACGCAAGACCGTAGCTCGGATGCGCCTCACCGTATCCGGGAAACCCCGGGGGTTCGTCCCCCTTGCAGCCTCTCCGGGAGAGCAGGCCCAGGTGGACTGGGGAGAAGCTTTCGTAGAGATGGAGGGTAAACGGAAGAAGGTTCACCTCTTCTGCATGCGTCTCCGTTCCAGCGGCACCCCCTTCGTGCGCGCCTATCCGGGAGAGAAGCTCGAGGATTTCCTCGAAGGACATCTCAAGGCTTTCGAATACTTCGGAGGCATTCCCCGGGAATGCTGGTACGACAACCTCCGCAGCGCGGTTATCAAGGTGCTCTCGGGACCTCACCGGGTGGAACAGGATCTCTTCTCCTCCCTGAGAACCCACTACCTCTTCGACTCCGTCTTCTGTGGTGTTCGCAGGGGAAACGAAAAGGGAGCGGTGGAAAACCTCGTGGGATATGTCCGCAGGAATGCCCTGGTTCCCGTAAAGGAGTATCCGAACCTTGAAAGGCTGAACGAACATCTTCTCTCCTGGTGTATCCGGGAGAGAATGAAAAAAGGGGAGACATGGGGGGAAGAAAGCAAGGCCCTAAGGCCTCTGCCGGAAATTCCTTTTTCCGCCTCCCGGATAACCCTTGCAAAGGTCTCCTCCCAAAACCTCATTCGCTACGACTGTAACTTCTACTCCGTTCCCGAAGGATACCGGGGAACCCGGGTAACTCTGAGCGCCAGCCCGGACCGGATACGGATCTCCCTGAAAGGGAAACTTCTGGCGGATCATCCCCGCTGCCGGGAAAAGGGGAGGCGAATCCTGGAGATCTCTCACTACATTCCCCTCTTCGAAGAGAAAAAGAGGGCCGTGAGAAACGCTGCGGTTATTCGGGAACTCCAGGGCCCCTGGAACGAGGCGAGGGAGCTTCTGGACCGAAATCCCGAAGGATATCGGGAATTCGCATCCCTCCTGGTCCTTCTCAAGGAGTATTCCCTGGAAGAGGTTACCGGGGCTCTTACGGAAGCTCTTTCCCTTCATTCTCCTCGTACCTCCACGGTACGCCAGATTCTGCTCAACCATAGGGGGGAGAAGGTAATACCTCGAGTGGAAACGCCACCCCCTCTTCGGGAATACCGTATACCTCCTCCGGAGCTGGCAATCTACGACAGTCTTCAGAGTTGCTGAAGGGAGGAGGAAGAACATGGGAAACCCGGATACGGGAATTCTCGAGGCCTCCATAGAGCTTGCCTGCGAAGAACTCCGGCTTGGCGCGGTAAAACAAGCCTACCGTCATCTTGCGGAAGATGCGGCGGAACACCATCGAAGCCGGGAGGAATATCTCCTCGCCTGTCTTACGAGGGAAGTGGAAGCCCGTACCGAAAGACGCATGAAAGCCCTTCTTCGCCGAGCCCGTTTCCCCAGCACGAAAAGCCTGGAAAGCTTCGACTTCAAACGCCTTCCGGAGCTGCCGAAGACAAAGATCCTGGAACTCGCTTCGGGGGACTTCGTTCGCAAAAAGGAAAACGTGATTTGCCTCGGCCAGTCGGGAACGGGGAAAAGCCACATAGCCCTCGCCCTGGGGCTTTCGGTAATTGCCTCGGGGCAGACCGTACGCTTTACCACCGCCGTCAATCTGGCTCAGGAGCTTCTCGCCGCCAAGGACGAGCACCGGCTTCCCAAGGCCTTGAAATCCTACGAGAAGTTCGATCTCGTGATCCTGGACGAACTGGGCTACATTGGCCTCGGCCCCGGAGGCCCCATGCTCTTCCAGTTCTTCTCGGAACGCTATGAAAGGGGGAGTGTCCTGGTTACCACGAATCTCGAATTCAGCCGCTGGACCGAAGTCTTTCAGGATGTTTCACTCACCGCGGCGCTACTCGACCGCCTTACCCATCATTCCCACGTTCTTCTCTTCAACGGAGAGTCCTACCGGTTCTCCGAAAGAGCGAAGAGGGGGTAACCTTCAGCCGAGGGGGTGGATCCCTTTTCGGTTACCAAGGTGGGTCCCTTTTGGATTGACAAACACACGCGATCTCATTGAAGCAGGGCAAATGTGGCGAATGTGGAGCAGGAGGAGGTCATTTCCGCGCCTGAAAGGGCGCGATCTCATTGAAGCGTAGAGTTTCCGAAAGCTTTCCGATCATTTCTTCGTGATTTCCGCGCCTGAAAGGGCGCGATCTCATTGAAGCGAAGGGATCTGCCGCTTGAAATAGCAGAGCGAATGGAAATTTCCGCGCCTGAAAGGGCGCGATCTCATTGAAGCATCGTGTTGTCGTTTTTGTCGATACGATGCCAGCCGATTTCCGCGCCTGAAAGGGCGCGATCTCATTGAAGCCTGCATTATAGCAATTGCAAATATTACTCTGAGATTATTTCCGCGCCTGAAAGGGCGCGATCTCATTGAAGCTTCCTAAAGCACAAAGAGTAGATAAAACCCCTGCAATTTCCGCGCCTGAAAGGGCGCGATCTCATTGAAGCTGGGTAACGTAACGCCATGGCATATAAGAGCGCTTAATTTCCGCGCCTGAAAGGGCGCGATCTCATTGAAGCGGCTGGACCGATGTCGATTCCGATATGATGGAGGAGATTTCCGCGCCTGAAAGGGCGCGATCTCATTGAAGCGCTACGAGTCGTTGTGGATTATGGGGGTATCCTCCGAAATTTCCGCGCCTGAAAGGGCGCGATCTCATTGAAGCTGGGGGAGGAGCCAGGTTAGGTAATGGGTCCAGTGGTAATTTCCGCGCCTGAAAGGGCGCGATCTCATTGAAGCTTCGTTTGGGAAGAGTGTGGAGGATGGAGCATGAAAGCATTTCCGCGCCTGAAAGGGCGCGATCTCATTGAAGCTT
>Ga0334890_1003478_pt1 | contig 15868 bp, 14 predicted proteins | sample GraSluR1_MG_3_FD_207220 | JGI IMG/M metagenome (GOLD analysis project Ga0334890, IMG submission 207220) | Sludge microbial communities from methane-producing bioreactor in Wageningen University, Netherlands - Granular Sludge_31_08-R1 | ecosystem: Engineered > Bioreactor > Anaerobic >... | reverse complement strand
TCGCTGGAAATTGGAATGTCATAATTATAAAGATTAAATAGAATCTGAGTACCGTAAAATGGCATTAAAGCGGTCTGCTGAGCGACCGACGCTGAAATGATCCCGTCTTTAATGTATTCTAAAACATCATTTCCTCGATCCATGGAAACAATCTTAACCTGACCTGCTTTCCCGGCTTCATTAACCGCGGTAGCAGCCCCAGCCCCACCAGCAGCTTCAACACAACCAATACCAGCTAAGTCTGGGTACTTTTGAAGAAGAGCTGCAGCAGCTTGAGCGGCAACCGTTGGGTCTGACTGAGTATCAGCAATCTGTACTATTTCAATATCAGGATATTGAGCTAAAGCATCTTTATATCCAACAATTCGTTCTTCAAGGTTTGATTGGCCTGGTCTGGTCATTATTGCAACTTTCCCTTTTTCACCAACGAGAGAAGCAAGCTTTTTGCCTCCCTCAAAACCTGCTTGATAGTTGCCCGTTCCAACAAAGGCAATTCTTTTTGAACCTGGTAAATCGGCATCAAGTGTAACAACTGGGATACCTGCATCAATGGCTTTATCGACTATCGCGTCGAGTGAAGGTTCAAAACCGACTACCAATATCCCCTGGGGTTTTTTGGCAATTGCCTGTTCAAATGCGGTGATCATGGCTGCCATATCAAAATCAGCCGGTCCAACATACTCAGTTTTTACTCCCAAATATTTTCCAGCTAATTCCATTCCTAATTTATGGTCATAAAAATAATCTAAACTTCCTAATGCTGAAACTTCAATATAAAGTTGTTCAGAAATTGGTAATTTTTCTTCAGCAAACGCCGGAATTATGAAACTGAAAACACATGCTGCTACCATGATAAAAAGCATCATCTTTTTCATTTTTTTCCACCTCGATTTATTTTTTTCTAAAACTGCACTTCATAAATTATTCAGATTTCACCTCCCAACCCTATTTTTATCATAACCATAAATATAAATTAATGATTTGCAAATTATTTATATTTTAAGAACAATAATATTGCTTATTGAATTTTTCATTCAGTTAAATTTTTTAACGGTTTTCTTGAAAGGTCTCAAAAAAAGCGAGTAAATTTTCTACCGGAATTTTTGCTTGAATATTATGGACATTAGCAAAAACAAACCCTCCATTGGGCTTAAAAGTATTCATCAAATATCCGACTTCTTGACGAACCTCCTCAGGAGAACCAAAGGGAAGAGTTGATTGGGGATTCACTCCCCCTCCCCAAAACGTAAAGTCTGAACCAAAATGTTCTTTAAGTTCTTTCGGGTCCATTTTGGCTGCAGAAACTTGCACCGGATTAAGAATATCAAAACCCGCTTCTTTTAAATCAGGGAGAAGATCAAATACTGAGCCACAGGTATGGATGAAGACTTTCCACTGAGTATTTTGGTGTATCCATTCATTCATTGCTTGGTGATAAGGTTTAAAGAGTTCTCGATAAAGAGCTGGTGAAATAAATGGACTATTCTGGGATCCAAAATCAGTCCCCGATAGGACGATAACCTGAATTCTCTCACCAACAGCTTCATAGAATAATTTAAGATTCTTTAAACCAATTTCAGTCATCCGAGAAAATACCTCTTTTAAAAAATCCTTACGAGTCATGAGGGAAACATACCACTCCTCAACTTCTCTAATCCCTTGAGGATTTTTCATACCTGGTCCTGGAACCAAAGCAATATCACCTAAGTTAGTTCCAGGTACTCCACCAAAAACCACAGCGCGGTCGGTTTCCTCGTAGAGTCTTTTTGCCTCTTTTTCATAGTAAGCCAGGTCTTCTCCGTTCATAATCGAATATTCTTCAACTTGGTCTTCCACTTTCAGCTTCGATTCATCAACAATTGGCTTTTGCCGCATAATAGAATCGTGATAAAAGCCGTCTTTCGGCATTCTCATTGAGGCAGGTACCGAACGATCACCTTCAGGATACTGAAGAATATCACCATTCGGTTCTGGTATAGTATTAAATTTCTCCGGAACCAAAACTGGTGTTCCATCAAAAAAAGTCCACGGTTTCCAATTTTCATTTTTAAAGCCGAAGAAATTTTTGATAGATGGTAATGGAACTGTATCAATTCCCAATACATCCCGGAGATCATCGTCTACTTCTCCAAGCATTTGAAAGGGATCAAACACTTTTACTGGGTCATTTTCCCCGGTTAACCCCAAAGCAACTTTTAACTTATGAAGACTACTTACATGAATACCACTAATGAGTGTTGACCCCAAATCCAAAGGAACTTTATCCGGAGTTTGGTGGTTGATTGCAGCTAAAACTCTCTCTCGAGAAGTCATATTATATATCCCCTTTCTCAATCCTTCTATTATTCATTAATAAATTAAATAGATTTTTTAATCCTCTCAATTTCATCATCGGTCAATTCCTTATCAAAACTACGAATTCCTGATACCTTAAAGCCGTGTTTTAAGGCAAGGGTACTTATTTCTTTCACACGTTCAACTTGCACTTCTTTCCCAAGAGTAAAATCTTCAAATCGGCCTTCTAAGGTCAAGATCATCGTTTCCGACATACAAGCATAAGCTTTACCTGGTGGATATCCAAAATTCATTCCAAATACAGGCTCTCCAGGCACATCGACAATTCCGCCTTCAATAACTAAAATATCCTTTCGGGACTGCATGATTTCTTTAGCTACATTTCGAGGTCTTGACACATCACAAACCACGGCTCCACGTTCAATCCAATGACTCTGAATTATGGTCTCAATAGCCGAAGTAACGGTTAAAATCATTCGACATCCTTTGATCCCTTGTTCGATATCGGTAAATTTTTTCACTGGGTGAGAAGAAAATTGTTCAACTTCCTGCTGGACATTCTGAACTTTTTCATGATCACGCCCAATAATCCTAACTTTCTTTTTTTCTCGTGCTAAAATGAGAGCACAGGCCCTCCCAATTGAACCAGTAGCCCCTACTATTGCGTACTCTTCATTGGCAAAGTCGATTGACATCTTTTGGGCTGCAATCATAGTTGCTTCCAAAGCAGTTGCTACAGTATAACTATTACCGGTAGTAACGGCAATATTCAAGCCTTTTTTTGGTGTAATCCCCCCATCACCGGCTACTGATGTGAAAGCACCTAAACCAATAATTTGAGCTCCGAGTTTTTCTGCCAATAAGCCGCACTTATGGATTTGCTTCGATACAAAAGGAAATGGGTATTCAATGAGAACCCTTGAAGTCATAGGTAGACCCACGAACCACCCTTTGATTTCCTTCCCAGTCGCCCGTGAGCGAATCCCGGTTACATGGGATAAAACGAACGGCGATATGTGAGAGGCAAGATACTCAACTGACCGGTTTGGTAAAAAACGGAGAATTTTCTTATGATCCTTGATGTCTTGAGCGTTCATTGCGTGGATTATAAAAGCAAAGCTATCCAAGAAACTCACCTTCAACCTTTCAATACAGTGATAAGTCAAAAATCTCAAAACATAAACTAAAACGATAAAATGCAAACACCTTCATGCTCATTCACCTTTTGAATCGGAAGAAATTATTTTTTTAAAGCTCTATTTGCTTCTCTCTTCAAATTCCCTTTTCCTCTCTTGTTTTGCAGGATATTTTAAAATTCATGATAAATTGCCTCATTTTCACTTAATTTATTGAATCAATTTAAAATTCTATTCTATCTCCTTCACAATTTCATCATTAGGCTGGATTTACTCTTGATCGATCATTTGTTTTAAAGCTTTTAACATTGCTTGAGCATTTTCTAACATCTTCTTTTTAAGAAAAGCATTAATCAAAGCCCCTACCAGAGGAAGTCCTAAATCATATTCAATCTCGAGCTCCACTCTTGTCTCCTTATTGGACAAGGGAATAAATTTCCATATGCCTTGGTAGACCTTAAAATCTCCTTCTAGAATAAAAAAACGACATTCTTTTTTTGTACCATCCCATATATCTCGTTCAGTCCACTTCACTTCTCTCCCTTGAAAGCTGCCTTTCCAAAAACTATCAACTTCGTTCTGATTTTTTTGGAGAACTCTCACCTCTTGAAGGTCTGGAAGAAATTTTGCTAATTGCTCGATATCCTGAGCTTCGAGGAACACTTTTTCGGCTGACTGTTGAATGGTAATAACATCATTGACTTTTCCCATAGCCTTTATTCTCCTCCTATCTCATCTAATAATGCTTGCACTGAAACCAGAGATTCGGCAAATCTGGATAAAACTATATCTATCTCCTCGTAAGATATTGTCAGTGGTGGCTCAATACGAATCACCGTTGGATTGTTAAGAGTATAAGCCACTAAAACATGGCGTTGAGCCATCTCCATTGCTAGCAAAGATGCGATGTCAGAATCACCAAATTGGATACCAATCAACAAACCCATCCCTCTCACTTCTTGAATCATTCCTTCTGACCCAGCTTGAATCTCTCTAAGACGTTGTAAAACTTCCTGACCTTTGATCCAGGTTAACTCGGGTATTTTTTCTTCTTGAAGGACTTTTAAGGTTTCTATACCAGCTACGCAACTAAGAGGATTCCCTCCCAATGTAGAAGAATGAATAAAGGGATTCTCTTCAAATACTTTCCAAATCTCAGCTGTACTGATGAATGCTCCAATAGGGAGCACGCCCCCTCCTAATCCCTTTGCAAGAGTCATAATGTCTGGCACAACATTAAAATGCTCGCAAGCAAACATCTTTCCCGTTCGTCCCAATCCGGTTTGGATTTCATCCAAAATAAGTAAAGCTCCCTGTTCTTCACAAATTGATTTTACTTGCTTTAAGTAACTAGGAGAGGGAATAATGATACCTCCTTCTCCCTGTATCGGTTCTAAAATAACCGCAGCGGTTTTTTTATCTATTGATTTTTTTAAGGCATCGATATCATTAAACGGAACTTGATATATTTCTGGCAAACCAGGCAAAAAAGGCTTTTTATAAACTTCTCGCCCCGACAGACTTAAGGAACCCATAGTTTTACCGTGAAAGCTATTTTCTGCCGAAATCAATTTTTCCCGACCAGTATAAAAACGAGCCAGCTTTAAGGCACCCTCAACTGCTTCTGTTCCACTGTTCCCAAAAAATGAGTATTGAAGATTACCCGGGGTTATCTTGGCTAACATTTCGGCTAAATCAGCTTGATGTTTATTAAACAAGGTACGAGTAGAAAGCGGGAGTCGCTCTAATTGTTCCTTAACAGCTTGAACAATTCGGGGATGGTTCCTCCCAACATTGAAAACTCCAAATCCCCCTAAACAATCAATATATTCATTACCATAAACATCCCATACCTTGGAACCGGCGCTAGTCCATTCTACCGTATCAAGTTGAGCAAATTTATAGTAACGCGCCAAGCCAGGATTAATATATTTAGCATATTTCTCAATAGTCTCTTCAACAAGCTTTTTTTTGTCCACTTCTATTTCCCTCCGTGGATTTTTTTAATTACTCTAAAATATAAATGAGACTCTCTATAAATAGAGTAGCCGAGGTTGAATATTTAAGGTATTCATTAATTGTAAATATTCCTCGGGTAAAATATTATCAGGATGTTTCTCGAGTATTGATACAAAAATTGCTTGTAAAACATTCGCACCAAAAGAACGCCCGTTCATCTCAGGAGTAGTTGTGATGAGCATTTTGACTCCGGACTTCCGAAGAACCTCGATATCATTATTCGTAACAGTATTGGTAATAATAACCTTCCCAACCATATCGTCCGGCATAAATCGATTGATATATAAAAAGTCACCGGCTACGATGTCAGCTCTTTTAAAAAGATGAGGAGATCGAGTTACTCGTGCTTCTTGACTTTTTCCGGTTGGATATAAAACTTTCAAAGGAAGACGTCTAAGCACCGGCATCATTATAATGGATAGAAAGCGAAGGGTAGAAAGCCGGGTTAGGGGAATGGGTATTCCTAATGCAAATGGCATATCTCCAATCAAAAGCTGACAACCTTGCTGAGAAAGCCCCTCTGCTAACCCATAACGATCCATCCCACTCATAAAAAGGGCGGTTTTCCCTTGTAAATTTAATTTATCTTTTTCAACTAAAATTTGTGGAACCTTTCTTTCCCAAGTTTCTTTAAGCTCTCCACCATCAACAATTGGTGTTTTTTTCAAAACTGAAACCATTTTAGCAATATCAACCACTCGGTATTTATATCGGCCAGCACGGAGGTAAAGGTCAGCACCCCCCAAACCAAAGGCATCAACTTTACCATCCAATTCTCTTAAGATTTGCATAAACTTTTTTCTATCACCATCAACACCTATTCTTTTAATTTTAATGTTCAAACCCATTAATTCAACTTCAGCTTGGTGGTTACGAAGCGAAGAACCCAAACTCACACTAACGACTGTTTTACTTTTCACCACTATCACCAGTCTGGGGGAATGTCAATCCACCCTCAAACGTTGTTCCAGGTTCTATGGCAATTCCATTTGACATAATTATTCCCGTTATTCGACACGAACTACGACAGATAACTTTTTCTGTATGGGTAAAACCTGCTAAAGTTCCCCAAATCTCTAAGTTTTTTGCCTGGATAAAGGCTTTTGATTGACCATGTCGGGTAATAATGACATTCACTGAATCAATAGATCCACTAAATTCACCTTGAATCATGACCGTTCCCTCGCCTTGATAATGACCATCAAGACGAGTTTGATCCCCCAATATTGCGACATCTTTTACACTTTCATGACTTTTGATTAAGCTCATTAATAATTCTCAAACCTTCAAGAGTAAGTGTTGGATTAAAAAAATCAATAAAATCACAATAATTATGTAGAAATATTCCCCATCCTCCCGTTGCAACGACTCGTGCTTTTGGGGCAAATTCTTTCTTCATATTTATAACAATCTCTCTGCATAATCCGATGTATCCATAGAAAATGCCTGAATGCATTGCCTCAACCGTATTACGCCCAATACATTTATCCGGGATTTCAACATCAATTCGAGGTAAACGAGCAGTTTTTTCATAAAGAGCTTCTTGGGAAATTCCTATTCCTGGAGCAATTGACCCTCCCAAGTATTCACGATTCGCATTAATTGCACAAAAGGTAGTTGCTGTTCCAAAATCGATAATCACTAAGTCACCACCATAAATATGCGCAGCTGCTACAGCATTAACAATTCGATCAGCGCCGGTTTCTTTTGGTTCCGCTCTTATTGATAAACCAGTACGAACTCCTGGACCGATCACCATTAATACATTTATCCATTTCTTCTCAAACAGTTCACGAAGATTATTGAGGACTGGCGGCACAACGCAGGATATCGCCACTTGATTTATATTTTTTTCCTCAATGCCTTGATCGGCTATGAGTTCTTTTAGTATATATCCCCATTCATCACTCGTTCGACGCGACGAAGTCGAAACTCTCCAATCAGCTAGAAGCTTTTCGCTATGAAAAACTCCGAAAGTGGTATGGGTATTTCCAACATCTATGGTTAAAAGCATATTCTTATCCAATTCACCACCTTGGCATGATACCTAGCATTATAATCCAATAATGTCATCTCTAAAATACCATGTAATAATCATATAAGCTATTCCGCAAATCCATTTGTGAGTTTGATGTATCAAGCTCTTAAAAAGGATTAAAAACGAAGGAGTGATAATTTTTTGCACTCAGTCTTTATTTGAAGTAGTGAAAAGCTATGGTAGGTCTAATTTTGGGCTTTCATCACCTTCTATTTTGTAAATATTGTGATATTTGAGTTTTGAGTATTGATTAATTAAATTTTATCCCTATCCTTACTTTCTCCCATCAAGTGAGAAGGAGCGATAGAGATGCCTCGTCCTGGGGATTCACATTTCAAATCCGTAAGGATCTCATCTCATAAACCTTTCTTCAAAATACTTTAAAGGATTGGATTCTCACGTTGCGCAAGACGCTCCTCAGAATAACCGAGAAAGTTAATGAGATTGCCACGTCTTTGTACTTTTAACAATAACGGATTAGTGAAACCGTACTTTTATCACCCTCCTATCATACAATGGTAGGAGGATCTATTCTGAAAATACTGGAATGATTTTTTATAGGTAATCATATTGAGCAACTAACCAGGATCTCATTCTGGGCTTTCACCCTCATCCTCACCTTCTCCCATCAAGGGAGAAGGAACGATTAATTCTTTTGTTCTTTTTCCCTCGCCCCTTCGTGGGAGGCTTTTTTCTTTTTTCCTCTCCCCTGGTGGGAGAGGATTAAGGTGAGGGGGTAACTCATTTTCATACTCATCTGGTGCTGCGAAGCAGCATGAGGGTTTATCCTGTAAAGATAGTAAAAAGTTAATGGCATTAAAAGCAAAACTAAAAAATTCTCATTTTGAAGGGAACTGGTGCTGCAATATTTTGACCAAAGGAAGAACAATTATCGCTGAAAAAATGAGTTCTAATGTTCCATTTAAAGCAATAATTGGAGCTATCTGTTGTAGGGTAAAATTCCCAAATAAAACAGCTAAACCTAAGACTCCTATTGTATTAACAAAAGTAGCTCCCAAGCTTGATGCAACGATACCAACATTTCCTTTCTTCAAACCAGTCCAAATATAAAAAGCAACTACACCAATCAATATTCGAGGAACAAAACAGGCAACAAGATTAACCCCCATGGCGAAGAACAAATTCATTGTAGAAAAAGCAAGGATAAGACCAACTAAAGCGCCAACCAAAGGACCACCAATTATACCAGCAACTATAGCTGGTATATGCATCGTCGTTGCTGATCCTGAGAGATTTGGTACCGGGATTAATCCAATAGGAGTTACACTGAGGATAATAGAAATTGCCCCTAACACACCAGCTAATACTATCTTTTTTGTTTGTAATTTCACGCTTTTCCCTCCGTTCCAGTTCTCTGCTGAGATACCAGACGGATAAAGTTTTCTTTATCCATCTCTCGCCGCCTTTTTGGTCGACGGTTTAGACTAAATTCGTCCCTATTTTCGATAAGCTAAAACATCCTTCTTTCAGTCTAAATTTTAACTTTATCAGTTTATTTTATTATATCACTTCGTGAAGGAAGCATAGGTAACCCTTCAGCGAATAAAATTGAATGGATAACAGCTTCGGCAACACTTTCATATAACCCCTGAAGTATGCTCAGATAGTTGGGACGTCGATCACCCATTGAAACCATAAAAATGGTATCCCCATCAAAAAGAGTTGCATAGGGTCGAATGCAAGTTGATAAAGCAGAATGAACAACATGAGAAAGCATTAAAAGGTCTTCTCTTGAAAAAAAATAGTCCAGAACAACCAAAGTCAAGGTGGTATTATAATAAGATGTAAAACCAGTATCATTTTGAATATTTTTCAAAAAGCCTTCAATTTCCCCGCTTTTGTTTCTTCTACCAGCTAATAATTGTCCATTTCTAGGATCATAAATGTCGCCTAATGCGTTGGTAACAATAAAAGTATGGATACCGTCTCGATGCTGAGGAGATTTTCCCCATCCAAAACCACTTTTCATAGCAAATCGAATTCCCGAGCTTTTTCCTACTGAAGCCCCAGTCCCAGCTCCTACCGTTCCTTCTTTTGGTTTCTCGGTTGCGTTCTCACAAGCAGTATAAACCCATTCTGAATGAGGAGCAGCATTTTTTCCAACTTCTAAATCATAGATAACTGCACCAGCGACAATTGGAATATTGGCGGCTTTGGTTTTATATCCAACTCCTTTTTGGCGTAGATACTCAACTGCTCCTGACATACTATCAATTCCAAATGAACTACCTCCAGAGAATACCAAAGCATCAATATTTTCAACCAATTGCCCCGGAGAAAGAGCATTGAGCTCCCTGCTTCCCGGTGCACCACCACGAACTGAGGCTATAGCGCGGTTTTTTCTTTCAAAAAGAAATACTGTACTCCCGGTATAAACACTTAAATCTGTATAATGCCCAATTTTCAACCCTTTCATGAATTAACTTTTAAATCCTTTCTCATGGTTTTATTGTTAAATTATAACTTTAAATATAATACTAGTATGATAATAGTTAAATATTTAATAATTACTCAATACCACATAATCTTTTTTATTTTTTTAGAGAAAAAATGAGTGAAATGAGGATGGACAAGTCGTCATTATAATTGACTATTTCTATGATAAGCGGCAACCACAATATGGGCAGAGCTTAAAATCAGGAGATACTTTTTTCCCGCATTTAGGACACACGCCAATTTTTTCTTCTTCTACATCAGGAACATAATTATCTAAAGCAGTTTTTATGGCTTGATGCCATTGTGAAAGGTCAACCATGCTGTCAAAAAATAATTCTTTTTCTCTTCCCCATTCATCTATATAACTCACCGAAAGATATTCTGGCTTTCGATTGACACGTCTTACATTCATACTAGGATGAAGTATGCCTTGAGAGATAAGTTCTTTTTCGGGGATTGTTTTGGTTTGACCAATCCGGGAGAGTGGAATTCGAAAAATGACTTTTTCGAAAGGAAAAGCAAATCCAAAAATATTTGCACCTTTTTCAAAATTCTCGAACCACAAACTTTTTGACATTAAAAAAAGGAGGCCTTCCGTTGTCGTTTCAAAACGGGCATGGCCTCCTAAATAACGGGCAAAAGATGAAAGGATTCTTTTTTCTGAATATTCACTTTCTTTTTCTTGCCAAAAATCAGAAACCGAGATCGTCTTTTTTCTCTTCAAACCCCAGACAATCGCTCCAATTATTAAAACTGCAAAAATTAAAATATATGAAAAGCCGCCCATGTTATTCCTTCGTCTTTAAAGCCGGGGCCTTTGAGTTTGATGAACTTCCACAGGTCGAACAATTCCCAGTGCTACAACCACTTGAACAATTTGAATGGGCAGGTGAAGAATGAGAAGAACGATAATCGGTACAGTAAAAACCGCTTCCCTTAAAAGATAAGCCCACACCCTTGCTTACTAGTTTTCTAACTCTCCCTTTACAGAGAGGACATTGAGTTATTGGTTTATCAGAGAATGATTGCAACTCTTCAAACACATTCCCACACTCTGTGCACTGGTATTCATAAATTGGCATTTTTGCTACCTCCCAGACCTATCAACTGCATCCCAATATAGCCCGGAGAAATCATCCCTCCGGGCTATATTATAGCATTTTTTATTTTTTAATAACCCATATCAGGGTTTGGTGGCATCATTGGGGGTGTTTTTTCCTTTTCAGGTATCTCAGTCACGACTGATTCGGTAGTCAACATTATGGAGGCGACACTAGCCGCATTTTGTAATGCTGCACGGGTTACTTTGGTAGGATCAATAATTCCTGCTTCATACATATCAACAAATTCATTGGTTAGTGCATTGTACCCAAAGGTTGGTTTCTCCGAACTTTTGATTTTCTCTACAATGATTGAACCTTCTTCTCCAGCATTTTCAGCAATCATTCGAGCTGGCTCTTCTAAAGCCTTTTTTATTATATTAGAGCCAATTTTTTCATCTCCGGTCAATGGCAAACTATCGATTGCTGAAGCACAGCGAATTAATGCAACTCCACCACCGGGAACTATTCCTTCTTCTACTGCAGCACGGGTAGCATGAAGGGCATCTTCAACCCGAGCTTTCTTTTCTTTCATTTCAGCTTCGGTCGCGGCTCCAACATGAATAACTGCGACACCACCGGCAATTTTTGCCAATCGTTCTTGTAATTTCTCACGATCATAATCAGAAGTGGTTTCTTCAACCTGACGCTTGATCTGGTTCATTCGGGCAACAATCTTATCTTTAGTGCCTTTTCCTTCAATGATAGTGGTGTTTTCCTTGTCAATTACTACTTTGCTGGCCTCTCCTAAATCATCAAGGGTTAGGTTTTCTAATTTAATTCCTAAGTCTTCGGATATAAAAGTACCATTCGTCATAATAGCGATATCCTCTAACATAGCTTTTCTGCGATCACCAAAACCTGGTGCCTTAACCGCTGCTCCATTAATGACACCCTTAAGCTTATTGACTACTAAAGTAGCAAGAGCTTCACCTTCAACTTCTTCAGCAATAATAAGCAAAGGCCTCCCTCGTTGAACAACTTTTTCTAATAGAGGAAGTAAGTCTTTAATAGCCGAGATCTTCTTCTCATAAATAAGGATATAGGGACTTTCTAAAACAACTTCCATGCGGTCGGGGTCAGTGATAAAGTAAGGCGAGAGATATCCTCTATCAAATTGAAGCCCTTCAACAACTTCTAAGGTAGTTTCCAATCCTTTGGCTTCTTCAACAGTGATAACTCCATCTTTTCCTACCTTTTCCATCGCATCAGATATAATATTTCCGATAGATTCATCATTATTGGAAGCAATGGTAGCAACCTGCGCAATTTCTTTTCTTTCACCAACTTCTCTACTCATTTCTTTTAACTTTTTAACGACTTCATCAACTGCTTTATCAATACCCCTTTTTAATAACATCGGGTTGGAACCAGCTGCAACGTTTCGCAAGCCATCACGATAAATTCTTTCAGCAAGAATAGTTGCTGTTGTCGTTCCATCTCCGGCATCATCGCTGGTTTTAGAAGCAACTTCTTTTACCAGTTGAGCACCAACGTTTTCTTTAGGATCAGCTAATTCAACTTCTTTAGCAACGGTTACTCCGTCTTTGGTAATTGTTGGTGATCCAAATTTCTTTTCAATAACAACATTTCTTCCTTTTGGACCTAAAGTCACTTTGACTGCTTCAGACAGAATTTTTACTCCTCTTAAAATTGACTGTCTGGCTTCTTCTTCAAAAATGATTGATTTCGCCATTATCGTGTACCTCCCTTCTACTACTCTTCGATAATTCCGAGAATGTCATCCTCTCGCATAATGAGATACTCTTCGTCGCCAATCTTTACTTCCGAGCCAGCATATTTCCCGAAAAGTACTCGATCACCTGCTTTTACTTCAAGAGGCATACGATTTCCATCTTCGTTTACTTTGCCACTACCAACAGCAACAATTGAACCTTGTTGTGGTTTTTCCTTTGCGGTATCGGGAATAATAATGCCGCCTTTATGAACTTCTTCTTCTTCGATCCTTTTTACCAGGATGCGATCTCCGAGTGGTTTAATATTCACTCGACATTCACCCCTTTCGGAAGTATTTATTTAATTTATCGTATCTCATTTTAACAATTTTTTTGGAAATTGCAAGAGGGTTAAAGTCAATCAAAATCAATTTCCTGTCAATTCGGCAATATATAATTTGAATTGTGGTTTATTTATGCAACATTTCTTATAAAAGTATGTCAAAATAACATATTTGACAAAATGAGAGAAGAAAATATTCCGTGTTTTGTTGGTTTACGATGATGAGGTAAAAAACTTTTTCGTGAGAAATTGATTTAAAAATTCCAATTCAATGAAATAAGAAGTATCTCAATTCATTCCCCTCAATAACGGAATTAAGTTGATTTTATTATTTAAAATCTCCTTTCGATCGTCCTTATTTAGAAAACCAACACACAATGACGGGAAGTCCTTTCGTGGCTTTCCCTACTATCTCTTACATTAAAATGGCATGAGTAACTTTTAAATATAGCTCTATTGTTTATCGAGATTATACTGTTCTATTTTACGGTATAGGGTTCGAAGACCGATTCCAAGGATTTGGGCGCTTTTACTCTTATTAAAACGATTTGCTTTAAGGGTTTCCCAAATTAAAATTTTCTCTGCTTGTTCCAAAGACATACCAACTTCAATTTGCAGCGATCGACCAGTTCCGATACCACTTTTAATGTGAACCGGGATGTCTTCAGGGAGAATCAGTTCACTTTCACTTAAAATAACCATACCTTCCAAGGTATTTTTTAACTCAGTAATATTGCCAGGCCAATGATATTCTAATAGCAAATTTAAAGCTTCTTTGCTAATTTTAATTGTCTTCTTATTGGTTCCTTCTTCAATTTCTTTTAAAAAAACATCAATTAGAAAAGGAATATCTTCCTTTCTCTCTTGTAGAGAGGGTACTTCAATTTTTACTGCATTGAGAAAATAAAAAAGATCATTACGAAAAATCCCTTTGGCAACTTCTTCTTCAAGAGGAATTTCGGTTGAAGTAATTATATGTAAATCTTTATCGCCTCGACTAAAACGGTTTTCCTCAAGAAAATCAATAAATTCAGTCTGAAGAGGATAAGGTAAAAGATGGATATCCTCAAAATAAATTGTTCCGGAAGGTAACTGATCAAGAGTATCCCTTTTTGAAGAAATACCAACATCGTGATAAAAAATTTTTCCCTTTAGAGCCCCGGACAGTAAATTACTACAGAGTATTTTGTAAAAACCTTCTTCATCAGGAAAGGCATATTTATGAATGGCTCGTGCTATCATTTCCTTTCCAGTGCCTGATTCCCCCAAAAGTAAAATCGGTCGTTTTATTTGTGAAACTTGAAGTATTAAAGAAAAAACTTTCTGCATTTTTTCTGATACCCCAGTAATTCCAGCAAAAGAATAACGATAGTCAATTCGGCGCTTTAAGTCTTTGTTTTCTTCCAGAAGAGTTATCCTCTCCTCTGTTCTTTTAATTGAGGAAAGTACTCTTGAAGGAGTAAGGGGTTGTGATAAGTATTCATAAATTCCTTTAGTGAGAAGACCCCGGACTCGATACGCATTCTCGTTTTCACCGAAGGCAATTATAACTATATTAGACCAACGTTGTTTGGCAACTGATAAGAGTTCAAAACCATTTTCTTGAATAATTTTCTCAGCTATAATCATTATTTCAATTGATTCTCTTTCTAAACAATTGATGGCCACGCTTCGATCTTTTACAGCAATAACATAATACCCCTCATCACGGAGTAAATTTGATAGCCTTTCTCGGATTAAAATATCTTCTTCAACAATTAAAATCTTACGCATGTTTTTTTCTTTAATGAGCACTCACTTCATTTTCATTCATTTTCATATCACCCTAAAAAAAGAAATTTTACTTCTAAAAAAACCCCCTGCCCAACTTAAACCATCTAACCAAAAACCCTTCTCATTTCAACAAATTAAAATCTAGTTATAATCTTACTATGATACCTTTTTCCATTGATTCCAGAGCTGCAGTAGCTATTCGAACGGCAGTAATTCCGTGGTCTGGAGTTGCTTGCTCGATGGTTCGATGGTTTTCAATACAATCAAAGAAATATTTTAGTTCTAGATAATAAGCATCATCATCTTGAGCGTTAATTTTTTCTTCTTTTTCACCCTCTCGATAGATAATTATAGGATTCGCATCTCCTCTTTGCTCAATATTTACTCCGGCACGGAATTCCCATTCAATAACACCTTCTGTTCCCAAAATCCGGTACCCCATTGTAAAAGGAAATTCTCCCTTCATCATCCAGCCGCCTTCGATATTTGCTATTATTCCATCACTATAACGAATGCTAGTTTGAGCATGATCCCAGGAACCATTAACCGACTGAACTCCTCGTGAAAATACTTCTATAGGCTTTCCCCCAACCCAGTTCGCAAAATCCAAGTCATGAATATGAAGGTCTAACGCAGCTCCGCCACTTAAATTTTGCTGAAGAATCCAGCTAACCACCGACCAAGTGGGCGAAACGCTGAGTCGGTAAGCATCCAAGGAGAGTATTTTCCCAATTTTTCCCTGTGTAACCAATTCTTTAGCTTTCTTATATTCTCCCCAAAACCGGAGCGCATGACCAATCATAAGCTCAACACCATTCAGTTGACAGGCATTTTTCATTGCTACAGCATCTTCGACATTTAAAGCCATTGGCTTTTCACAGATGATGTGTTTCCCGGCTTGAGCAGATTGCAAAACATAATCCCGATGCAAAAAGGTTGGCAAACAAACATCTACAATATCAACTTCCTTCTCCTCCAATAAACGAGGCAACGAAGAATAGTGAGGTATTGAATATTTTTCTTGAAAATTT
>Ga0334890_1003473_pt1 | contig 15897 bp, 14 predicted proteins | sample GraSluR1_MG_3_FD_207220 | JGI IMG/M metagenome (GOLD analysis project Ga0334890, IMG submission 207220) | Sludge microbial communities from methane-producing bioreactor in Wageningen University, Netherlands - Granular Sludge_31_08-R1 | ecosystem: Engineered > Bioreactor > Anaerobic >... | reverse complement strand
TGATGATGTATGTATCTGGGGCAGAATTTTTGGTGCGAAATGAACTACAAAATACACCCAAGCTGACTGAAACTGAATATGAAGAATTTCAGCGAATTCTGCCAGAGCGAATGTCGTTGGTTAATGATTTCGGCGGTTACGCTCTGTTTGAGCTTGTGAATGGACATTAATTACCGCGATAAGAATCATTGAAGCGAGTTGTTGGATAAACTGTATAAGCCCAGGTGTGTTCAGTCGCTTGGGTGCTTCAGGAACTGCCCTGAGACCAGCAGCCCGATCACCACAAAAAGGGGTAGTGGAAGCAGATCGAAATAAGCAAATATGATCCCATTCACGAGCGGGGTGCGGGTGAGGGCGACAAACACCCAGCTTAGCAAAATATAGCCAAGGAGAATGCTTTCAGCCAGTTGAGGATGGTTTGGATGGCGCTTAAGCTGGACAATCAACCACGTTACGAATGGTAAGAGCACGACCAGATTGGTGCGGGTGGATGCAATTCCGCTGAAGGGCAATAGGGCCAGGGTGACTCCGGCGCTCCACGACAAGACCGAAAATGGCTGCTTGTAGCTGCGATACCAGACGTAAGCCAACAGTAGGAGGGATACGAGGCTGAAGCCGCGGCCAATCCATGTTGCGACCGTCGCAGGCAGCACACCTGCAAAAATGGTGGCTGGAGTATTGGGCTGGGCAACCCCGGGATAGACGAATACCTGGCGGAAAAATTCGGCAAACCATTGCGGTAAAAAGATAAACGAAACTCCCATCAAAATTGCGACACTGATAGCGGAGGAGGTCATTATCTTCCAGCGTTTGTTGGAGAACGCCCATAACCACACCAAAATGAAAAACAAGACCGTTAATTGGGGTTTGATGGTGGCAAGCGCCAGCATTAAACCAGCAACTGTATCTTTTTCTTTTTGAATGAAAAAGAGGGAGAGAACAATGAACAGTGCTGCCAGCGATGCCGGATTGCCTTCGATGGTGGCGATCAACATGTCTGCACTGATCAGTGAAAACATCAGAAGGAGCAATAAGAGAGAAGCGGTGGGGCGGTATCGGCAGATGCGCAAGCTGAGCAATATGATGGTGATGTGGCAGAGTTGCAGGAACAGCATCCATAATGCCCTCGCTATCACTAAATCTTTGATCAATGCGAATGGCAGGATGAAGGGCACGATGTAGTAAGGGTAGGCAAACAAACCGGGGGCTTCGCCCGGCAGGGCGGCACGGCCGTAACGCAATAATTGAATCTGGTAAGAGACTTCGTCGGAATAGGGGTTTTCTACTCCCTCATACACCATCAATTGAACAGGCAGCCAGCGTGTGAGGAAATCGGAGCCGGCGTTGGTGAGTTGTGAAAAACGCAAGTTAATCCACAACAGCGCTGCGAAGGCAATGAGGATCAGACAAATGAATAGCAGGCGCTGTTTTAGTGGTGTCTGGTTTGAGATTTTTTCGGTCATGGGTGTTCTTGTGAGGGGATTTTCTATCATTATACAGGGGTTGAGCAATAGTGTGTTTGAAACGCAGGCCTGAGCCTGTGACAGAAGTAAGGTAGTATTTTCAACCTTTCCCCATTTTACTTTTTCTGATTTTCTAAAGAGCATTTGTACTACAATTATCTTGTTCACCAATGTTTTAATCTCCTGAAAGGTAGGTATAGTATGTTTCCAAGGTTTTCACCAATCACTGAGGAACTGCAATCAGAGTTCCACAATCCTGAATGGCTCGAAAATGCCATCATTTATGAAATCTATCCGCAATCTTTTTATGACACCTCCGGCGACGGTATCGGCGATCTGCCAGGGATTATCTCAAAATTAGATTACATCCAGTCGCTGGGCGCCAATGTGATCTGGCTTAACCCCTGTTTTGTTTCACCGTTTGGCGATGCTGGCTATGATGTGGCGGATTTTTACCGGGTAGCTCCGCGTTACGGCACCAATGAGGACTTACAGCAGTTGTTTTTAGAGGCTCACCAGCGCGGTATGCGCGTGCTGCTTGACCTCGTTGCCGGCCATACATCGGTCGAATGCGAGTGGTTTAAGCAGTCTGCCAGACATGAGCGCAACGAATATTCTGACTGGTACATCTGGAATCCGAATCCGTTTGCGAGTATGTTCGGCGGTGGTTCACGCCATCAATTCATCTCTGGCATGACGGAGCGTTTCGGCGGTTACATGCCAAACTTCTACCCGCTGCAGCCTGCCCTTAATTATGGTTTTGCCAACCCTGATCCTGACCAGCCCTGGCAACAGGCAGTGGATGCGCCTGGACCCAAAGCGGTGCGGGCTGAGCTGCGCAAAATTATTCAATTTTGGTTGGATATGGGCGCTGACGGTTTTCGCGTCGATATGGCCGCCTCGCTGGTGAAGGATGACCCCGGTTCCCGCGCGACCATTCAACTATGGCGTGAGATTCGTGCCTGGCTGGATGAAAAATTTCCCGAAGCGGTGTTGATCTCTGAATGGGGGCGGCCTGACCGTGCTTTGAAGGCTGGTTTTCATGTGGATCTCTACCTCGATTTTGCCGGTGCAGGGATGAGATCTCTTTTCCGTAAGCATCACAGTATGATGGGGTTTGGTGGGGGTGATTTTAGTTTCTTTGATCCGGAAGGGCTGGGGAATATCAGGGAATTTGTCGACGAATATGACCAGCGTTTCCATGCTACTCGCAAAGCCGGCTATCTGTGCCTGTTCTCGGGCAACCATGATATCACCCCGCGCCTTGGCAAGGGCCGATCATTTGAAGACCTGAAACTGGCTTATGTCTTCCTGTTGACCATGCCGAGCATCCCAAAAATCTATTATGGCGATGAGGTCGGCATGGCGGGCGTGGCGGGCTTGCCTTCCAAAGAAGGCGGTTATATGCGCACAGAAGTGCGAACCCCCATGCAATGGAATCATGAGAAGAATGCCGGTTTTTCAACCGCAGCAGCGGAGCAGCTGTACCTGCCGGTGGAACCTGACCTTGACAGCCGCACGGTGGCTGACCAGGATAATGACCCTGATTCTTTGCTGAATGCCATCCGCGATCTGACCTGCTTGAGGCTGTCGCATCCGTCGCTGCACAATCACACCGATTACCGTGTGGTATATGCCAAAGCAGGGCGTTATCCGTTTGCCTATCTGCGCGAAGGCGGTGGTGAAACGGTGCTGGTTGTATTGAATCCGGCTGATCATATGGTCGAGGTGACTCTGACAGAAGATTCTATTCCAACGGGCTTGAAAACTGTTGCAAGCCTGTGGGGTATTGAGGCCGGATTAACGCAAACAGATGAAGGTTGGCAGATTGCGCTCCCTGGCGTCTCTGGAGGGATTTACCAGTTGACTTAATACACATGGTTGTCAAAACTTGAGAGGCTGTAAAAATCCATTAGTTCACTTCAAATTTTCGTTGCAGCCTCTTGTTTTGTTGTTGAGTTGCCGGTAAATTTTTTTCTTAAATGGGTGACATTGCATGAATATTTTCTTATGGGAGGGGGCTCAGGATAGGCTCCATTTATTTAAAATTTCCTTTATAATTCCAGCATTGTTGCCTCTTTTTTATGCCAATACACGGTATTTTTTTATGGACATTGTGACAACTGACATGGATACTGCTCAAAAAGAACCTCTTAACCCCGAGTCTGTTGTTGCGCTCTGGTCGCGCACTTATAACAAGGAAGGCAAGCCGGACTGGTCGCACATCTTTCCCTATTATCATGACGATATCATCTTTCAGGACACCATTCAGCGGATTGAGGGCAAAGAGGATTTTTTGGTGATGTGCGAGCGCTTGACCCAGCGCTGCGAACAATTGAACATGGATATTGATTCGATTGTGATGGACGGTAATATTGTTTTCTTTCAATGGAAGATGGTGATGATTTTCCGCAAATTTCCCAGTACACCTATCTATGGTTGTACCAAATTGACCCTGGATGAGGATGGCATGATCGTTGAGCAGCGAGATTATTATGATCTGTGGGGTGATATCTTTAACGGCATCCCGCGCTTTAAGAAAATGTACCGGCGATTTATGCGCAGATACTTTGGATAGGGGGAGCAAATGCAGGTACCGGAAGAACTCCAATTTATGGTCAATGCGCGCATGCCGCAAAAAACGACAGACGCCCGAGTGGACGGTAAGGTATGTGTGCTCACAGGCGCAACCGCAGGTGTTGGCTATGTGGCAGCGCGGCGTCTGGCGCAAGGCGGGGCCAATCTGGTGCTGGTTTGCCGCAATCCGGAAAAAGCAGTGCGTGTCCAGCATGAACTGGTCAATGACTACGGGGTTGAGGTAGATATTGTGCTGGCCGATTTTTTACATTTGGATGAGGTGCGCAGCGCCGCGGCAAAGGTCCTTGCAAAAACACCGCGCATCGACCTGTTGGTGAATAATGCTGGTATTCATGCTACGCAACGGCGCCTGACGCCGCAAGGATTGGAGTCTGTTTTCTGTGTGAACCATCTGGCCTCTTTTCTATTCACCCGTCTGCTGCTTGACCGCCTGCGGGATTCTGCCCCGGCCCGTATCCTGTATATCAATTCTGAGGGGCACCGCTTTAACGGGCTTGACCTGGATGATCTGGATTGGTCAAAACGGCGCTATAAAGGGCTGCAGGGCTATGGCGCTGCCAAGACAGCGCAGCTATTGACGATCTGGGATATGAACGATGTTTTGCAGGGCAGTGGCGTCACCATCAATGCCATGCATCCCGGTGCTGTGCGCAGCAACATCGGTATGGACAATGGGTTTCTATATCGCTTCTACCAGCGCTATATCTTATGGTGGTTCCTCAAAGCCCCGGTGATTGCTGCCGATGCCATTTATTACTTGCTTGCTGCACCCGAAATGGCGGACGAGAGCGGTAAATTCTACAACCTGACGACACAAGAAAAACCAGCCGCTCACGCGTTGGATCGAGTTATGGGCAAGCAGGTCTGGAAAATATCTGAACAGTTAACCGGTTTGTCAGATTTGATATAATAGTGGTGGTAACATATTCCACAGACGTGATGTAGAGGAGTGTTCAGTATGGGGTATGATGTGATCGTGGTCGGAGGCGGAATTGCAGGACTGATTGCGACGGCTTACCTTTCTAAGGCGGGGAAAAAGGTGCTTCTTTGTGAAAAACAGTCCAATTGCGGCGGGCTGATCAACTCGTTTGAACGCGATGGATTTGTCTATGACGGTGGCATTCGTGCGCTGGAAGATTCCGGCATTCTTTTCCCGATGCTCGATAACCTGGGGATTGAAATCGAGTTTGTTAAGAATCACGTTTCTATGGGGATCGAAGATAAGGTCATTCAGTTTACGTCTGAGGAAAGTCTGGCGGATTACCAGACGCTATTAAACGACCTGTATCCTGAGAGCGCTGCCGAGATCGCATTGATCATCGAGAAGATTCGCGAAATCATGTATTACATGGAAATTCAGTACGGCATCAAGAACCCCATGTTCCTCGATTTCAAAAAAGACCGTGAATATATGCTAAAGAAAATTATGCCGTGGATGTTCAAATATGCCACCACGGTGGGGAAAATTTCCGCGATGAATGAACCTGCCGAAAACTATTTGCGGCAGTTCACCCAAAACCAGGCTTTATTGGATATTATCACCCAGCACTTTTTCCAGAAAACGCCTGCCTTCTTTGCGTTAAGTTATTTGAAAATCTACCTTGACTACAATTATCCGCGCGGGGGAACCGGGAAGTTGATCGAAGCCTTGGTTGATTTCATCCGGCAGCAAGGCGGCCAGATTCAGACCGATTGTGTCATTGAAAATGTTGATCCTGCACGTCATCAGGTGAGAGATCAACAAGGCAATCTGCATGAATACCGGCAATTGATCTGGGCAGCGGACAACCGAACCCTCTACCAATTGCTTGACCTCAGCGCACTCAACAGCCAAAAACAACGAGAAACTATTCAGGCAAGGCAGCAATTGCTGGAAGATAAACGCGGCAATGACTCCATCTTCACCCTGTATCTGGCGGTGAACCGTGACCGACAGGCATTTGAGAAGATCGCCAGCGAGCACTTCTTCTACACACCCAAGCGCGATGGACAGTCACAGGCGGGTCCGATTCCTTATGGACAAAGCCGCGAGGCTGCTGAGCAATGGCTGGGGAAGTATTTTGCCCTGACCACCTATGAGATTGCCTGTCCGGTCATGCGCGATGCCAGCCTGGCGCCGGAAGGCAAAACCGGCCTGATCATCAGTGTTTTGTTTGATTATCAATTCACCAAACAGATTCAAGAACAGGGCTGGTATGAGGAGTTCAAAAAACTGTGTGAAGAACTCATGATCAATGCACTCGATCAGAGTATCTTCCCCGATATCCATGCCGAAGTGATTCACCAATTTTCCTCGACCCCTCTCACCATGGAGCAGTTGACTGGCAATCATGAAGGTGCCATCACAGGCTGGTCGTTCCTCAATGAGGTGATGCCCGCTGAAAGCCGCCTGACAAGAATCATGAACGCGGTAAGAACCCCGGTGGCGGACGTGTGGCAGGCGGGGCAGTGGACCTACAGCCCGTCAGGGCTGCCTATCTCGATATTGACCGGCAAAATCGCAGCTGACCAGGTGAGCCGGAAGCTGGGCAAAAGGAAATAGGTGGCAGCCAGCCATCATCTTGACCGCTCCAGATAGGATTGGTTCTGATTTTTGGAATCAACGCCCTTGTTATCTGCATTGATTCGTGCTACGCTCAGAATAGAAAAATTAGATTTCCCTGGCCTGGCTAAGACCGGGTTATCATCACCCAAATGTCTTTGGCAAATTCTCCAAAGATTGACGAAAACAATCGAAATGAATCCATCACTGATTGCTCAAAAAAAGACCCCCATCCAAAACTGGCAGCAATTTACGGCGCAAATTAGAGAAACCGATTGTAAACTTCTGAAAACACTTGATCAATTTCAGCAGGCGGTGCTGGTAACCGGTTGTCAGCGTTCTGGCACAACGATGCTGGCCAGGATCATTTTCCAGAGTGAGGGGATGGTGAACTACTGGCAAGGCCGTGATGACGAATTGGATGCTGCGCTTATTTTGGCCGGGCGCAAGCCTGCTCCTGCATCTGGCAGGTATTGCTTTCAAACCACGTATGTAGATGAGCATTATGTTGAATACTATCAGCATAGCGGGGAATACAAAATTATTTGGATGCTGCGCAACCCGTTCTCGGTGGTTTATTCGCTTTTGTACAATTGGGCGCCGCGATCGCTGGATGGCACATTCAAGGCTTGCGCTGCCGGCGAAATAAAAGGTTTTGACAGCGCCCTTTATCATTATTTCGGCATCAAAGCAGTCAGCCGGGTTCACAAAGCCTGTGATGTATATGTTGCCAAGACGCGCCAATTGATTGAGTTGTTTGGTGTCTTCGGCGGTGAAAAAATGCTTGTGGTTGACTACGATGATCTGGTTTTGAATAAAGAGTCAGTCCTTCCCGAAATCTATGAGTTCATTGACCTGCCATATAATCCGGTTTATCACACGAAAATTCATCAGGATAGCATCCAAAAAAAGTCCAGGTTAACACAACATGAAATCAGAATCATCAGTCACATGGCACAATCAATCTACGAGACAGCTTTGCTGCTGAAAAATATTTGATTGGCGGCTGTGGGTAAGGGGGCTTGTTGTCATTTCTGAATAGACTATGCTATAGCTACTCCTGTTAATAGATGCGTAGAGAAATATCTTTGTGAATTTGCAACAGGATGTTGTTTGGCTTTATTTTGATAGAACAGTCTGATTACGGCGGGGACGGTACAGCCATCTATTTGTGCCATACCATCAGGCACACTTACCGTGTTGACCCGGCTATAGATAATGGCTATAATCACATTAACAATGGCAAGAAGAATTTTTAAGATTACAGTTTTGTAAAGTACTTTTTAAAAGATAGCAGCCTGTTGGCATTTCAACCCATTGTTTTTTTGTTCATAGTTTGTGGGAATTGGGCACGTTCGTTGCAACAGGAAATGGTGACATCGCTACTCAATCAAGGGGAATACTACATTATTGATGGGATCTCATTAAACTGACACTACTTCCCATATTCAGTCACCCAGCTTTCAGGAAATTAAGTCATTATTCTTTTTGTTCTGCTTCATTATTACGGTAAGAGAGAGTCAGGAAGCAATCGGTGGGTACAGAAACCAAGTCAGAACAATCCATTCGAGTCGTCATCATTGATCCAAAAGCCTTGGTGCGTGCTGGACTGGTTCGCGTTGTTGATGAACAACCGGATATGAAGGTCGTGGGGGATAGCGGGCAGTGGGATGAGGGAATGGAGCTTGTCGAAGCTCAACAACCCGATATCATCCTGCTGAAACTGGCTCCTGCCTGTGATCTGAGTCCGGACTACATCCCCAAATTACTAAAGAAATCGAAACTTTCTCGCATCATTTTGCTTTCGCTGCCTGAGGAAGGCGAGCAATTGACTATTCGCGGGATTGAACAGGGGGCGCTTGGTGTTGTGTGTAAATCACAGAGCCCCGCTGTGCTGATCAAAGCCATTCGCAAGGTGAATGAAGGCGAAGTGTGGATCGATCGCTCATTGGTGGCAGATTTCATTCATTCGGTTTCGCACGGTCATGAACCTGAGCTTCAGGACCCGGCCGAACAAGCTATTTTGGAACTCACGGAACGGGAAAAAGATGTCATCAAACTAATCGGGCGGGGTTACAAGAATCAGCAAATTGCCGAGCAATTGAGCCTGAGTGAGTCGACCATTCGGCACCATCTTACTTCTATATACAGCAAATTAACGGTCACGAGCCGGTTGGAGTTATTGGTGTTTGCTAATAGCCACAATATAGTGTAATTTTCTGCGGAATTTCGCCATCTGAAACAATTGCAATAGCACAAATGTGCCATCAGACCGGGTATATATATGCCCGGTCTGTGTTTATTTAGTGGCGGTTTGTTGCAATAAAAGTCAATCTGTTTTGCCGATGTAAATCCTTCAGCAATTGCCTATAGTTAACAAACCCCAAGTTAATCATTACTTTCTTTGCCTGAGAGTAACAGAATCAGAAAGCGGAGGTTTCCTATGAATCAGGATTCCAAACGTGCTTTCATTGAAGAACGACGATCCTATGAAAGAATTGTTTGTGACTATGCCGGCATCGTTCGCGGTCGTTTTGGTGATGGAAAAAAATTCGAGGAAATCGTCAAAGTGCTTAATCTCAGTGCAGGGGGGGCGTATCTGACGATCAATCGCACTGTAGAAGTGGGGCAGATCATTACCGTGAAAATCTCATTTCCTACCGGCTCACTTGATTACGGAAGCTCCAACGTCACCACCAGGGCGATTGTGGTTAGAACGGAATTATTTGGCGAAGGCGTGTTGGGTGTTGGCATCCAGTTCTTGAATTTCCGTTTTTATTGATCATTGGCAACGAAAATTTTCTCTCTTCTTCTTTTGACACAAGATTTGTTAATGTTTCATCTTTACAGATAGACAATTGATTTTGTTACAGGTTCAACCTCCCAACCGGCAGCCATAACTATGTCGGAAGGGCGGAGCACGGCCAGCAGACAAAAATACCGATTATGAAAAGTGGATCGATACTATGAGAAGTGATATTTATATACCCGATTTTTCTCTGTCAACAAAATACCACCGGCGGACGACCCGCAACCCTTCGCAAGCCTTGCAGCGATCACAGTGGAAATATCTGACCTGGGGCTACAAATGGATGGATACCTTGATGATTATGGTTGGTTTTGTGCTGGCCTATCTGGTGCGATTCAACGCCAATCTGCCCTTTTTCTATGTGCACGAAGAGAATTCTCAATTGCTGTTTTATTTCCTCTTGGGGCTGCTGTTGTTGCCCATCTGGCGGCTCACTTTTCGTCTGTATGGTTTGTATGCTGTTAAAGAAAATTTGTGTCGGACACGCCTGTTCTCCAAATTATTCAGCGCCACCACTATCCCCATGTTTGTGTTGATCGTGGTGGACTTCCTTGTCAATGAAATTACAATTGCGCGTGGTTGGATAATCTTGATTTGGGGTTTTGTCTATCTACTGACCATTGCCGGCCGTGTAGTGATGCAGGCTATTTTTTACCGGCTGCGGCTGAGAGGGTATTTTTTGATCCCTACCATCATTGTCGGTGCCAACGAAGAATCACGGCTGCTGGCAGGGCAGTTTTTGAATGAGCGCTATTCAGGTTTGCAATTGGCAGGGTTCGTTGCTGACGGGCTAGAAGCAGGAACGCCTGTATTGGGCGATCTGACTGTGTTGGGGTCGTTGTCAGAGGTGGAGGCTATCACCCGCGAAATTGGGGTGCAGGAGGTGATTGTCACTTCCAGCGCGGTTAACAACCAGCAAATTCTGTCGCTGTTCCAATTGTTTGGCATGACAGATGAAGTGACCATGCGACTGTCATCCGGTTTATACGAGATCATCACCACCGGGTTGGAAATCGATAACTTTGCATCGGTGCCATTGGTGAAGGTCAATGAATTTCGTTTGACAGGGGTTGATCATTTCTTGAAATTCATGCTTGATATTTCTTTTGCACTGGCCGCAATGGTGTTTGTGATTCCCTTGACCATTGTTCTCGGTATCTTGATCAAGCTGGATTCACCCGGCCCGATCTTCCACCGGCGGCGAGTGATGGGGGTGAAGGGCAAAGAGATTGATGCTCTTAAGTTTCGCACCATGTATGTCAATGGCAACGAAATACTGGAGGACTATCCTGAACTCAAGAAAAAACTGGAAACAGAGCATAAGTTGAAGGATGATCCGCGGGTTACGCGCATCGGCCGCATTATCCGCACATTGAGCCTGGATGAGTTTCCGCAATTCTTCAATGTGCTGCGTGGTGAAATGTCTGTGGTCGGGCCACGCATGATCTCGCCTGAGGAGATGGTGGAGTATCGGAAATATGGCATGAACCTGCTGACGGTGCGTCCGGGGATCACCGGATTATGGCAGGTAAGCGGCCGCTCAGATATAACTTATCAGGAGCGGGTGCAGATGGATATGTATTATATCCGCAACTGGAGCATCTGGATGGATCTGCAACTCATTTTCCGCACGCCCCAGGCAATGATCAGCCGGCGCGGAGCCTATTGAACCCAAGGAAAATGATGAGTCGGGGAGAATCCTTGAGGAAATACCTATGAAAATTCTGGTTACTGGCGGTGCTGGATTCATTGCCTCGCATGTGGTTGATCTATATCTGGCGCATGGGCACGAGGTGGTGATCCTTGATGATCTTTCGACCGGACGAGTTTCGAATTTGAATCCAGCGGCAAAATTTGTGGAGATGGACATCCGCGACCCAAAGGTGGCAGATGTTTTTGCGGAAGAAAAGCCGGATGTGGTCAATCATCATGCCGCCCAGATGGATGTGCGCCGGTCAGTGGTTGATCCGCTGTTTGATGCCAGTGTGAACATTTTGGGTTCGTTAAATTTAATGGAAAACGCGCGAAAACACGCCGTGAAGCTTTTTGTGTATATATGTTCCGGCGGGGCTGCCTATGGTGAGCCGAAATATCTGCCGTGCGATGAGGAACACCCCATCGATCCGATCTGCCAGTATGGCGCCAGCAAACACACCGTGGAACATTACCTGTACATGTATCACATCAATTACGGCCTGGAATACACGATATTGCGCTATCCCAATGTGTATGGGCCGCGGCAGGATCCGCAGGGTGAGGCGGGGGTGGTGGCGATTTTCGCTGGGAAGATGCTGCGCGGAGAACAGGTCACCATTTTTGGAGATGGTGAGCAGGTGCGGGATTTTGTGTATGTGGAGGATTGCGCCAGGGCGAATGTATTGGCAATCACCCGGCCGCACGTCAGCAACATCTATAACCTGGGTTCTGGCAGGGGCCTGTCGGTGAATCAGATATTCCAGACGCTCAAGGAGATCATCGGATATCCCTATGGGCCGATCCATCTGCCTGCCAAAATGGGTGAAACGCGCAAGATCTATCTGGATGCTGCGCGAGCGGAGCGCGAATTGGGGTGGAAAATGGAGGTCTCGCTGCAAGAGGGGATGCTCCGAACAGTTGATTACCTGCAAAAGGAGGAGGTAAAGACGTGATCATTGTACAAGCACCACTGCGGATCAGCCTGTTTGGGGGTGGCACCGATTTCTCGGATTATTATCGGCAGGATGGCGGCTGTGTGCTTTCGACAGCCATTGACAAATACATCTTTGTTGTGATCAAGCAGCGCTATGATGACATGCTGCGCATCGGTTATACCAAGACAGAACTGGTGGATCGTGTGGATTTGATTGAGCATGAACTCATCCGGCATGCGCTGCAAAAAACCGGCATTACCAAAGGGGTTGAGATCACCACCATGGGTGATATCCCGGCTGGCTCAGGCCTGGGTTCTTCCAGCGCGGTGACGGTGGGTGCGCTGCATGCCATGTACGCTTATTTGAACGAATCGGTGACAGCCGATCGCCTGGCGAAGGAAGCCTGTGAAATTGAAATTGAGGAGCTGCAAAAACCGATTGGGGTACAGGATCAATACATTTCGGCCTTCGGTGATCTGCGTTTCATTGAGTTCCACCCTGATGGCCGTATAAAGGTCAATCGGGTTGATATGGAACCGTCCATCAAGCGGCGGCTGAATGAAAACCTGTTGATTTTTTTCACCGGCGTGACCCGCAGATCCAGCGGTATCCTTACGGAGCAGCGCCAGAATATTGACCTTCATCTGGCGGTGTTGGGTGAGATGAAGCAGATAGCCCGTACCGCATACGACGAACTGGTTGCCGGTAATATTGATGCGCTGGGACGGCTGCTGCATGAGAGCTGGCAGCTGAAGAAACAACTCGCCAGCCGCATTAACAATGGGGTTATTGAAGAGGCTTACCAGGCTGCGCTGGCAGCCGGCGCACTTGGCGGCAAGATCGCAGGGGCTGGTGGTGGCGGTTTTCTGCTGTTGTACTGTCCGTATGCCTACCGGTCGCAAGTGCGCCAGGCGCTGCACAAACTGAAGGAGCTTCCCTTCCAGTTGGAGCCTGACGGCAGTAAGGTCATCTTTAATTACCAGCATTCCTCCCTGATGTATTAAGGAAGAGGATGGTTTGTCTGCTGCCATATGGAGTCCAGGGCTTCATACAGGGAATCAAACAAGGGAAATGGCTGCAGTAAGTGTGCCTCAGGCAGGGCAGCCTGAACGGCACCGCGGCCAGTTCGTACGATGATTGATTCGCGCACACCGGCAGCCCGCCCGGTAAGCAAATCCGCGAGAGAATCTCCGATCATGAAGGAACGGCGCAGGTCTATGTGGAATTCTTCGGCAGCTTGTAGCAGCATTCCCGGGCGCGGTTTTCGGCAGTCACACTGGTCTTGCGGGGTGTGCGGGCACATAAAGACGGCATCCACCCGCCCGGCAGCATTTTCTATTTCGCCAACGATGTGATGATTAATGGTATCAGCCTGTGCCATGGTAATTATGCCGCGGCCGATGGCAGATTGATTGGTAACAACAATGATTTTGTAAGGACCGCCAGCGGCTTTGTGCAGCGCAGCCAGTGCGGCAGGGATGAAAGCGACATCGTCGCATGAACGAACGTAGTTCGCACGGTTTTCAATGATGACACCATCGCGGTCAAGAAACAAGGCAGTATGCATTGATTCCATTATAGAGGAAATCATCCCAGAATTCATCAACCATATTCAATGCAATGATTCATCATCACTGGCCTAATCCATCGGAGAGATTCCTGTGACTTTTCACACACCGCAACAAGAGATCAATAAAGAGGAAAAAACAAGACCCGGCATTGGCTTGTATCTGCGACGCCAGGCGGACGGTTTCGGCCGTTATCTGTTGGAACAGGGGCTAAGTTTCTTGATCGGCTGGGTGCCAACCTTCGTGGGCATAGGATTGCGGGCAGTTTTTTACCGGCTCATGTTGAAGATGCATGACTGGGCGGCGATCGAAAATGGCGTCCGATTGCGCTTCGCCAACCACATCTGCCTGCACAATGGCGTTTACATTGACCAGGGCGTCTATTTGCATGCCTGTCCGGGCGGGATTGACATCGGGGAGAACACAATTGTGATGCATGGAGCGGTACTGCATGTGTATAACTTCCGCAATCTGCCGCATGCCGGGATTCACATCGGACAGGACAGCCTGGTGGGCGAATATAACGTGATTCGTGGGCAGGGCGGGGTCTCCATTGGCGATCGCGTGTACACCTCTCCTTTCACGCAAATCCTGGCGGTGAACCATGTATTCGATGACCCTCAACGCCCTTTTGTGGAGCAGGGCATCACGGCGGAAGGCATTGTGATCGAAGATGATGTCTGGATCGGTGCGGGGGCGATCATCACCGATGGTGTGCGGGTGGGACAGGGGGCTGTCATTGCCGCTGGCGCGGTGGTGACGGAAGATGTGCCGCCGCATACCGTGGCGGCGGGCGTGCCCGCGCGGGTGATCAAGCAAATTGACGGCAGCCAGCCGGCTGGCGCCAAGAATCGCAAGGTTTACTTTTCATAGGAGGATGCTTATGACTATGCTTTCGATTGTCATTCCTGCTTACAACGAAGAAAATGGAATCAAAGAGATCATGGAGCGTGTCCTGAAGGTGCGCACAAGCCTTCAAGAAACTGGTATTGACGAGATGGAACTGGTGGTGGTGAATGACGGCTCGAAGGATGGCACGCTTGAGGCAGCAAACGATATCGCCAGTCAGTATGATTGTGTGCGCATCCTCTCGCACCCGCAAAATCGCGGATATGGGGCAGCGCTCAAAACCGGTTTTGCGCAATCGCGCGGTGATCTGGTCGGTTTTCTGGATGCAGATGGCACCTATCCCCCCGAATATTTTCCACAACTCTGCACGGCGGCGTTGAATGGGGCGGAACTGGTCATCGGCACGCGCATGACGGGCGAAGAAAGCCAGATGCCGGCAACACGCAGGTTGGGGAATGTTATTTTTGCCAACATGTTGTGTTTGTTGGGCTGGCAGCATGTGACCGATTGCGCCAGCGGTATGCGGGTTTTCCACAAAGAGATTCTGGCGCACCTGTCACCCTTGCCGGATGGGCTTAACCTCACGCCGGTGATGAGCACCCGCGCGGTGCATGAGGGCGTTAAGATGGTGGAGGTGCCCATCCCATACAGTGAGCGGGTTGGCCGCTCCAAACTCAGTGTGGTACGGGATGGGCGCTTGTTCTTCACCTCGATGGTGTGGACGGTGCTTTCCTATAACCCGGTCAGGGTGTTAGGCATCGCCGGGCTGATGGGGGTGGGGTTTGCCGCACTGGTGGGCCTGGGGCTGGTGACTGCGCGCTTGTCGGGTGTCACCGCGCTCAACCCCTGGTGGGTGTTCACCTTATTCGCCGCATTGGTGCTGGGTGTGGCTGGCATCAGCCTGTTTGCGTTGGGCGTAACCTTCAACTATCTGGTGTCTTTGTTCTATCAAGAACCTGTGCGGCAGGGTTTGTTCGGCAAACCGATGTTTAAGAAACCACTGGAACATCAATTCGGCTGGATGGGGGTGGTGTGCATGGCGGTCGGTTTGCTGATCGCACTGGTTTCCTTTGTCTTTAGTTTGAACGGCTGGGAGATCGCACGTTTGTGGCTGTATCTGTTGGGTGGGGCGTTGATCAACCTGGTCGGCATTCAATTAATCATTTACTGGCTGCTTATCAGTGTGCTGCATGACCTGAGCCAGCGTGATTTGTTGACACAGGCAGATATGCAGCCCTGGTAGCGACAAATGCCGACCAAATAAATGGAATATGAAAGAATCCAATAAGACAGTGAACGAATTCAAAAATTACGGCACCAATCCATTGAAAATTGTGCATGAAGCCAATTTCCCTTCGGCTGACCACATCGTGCAGGATGTCATAAATGCTGAACAACGCCCTGCGGAGGCGGTGGATATCCTGTTGATCAATCCACC
>Ga0334890_1003466_pt1 | contig 15915 bp, 11 predicted proteins | sample GraSluR1_MG_3_FD_207220 | JGI IMG/M metagenome (GOLD analysis project Ga0334890, IMG submission 207220) | Sludge microbial communities from methane-producing bioreactor in Wageningen University, Netherlands - Granular Sludge_31_08-R1 | ecosystem: Engineered > Bioreactor > Anaerobic >... | reverse complement strand
ACTGAACTTCCTTGCCAAAGCCAGTTTCATTGTCCAGATTACCTAAGGAAAAATCGAGATTGGAATAAATGTAGTCAATCTTTTTAGTTATTTCCTGCCAGGCATTTTGATCTTTTTGGTCGATAACTTTTTGTAATAATACTGGAATCCCGGCATAGGCTTTTGAGACTTCCATTCTGACTCCAGAAACTGGTGAACCTTCTAAATCAATCTTTTTCTTCCCTATGGGAGCATCAACAATCAGATTTTCTAAGTCTAATTCTGAAAAATCTTTCATCTTACCTCCTCCTTCTTCCCGGTGATTAATATGTTGCTATTAATGCTGAAAAGAATTGACCCCTATGCCATTTGATAAAACCAGATGAGGGTGAAAGACCAAAATTCGGCATGCCATGGCATGCCGCTACATTAAGTGGATGCAATAATGCGCTCCAATAATTAAAAATTTTTTGTAGGGTTTTGATATATCAAGATTGTGAGTTTTAGGAAACACTCTCGCTATTTGGTGTCATTAGATGATAATGAAAATACCAGTTAAAACTTTCTTTACCAGGAGCGAAGCAACGTGACGATCCCGCCAACCTACTCCGCCATTTTGAGGAGTGTATTGTGCGACGTGAGAATCCCATCCAACTTCTCCGTCATTGTGAGGAACGTATTATGCGACGTGGCAATCTCATCCTTAGAATGTTTTGTCAGAATAAAAAAAGAAAAAGATGAGATCCTCACGGCTTCGAGAAACGAAGCCTCAGGATGACGGTGAGACTGGATGAGATCCTCACGGCTTCGAGAAACGAAGCCTCAGGATGACGCATCACTCATCTTTGCTTTTTGGCTGATCATCTTATCCAGAGTCAGAAGAATTGACATCAAATACATAAGAACACAACCATTGGCAAATAGAACCACACCAACCACCAGCCCTGGAAGGAAATGAGAAACCAGCATGGATGATCCAAATAGAATTGATAGAAAACCCATAATTAACTGAGTGGCAAATAGCTTATGTAAGATTGGAGGAACTTGACCACCTGACTTTGGTGGTTTTTTTAGCCGAGGTAATAGTGTTTTCACTAAGGTTATACAACCACCGATAATATTCAATAATCCGATAAGAATTGTCAACGGTTTAACCAGAATTCCTGGAATGATACTGGATATAATTCCCAGTGCTGCAAATAAAAGTCCAAATATTATCATCAACCAGTTCCGGGGGAAAGGACCAATGGGGGTGCTGCCTGATGCCAGCATTTGGATAGCAAAAATGACCATCAGTAATCCCAATTGGGCACTCCCCGAAAAAGGAAGTTGACTTAAATTGACTGGTATCAACAGTATTCCCAAAAGCAGCATGAAAACACCAGTTATCAAAAGCATCATTTTATCAGTAGAAAGCTCAACTGTCCCCGGGTTGGTGTTTTCCGCTTCCGGATAAGTCAGGTAGATTTTCCGAAGAACCAAAGCCAGATAAATAATAGCTACTCCAAAAATCAAACCAACTACAGCGGTCATCGCAGTGGTGAGCAAGCTTTGCACTAAAATAAGGAGACCAATCAATATTGACAACACATAGACAGCTCCACATCCAACAATAAGGTGTTTAAAAATGCCTCCATACTTTACCCAAGTCCGAAGTTTTTCTTGGGAAAGAAACATCTGAAGCAGAAGGAGAAAACCTCCCGGAGCAAAGCAAATAAAAAGGAGGATGCGGGGTATTTGGCTCAAAAGGTCAGGAATAAAACAGGTCACAATACCGATTGCCGCTATAATCACACCAATAACAATTAAAGGTTTTGACCGGCTCATATCACCAAAGGGGGTCTTCCCCAGGGTTACTATTTGCAATGCAAAGATGAACAAGAGCAATCCGTACAACCCATTTTCATAATAAGGAAGCGCTCCGGTCGACACTGGAAAAAGCAATATTCCAGTAATCAGCATCATCAAACCGGCAATCAACAGAATCGCCACTTCCAGTGGAAGATCTGCTTTGTTGAATATCCGATTTTTAGCCATGTCTGTTTAACCTTGACTAATAGTAGGTGCCCTTGGTTCGATAGTTCTCGCGGCGTTCGGCAGCTAAATTTCGAACTATCTTATCAAATTCCGGGCGGCTTTCCCTATAAAGTTTATCAAAATCTCGCATTTGTTGAGGAAAGATTATGACAATTGATTTTTTTTCCAGTTCCTGAAAAATATATTCCACCGCTTCGTCAATACTAATTGAATCTGGTGGAGGTGTCAGATCTCCGAAAATAGCCGTTCTGACGTTACCAGGACAGAAAACACTAAAATTTAATCCTTCTACTTCCAACTCATACTGCAAGCTTTCGGTCATAGATATTACTGCGCTTTTGCTGGCAGCATATACTGCTTGATAGGGAACCGGTATCCGTCCAGTGATGGAGGCGGTATTGACGATGTGTCCAAACCCCTGCTCCCGCATGATGGGTATGGCAGTATAGGTGCCATAGACAATACCCATGAAATTTAAATCTATAACAAATTTCCAGATTTCAAAGGTAACTTTTTCCGTTGGAATCGTCATACCCACTCCAGCATTGTTGAACACAAAGTCAAGATGACCATCAAAGGCCTTTGCAGTATGAATCAGTTTCTCGACTTGCTCCAGCTTGGTGACATCGGTTAGATGAGGGCTGACCTTCCCGGGGTATTTTTGGTTTAATCGTTCGGATTCTTTGGTGAGATTCTCTTCCTTCACATCACCCATGAAAACCGCCCTTGCTCCTCTTGCCAGCAAATGTTCGGTGAGTCCCAAACCGATACCTGATGCCGCTCCGGTGACCACTGCAACTTTATTTTCAAAATATTCGCTCATGTTTCCCCCTCCTTTAGGGTAGAATTTTCGAATCGCCAACATTGAGACTGGCTGAGCACTTTAACATCATAGCATTGGTATACTTCACTATTGGCAAATCTGCCAAAGCCTTGATGATATGACTCTGCATAGGATGTTGTTCCGGGGTCAGCGTCGTCCAATGGAGACTGCCTTCACCGAACCAAGCTTGTTTTATTTTCATTTCCTGCGGGTAAAGGGTAGCATGACTCAAGGTCGCTCCTCCCTTTCCAAGATTGGGCAAATAACGCCAGCCAAACAAGTTAACCTTGGCGTGCTCGTTTAATTTTTCAATATCTTTTGACGATACTTCATCTTTTTGATTAAAGTCAATTTTAAGAAAAGTACAGCTTTCATAACTGGCAGTTGTAAACCAATGATTATCGACACGACGTTCATTGGCGATGTCGGCAAAAACCTTAGGAACACCATCCTCCTCTCGTCCTCCAATGATGGGGCAGGTTTTGTTTTCCCATACCACCAGAGCATAATCACCGGAAAGTCCATCAGAATTCCCCAGATATTTAACTGGAGCAGAAACTTGAATAAGCCGGTATTCACCTCCCGACATCCAAACCACATCTCGACAGTTGGTATACTGAACGCTTACTATCGGTTCCCGGAGTTCAAAATCTTCAGGTATGTATTGCAGAAGTGCATCTTGGTCGGTTTCATACTGGACGGAGATACCTAACATATCTCCATACACTGCTCTTATTGGATAAAAGGGCGATCCTCCAAAATGAGCCGGCATTTTGTAAATAAAATCGTCTTGAAACTTAAATTTTCCTCTCATGTTCCACCTCCCTTAAAAATGATTTTCTTATTATAACTAATTTCATACCACATAATATACCCTTATGCCATTTTATGGCACTAAATGACAAAGTTAATAGTTACACCTCGCCCCTGACCCTCTCCCACGAAGGGGCGAGGGAAAAAAATTAATAAAAGAATGAGATAATTCCTTCTCCCTTGATGGGAGAAGTTGAAGATGAAGGTGAGAACCAAGATTCGACATGCCATGGTATGTCACTACATTAATTAATGAATGGGCACAACACATTGTACCCCTACAGTTTTATAATCTTTGGTAGGGGCTTGATTTATCATGCCCGTAGATTATCAAGTTTTATTATCATGCTATGTTACATTATTTGATAATAATGAAAATATATATAAATTCCGATCAATCTCCCCCTTTAGAAAAGGGGGTAAGGGGATTTGAGTTTTTTACTGCTTCGTCATTGTGAGGAAACCAATCGGCTTTTGGTTGGACGACGTGGCAATCTCTGCCACCCAGTTTGTCATTCTGAGGAGTCCGGTGTCTTCTGCTGGACGACGTGAGAATCTCATCCTTTTCAATTCCACAGTTCCACGATTCCCCAATTTCACAACATTTAAAAGATGAGATCCTCACGCGGGAAAGCACCGCTCAGGATGACGCTGGTGGCGTCAGATGAGATTCTCACGCTCTCAAAAAGCGAGGGCTCAGGATGACGGATTAAAGGCACCCTCCCCGCCGTACAACGGCACCCCTCCAAGGAGGGGAATTGTTAAATTAATTCCCCCATTGAGGGGGGATTCAGGGGGGTGTGCATTTTTTAGTTTTTTTGTTCGTTTTTTATCCATTCCTTTATTTTCAGAATAGATATCTTTTTTTTGATACATGAAAATCTTCTTGATAAAAACTCATTACTTATATAATCGGCAATTTTTTATAAAGATTGATTAAAAATAGCTAAATTTAAATTTTTTAGCAATAAATTATTTAGTCTTTATAAAGAATTTTAAAACTTTTTTATTGATTTTTCATCAAATATTGATACTTTTCCCTTCATCTTTTCACTAATATTGAACTTATAAGTTGACATTTATTAATAATTATCACATTAAGAGATTTGAGTTATAATGATTTAGAAAGGTTTTTTTGTTTGTATCAAAATAACCAACCAGGGAGGTGAAGATATACAAAGATTTACATAGGAATGGTTTTATGATTTATTAAATCATTTCCAAACTAAGGAGGATGAATAAATGAAAAAAGGTTTAATTCTCTTAGGTTTATGTATTTTAATTGCATTCTCTTCTTGGGCTTGGGCGCAAGATATTGTTTTAATGCATGATAAAGGGGGTGCCCCTGACTGGCAAACCCCCTTTACTGAAATGGCAAATGTCGCCCAAAGTGAAATTGGAATTACCTTTGTCCCCACTCCATTTCCGGCAACCGATGTATTTATGTCAGCAGCAAGAACAGCCCTCCCAACCAATAAAGCTCCAGAACTATTTACCTGGTGGTCGGACTTTAGAATGAAACCATTGATCGATGCTGGCCTATTAGAAGATGTGACTGCACTCTGGGATAGTCACAAAGATGAATATGATCCGGCTTTTCGCAAGGCTTTTGAATCGGATGGTAAGGTATTTGGGGTACCTACCAATTTAGCTTACTGGGTAGTTTATTACAGCATTCCGGTCTTTGATAAATTAGGATTAAAAGAACCTCAAACTTGGGACGAATTCATCGCCATTTGCGATGCTTTAAAAGAAAATGACATCATCCCATTGGGAAGCACCGTCCAGGGAAGATGGCCGACCTTCATTTATTTTGAAGACTTGATGATCAGAACCAATCCAGATTTTTATGAAGCCCTGATGATTGGAAAAGCTAAATACTCCGACGAACCATCGAAAAAAGTTTTCACTCTCTGGAAAGAAATGATCGATAAAGACTACTTTTCCGATCCCAGCACCGATATTTTTGGTGATTTTCCCCGGTTACTTGCTCAGGGAAAAGCTGGGATGATTTTAATCGGCAATTGGTATGAAGGTCAATTGATGGCGGCTGGACTTAACGTAGGAAAAGATGTTGGAGCTTTTATTCTCCCATCTATTGATCCACAGGTAGGAAATGTAATCATTTATGAAGCTGCTCCTATGTTGCTGGGTAAAAACGCTCCGAAAAAAGATGACGCTTTGAAAATTGCCGAGTGGTGGATGAATCCAGAAACCCAATATCAATGGTGTAAATTGCTTGGTTTCGTTCCATCAAATAAAAAATCTTCCACCGACTTTCTTTCGACCCCGATGCAAAACATAGTCAAACAAATTTCAGAAAAACAATACCGTTTAGTAAACCGATTCTGGGAAGCAACTCCAACCGATATTTGCGAGGAAGCCGTGGATAAATTTGCCGAGTTTATTCTGGATCCATCTAAAATGGATCAGATTTTAGCCGATCTCGATAAAATTGCAGATACTTATTGGAGTGGTCAGTAAATAAGTAAACCGAGGGGGATTTCAATCGAGTCCCCCTCTTCATTAAAAGGGGTGTTGGGTTTGGTTGGTGAAAAGATCAGCGCTTATCTTTTTTTAGTGCCGGCTATCGTAATGGTTGTTCTTTTTTTATTGATTCCAGCTGGTTACACAGTAGCAGTGAGTCTTACTAAATGGGATGGGCTCAGTGCACCAAAATTTACTGGTCTGGGGAATTATTTTCGGTTCATTCAAGATACGGTTTTTTTGACCTCTTTAAAAAATACCATTATTTGGGTTATTTTTACCTTAGCTCTTTCGGTGTTGCTGGGACTATTAATTGCCTACTTCGTCAACCGGGTGAGGTTTGCCTCATTTTTTAAAGCGGTTTTTTATATTCCTCTTACCATTTCTGCAGTTACCACTGGGTTAATTTGGTTATGGATGTATTCACCCGATTTAGGAGTCATCAACACCGCATTGACTGCTTTAGGATTTTCAGGACGATCATGGATGTCGGAAGTTCCTCTCAATACTTATTCCATGATCATCTCCTGGACCTGGAAGACGGTTGGTACCAATATGGTGATCTTTTTAATCGGTCTTCAAGCGATTCCCGTTGATCCGGTTGAGGCTGTCAAGCTCGATGGAGCTACCGAATGGCAAACTTTCCGTCACGTGGTTTTTCCCATGCTAAAACCGATAACCACCGTGGTCGTCTCAATGAGCTTAATTAATTCTTTTAATATTTTTGATATTATTTATGTCATGACTGGTGGAGGGCCTTATCGTTCTTCTGAAACCCTGGCGGTTTCAATGTTCCGGGAATCATTTGTGCTCTTTCATATGGGATACGGAGCGTCAATCGCAATTTTTCTCTCGGCAATCGTCTTATTTATATCCTGGATTTATATCCGAGAAGTTACCCGACATGAATTGAAATACTGAGAGGATTAAAATATGAGCTGGAAAAAAGCCTTCATTTATGGAATATTAATCATTCTCTGTTTTCTGTGGATTTTACCAATTTGGCCAACGGTTTTAGTGTCCTTGAAAAGTAATCTAGAATTTGGCATTCAAAAATTTTGGGAACTCCCTAGTCAAAATGCCTTTTGGTCAAATTTAGTGAAAGCTTGGAACCAGGCTAAATTGGGAAGGTACTTCATCAATAGCCTGCTCTATGGGTTAATTGGTGCTGCCGGAGCAATTTTTATAGCTTCTCTGGCAGCCTTTAGTATCTCCCGTTTAAATATAAAAAATTCCTTTAGTTGGTTTTTTCTCATCTGGAGTGGAACAATTTTTCCCTTTCAAATGTACCTCATCCCTCTGTTTAAAATGTATATGTCCTGGGGTTTATATGATACTTTTCTTGGGATGACTCTCTTTTATATTGCTATCTGCATCCCCTTTTGTACCTTTATATTTCGTAACTATTTTCTCACCCTTCCTGGAGAGGTTCTGGAAGCTGCCAAATTGGATGGATGCAGTAATCTAAAAGCCTATTGGAAAATTTTTATGCCTCTTTCTAAGCCGGCAATAGCTGTACTTCTTCTTTTTCAATTCACCTGGGTTTGGAACGATCTGATGTTTGGGATGGTTTTGACCCGATCTACCGAAGTAAGACCAATTATGGTGGGATTAGCACAATTACAAGGTTTTCGTGCCGGTTCAGGAACCGATATCCCCAGTTTGATGGCTGGAGCTTTTGCCGCTTCACTCCCAACCATCATTCTGTTTGTTTTCCTCCAGAGATATTTCATTGAGGGAATGAAGCTGTCTACCGCTGGTGAATAAGATCGATTTTTCCTGTGCATTTTACCGGATATAACTCATTCTGTTCAACAACACCAAATGAGGGTGAAATCCCAGAATCGTCATGCCATGGCAGGTCGCTACATTAATCGGGCCCGATAAAGGCTGAGGGGGCGAGGGGGAGAATGAAAAAAGAATTAAAGGATAAAAAAATTATAAGATGAGATCCTCACGCCCTCACAAAACGAGGGCTCAGGATGACGGATTAAGGGCACAACCCTAACCCCCCTCAATGGGGGAATTCATTTGATGATATTTTCAGGATAGACCACAAGAACATCGGGAATTGTATTAATCTTGCATTTCCTGACGAATCTGGCTGAATTCTTTTTCAAGAACTCGAAAAGCCTCAGCTATGTCAGGGTCAAAATGTTTTCCACTTTCTTGATATATCATTCGAACTGTCTCTTCGTGGCTAAAAGCTTTCCGATAGTAGCGGTGTGATGTTAGAGCATCATAATAATCAGTCAGAGCAATAATCCGACCACTCAAGGGTATATCCTTTCCAACTAGACCCTCGGGATAACCGGTTCCATCCCATTTCTCGTGATGAGATCGAGCCAATTCGACACCCATTTGCAGAAATTGATTCTCGGGAAAATGTTTTAAAACCTTAGCTAAAGTATCGGCACCATAAAGGCTGTGTTTCTTGATTTCTTCATATTCTTCAGGGGTTACTTTTCCTGGTTTTAATAGAATTGCATCAGGTACTCCAACTTTTCCAATGTCATGAAGACAGGCGGCTTGATAAAGGTTATCTATAAAAGACGGTGTTAAAATATCTTTATATAATCCCATGTTTCTCATTTGAAGAGCTAGTTTTTTACTAAAAATGCGGACTCTCTCAAAGTGTTGACCAGTTCCTTTATCCCGTGATTCAGCCAATTTTGCCAAGGCAAAAATGGTTGCCATTTGAGATGCGGTAATGACTTCAACCTGTTTTGCTACTTTTTCTTCCAGCTGTTTGTTATGATACAGTAACTCTTCTCGAAGCTTTTTGAGGTGTATATGAGCCCAAACCCGTGCTAATACTTCTTGTTCTTGGAAGGGTTTGGATACATAATCAACCCCTCCGGCCTGAAAGGCTTTCACCTTGTCATCAGTTCCTTGACGACCACTGATAAAGATAATTGGTATATTCTGGAGCCGTTCATCTTGCATAAATCTTTGGCATACTTCAAACCCAGACATTTCTGGCATCTGGATGTCTAAAAGAACTAAATCTGGTGGATCAACAACTGCCGCTTCAAGAGCTTTTTTGCCGCTATCAACTGGTCTTGGCACCAGCCCGCCCCTTTTTAAGAGGGTGCTGAGTAGTCGAAGATTATCGTGGGCATCATCAACCACCAGCACATTTCCAGTACTCATTTCAATCATATTGTTTTTCTCCCACTCCTTTATCATCGATAAAATCTAAAATTCCATCGTAATTATATTCATCAGCTAATTGATAAAGTATTTCGGCTAAATTAATATCTATGGAATGGATCTTCTCAATAATTTGAACTAAATCATCGTATCGTGCGGCTAATGTCGCTTGTCGCAAATCTTCATAGATTTTTATCGGAAGAAGTGGTAATTTTTTTTGAAGAATAACTCCGTTCTTCTTGCTTTTATGAGTCAATACTATCTTCTCTTTTTTTTCAATTTTTGAAAGCATAACACCGTCTAACACTTCCCTCACTTTATGAGTAAGATCTGCCGTACTGAAAGGTTTACTGATAATTGAGATTGCCTGATCATTATCAATCTCATTATTTTGTACGGCACTATCCGCAAAACCCGACATAAAGATTACTTTGATATGAGGAAAAAGCTTTAAAAGATGGTCGGAAAATTTATTACCGCTCATTTCAGGCATAACGATATCGGTAAGCACCAATTGTACTTGTTTTTCATCCTGATTCAATATTTGAAGAGCTTCTAGACCACTTGCTGCTGATAATACTGTATAACCGACATTACTTAGAATTTTCTTCACAAGATTTCGAACTGATTGTTCATCATCCACAACCAGAACGGTTTCAGTTCCTCTTGGATTTTGGCTCTCCACTGGTACTGTGGGTTTATGAATGATTTTTTGAAGAGTTTCCCGCTTTAAATAAATTTTAAAAGTAGTTCCTTCTCCCGGTTCACTGAAAACCCAGATATGCCCTTTATTTTGCTTTACAATCCCATATACCGTTGAAAGTCCGAGGCCGGTCCCTTTGGTTTTGGTAGTAAAAAATGGTTCGAAGATTCTCAATTTAGTTTGTTCATCCATACCGCTTCCACTATCAGAAATGGTTAGTATGATATATGGTCCGGGGAATAAATCGACATGCTGAGCTGTATATTTTTCATCAAGCTCAACGTTAGCCGTTTCAATTATGATCTTTCCTCCATTGGGCATGGCATCACGGGCATTTACAACTAAATTCATAACCACCTGCTCCAATTGATTGGGGTCGGCCAAGGTTAATCCCAGTTCGGGAGAAAGGGTTTGAATGAGATCAATTTTATCTCCAATAATTTGCTTCAGCATCTTTTCCATCCCGATAATAATTTGATTAAGTTGAATAAGCTCAGGATGAACAACTTGCTTACGGCTAAGGGTAAGCAATTGTTGAGTGAGCGCTGTTGCCCTTTCGGTAGCTTTTCGAACTTCGGTTAAATTTTCACGTATTGAATCATCTTCACAATCACTGGATAAAATTAAATCGGTATACCCAGTGATTACCGATAGCAGGTTATTGAAATCATGAGCAATTCCACCAGCTAAACTTCCAATGACCTCCATCTTCTCAGAAATCTGTATGCGCTTGGCAAGCTTTGAACGTTCTTCCTCGGCTTTTTTCCGTTCGGTAATATTTCGAGCAAACGCCAAGGCTCCGTCTTTTCCTTGGTAGAAAATGGGAACCGCCGTGACTTCCACTGGAACTTCACTGCCATCCAAACGAAGGTAAATTTGCTCAATTAAGGGAACCGATTGTTTTTCGACATTTAAAAGATGAATACGCTGCCTAGCTCGCTCTCTTACTGAAGGATGAATCCGATCCATTACCGGTTGACCCAATAGTTCTTCTGGTGATTTGGCTCCAAATAGTTTACATGAAGCGGGATTGAGATAGTTAAATTGTCTGTTCGTTTCTATGTAGATTGCATCAGGTGCACCTTCAACCACTTTTTGGAACCGTGATTCAATATCACGTTGAGCTTTCTCTGCCTTTTTTAGGGCAGTAATATCACGACCGATACCGACCAAGCCGAATACTTTTCCCTCGCTATTTTTCATTGGAGAAAGGGAAGTTTGGTAAAAATGCTCTTTCCCTTCTAATTTTGCTGACCATTCATATTTAACAAATTCGCCTCGAAGAGCAAGTAGATTGGATTGAGTATGAATCTCAGCTGCTTCCTCTCCAAAAATTTCAGCGGCAGTTTTCCCCAAAAACTTATCTTCACTCAACCCACTTTGTCCTAACCATTGTCCATAAACACTGGTATGTCGCTGCTGAGCATCTAAGGTAAAGATAATATCGTCGGTTGACTGCACCAGGAGGCGAAATTTTTCCTCACTTTCTCGAAGAGCCTTTTCTGCTCGCTTTTGCTTGGTGATGTCGATATTAAATTTGGCTACAACCCATTTTCCTGATATATCCTTTAATGGAATAGTATGTACTTCAATGACACGGTTATTCTCCTTAAAGAGAGTTCTTTCTAAAACGACCGTCTGTTTTGTTTGCATTACCTCATGAATTACACAATCCTCACAGGGTTTCTCTAAACCAAGAAAATATTCATAGCATTTTCGATTAGTAAAATCGCCATAAATCTTCTGCCATTGCTTATCCACGTAAAGGAGATTATAATCATGGTCAATAATGTCAATATTGGTTTGAGTAGCAGCCAAAATCAAATCAAGACGTTGAGAAACTTCCCAAAGCTCTTTCTCCATGCGGTTTCGTTCGGTTACATCCCGTGCTGTAGAAACTAAATATTCGCTTCCACCCACCTGGAAAGAACGAACATTAACTTCCACTGGGATGATTGTCCCATCCCTTTTTTGATGAAAGGTTTCAATTAAAAAATTTCCCTTCTTGCGGACTTTTTTTAAATATTGAGACCACTCTTCCATGGGAAAAATCGGATTTACTTCTTGAACAGTCATATTCAATAGTTCTTCACGACTATAACCCAGTCGGATACAGGCTGTATCATTCGCTTCTACAAATCGAGTCGTGATGGGATCAGTCACAAAAATAGCATCACTGCTTGCTGCCATAATTGCCTTAGATTGTGATAACTGCTGTTCAATACTGTATAGCTTCCGGTATAAATTACTTTTTCGTCGATTCAATAATAAAATGGTAACGAGAGCTGCCATTGCTACAAAAAGCGAAAACAGTAAAAGGATATAGCCACCTCGGGTCTGAGCCTCGGAAAATATTTCATCAGTATTGATTTTAGCTTCCATAAACCAGTCGGTATCAGGTATTTGCTGAATATAGGAAACAACTTCTTCTCCTCGATAATCTTTACCACGAATGATTCCGGCTTTCCCCATTACCCCTTGAACCGCTGAATTACCGGTTTCTGTAAGCGGTATACAGGTTTTAAGCACGGAATCAGGTTGTTGACGAAGTCGATTGAGGAATACAATCTCCTGGCCGTTCTGTCTAAAAATAAGGGTTTCTGCACTATCACTGGGAGTTGGCCAGGTTTGTTTATAAGGATAAAGAAAATTATCGGGATCAGTACGGAGGAGGAGAGCTGCTAAGGGAGTTTCATTATCATCGAGTATGGGAACTGTCAAATCTAAATGAATTCTTTCGTTTTGTATACACCGATAAAAATCCCCGAATACAACATGACCAGTTAAGATGGCTCGATTAACCAGCTGTAAAGCATCGGTCTCCAATTCAACAACACCGGGATCCAGGGAAATCAAAATTTGTCCAGCAGGTGAAATGAGAAGAATATTTTGGTATTTGGCATTATCTTGGAGCTCTCGCCAGTGGTTAGTAAGGAGTTTTTTTAAATCATGATCAGTGGGAGACCTGAGCCATTGCAGTATTTCTTTGCGGATAATCCCTGAGGAATTCCTGGAAGCATCGATAAGGCGTTCGTTTCGCCAAGCCTGGATTTGTTCAACTTTTAGTTCGGCTATAACTTTGAGTTCAATTTCTTTTGCGGCCTGAACAGCTTGTATATTATAGTGATAATATAAATATCCACCAGTTATAAGAGCTAAAATAATAACTGTTAAAAAGAAGAAAATAAATCGAATCTCCGGCTCTTTGATGGTTTCCTTATCGGTCATTCACGAGTTTACCACCTAATATTAACTTAACATTAATTCTAACTATTAAAATCTTTTTAGTCTACACCAAAGGCTCTTATCAAGAGGAATCAACTAAAATCAAGTGTATCCAACACCAAAACCGCTGTCAAGGTATCAATTGGTAATTCTACTCGGTTAATGCAGTGAGAAGTGAGTGATAAGTTGGATAATCTATTAGAATTGTGAGGCCTTAGAAGCGAGAAAAACATGAAATATATCTCTCCTTTTGGATAAAGAAAGCTCTTTGCTAAAGAGGGAGCTTGATCGGTATACAACTATTTTCATTGTCATCTGGTGCTATGAAAGTAGCTTTTGAGGTCTATCTATTTAATATTTAATACTTAAAATTTTGATTGAGCTCAAAACAAAAAAAGCCGCCTAACTAGGCGGCTTTTACAATCTGGCTCCCCGGGCAGGATTCGAACCTGCAACCCTCCGGTTAACAGCCGGATGCTCCACCGTTGAGCTACCGAGGAATATTCAACGATAAGGATTATATACGGTTTATTCGGCTTCGTCAAGATAATCGCGTAATTTTCTACTCCGACTTGGATGACGAAGTTTACGGAGTGCCTTGGCCTCAATTTGTCGAATCCGTTCCCGGGTAACTCCAAAAATCTGTCCTACCTCTTCAAGGGTGTGGGGCCTTCCATCCTGCAATCCAAAACGCAGCTTCAGGACTTTTCGCTCTCGGTCGGTTAAAGTATTGAGCACATCATCGAGCTGTTCCTTTAAGAGCGTATAAGATGCTGCCTTAGGAGGTGCCATCACTCCCTGATCTTCAATAAAATCACCCAAATGGCTATCTTCTTCTTCTCCGATGGGAGTTTCTAAGGAAAGAGGCTCCTGGGCAGTTTTTAAAATTTCTCTGACTTTTTCCACCTGTATCCCCATTTTATGGGCAATCTCTTCGGGAGCCGGCTCTCTCCCCAATTCCTGAAGAAGTTGGCGGGAAATACGCACCAATTTGTTAATGGTTTCCACCATATGAACTGGAATTCGAATAGTACGAGCCTGATCGGCAATAGCCCGGGTAATTGCCTGACGAATCCACCAGGTGGCATAAGTACTAAATTTATACCCCTTCCGATAGTCAAATTTCTCCACCGCACGAATTAATCCCAAATTTCCCTCCTGGATAAGATCCAGGAATAGCATTCCTCGACCAACATATCTCTTGGCAATACTAACCACCAAGCGAAGATTTGCTTCAATCAATTCATTTTTAGCTGTAGCGTCTTCTTTTTCAACCCTTTTTGCCAATTCGACTTCTTTTTCAGGAGTAAGCAGTGGGACTTGACCAATTTCTTTCAAATACATTTTTACCGGATCGTCGACACCGATACCTTTAATTCCTTCCAGTTTGAGGTCTTCGGTACTGGCGACTATTTGATCTTCCTTCCCTGTTTCCTCCTCATCAGAAACTTCGATGCCCTGATCAGACAACGCCGTATAGAGGTCATCAAGCTTGTCAATGTTGACCGCATCGTCACCAATAACATCATTTAATTCTTTAAAAGTGATGAAGCCTTTCTTTTTTCCGCTTTCAATAAGATTTGAAAATTCAGCGGTTAAAGTATGAGAGGCTTGATTTTCATTATTGCTGATCAATAAATCACCCTCTCTCAAATTATTGTGTTACAAAAAAGATATATTGAAACATAATGATTAATCACCCAACTAATATCCCTTTTCGAAAATTTTCTTATCTAAATTTTAATCTATCCTGAAAATACCATCAAATGAATTCTTTAATCGGTCATCCTGAGCCCTCGCTTTTCGAGGGCGTGAGGACCTCATCTGACGCCACCGGCGTCATCCTGAGCGGTGCTTTTCCGCGTGAGGATCTCATCTTTTTAGGTTTTTTATTCTTCATAAATACTTTTAAGGATGAGATTCTCACGTCGCATAATACGCTCCTCAGAATGACGGAGTGGATGGATGAGATTATCACGTCGCCCGGTAAAAGACACCGGAATCCTCAGAATGACGGAATGGATTGATAAAATAGCTACGTCGACCAACCAAAGAATGGTTGGACTCTTGGCAATGAATGACGGTTTTATATAAGTATTTTCATCCTCATCTGGTGCCACAACCGTGGCATGAACGCTTATCTCCTTCTTTTAAATAAAAAAATCAAGAACAGGTTTTTAACCCTTGTATTTCTTTATCTATTTCTTCTATCCGCTTTCCAATCAAAAGTTTGGATTCATAATCGGCTTGCTGAGCTAATTCACTAGCCAGTATTGATCGTTCTCTTCTTAATTCCGCTCTTTTTAGAGTTTTGATCAGGCTTTGAATTAACTCTTCATTCATCTCGTAACATTCGGTTTCCGTAGAACCCAAAGCTGAAATACAAGACGACATCGACTCATCTCCAGAAAATACATTAATCAGGTCAGATAGAGAAAACTCCTCACCCAAATTACTTAAAATCGCCTGATATATTCTCCGGTGTTCTGGAACAGAAAAATACTCAGCTGGTACCTGGTCACAAATCATACTTCTGACGGTTGGCTCTTCTAAAAGAAATTTTACCAGTATTTTTTCGGCCTTTATTGCTCCGTGAATAGCATCTTTTTGGGCTGTTTTAAAGAGTTTTACTTTTTTCTCGCTCTCCCGAGTTCCCTTTAAAACATTATAGATTAATGATTCAGGAATTTTTAGG
>Ga0334890_1003463_pt1 | contig 15931 bp, 12 predicted proteins | sample GraSluR1_MG_3_FD_207220 | JGI IMG/M metagenome (GOLD analysis project Ga0334890, IMG submission 207220) | Sludge microbial communities from methane-producing bioreactor in Wageningen University, Netherlands - Granular Sludge_31_08-R1 | ecosystem: Engineered > Bioreactor > Anaerobic >... | reverse complement strand
ACCCATCTGGTTCATCCCCTGAAGAAAAACCTCCTGGAATCATGAAGATATCACACTCATCTATTTGCTTGGAAAGATTGTTAATTGACTTATCTATTCCTTCTTTTGTTTGATTATTGAAAATAACTAAATCGACACTAGCACCAGCTTCTTCAAAAGCTCTTTTTGAATCCAACTCACAATTACTACCAGGAAAAACAACTATGCATACTTTAACTTGGCTTGACTTGATAATTGCCAACTCATGGTTATCTTTAACTGAATAACATTCAAGGTCTTCTTTAAAGTCCGATGATGTTATCGGATATAATCTTTCAAGCAATGATTTGTGACGATCAAACAAATCCGCTAACGAAATCCTATCAATCTTATACTCAATCATCGCATCATCAGTCAATTTGCCTAACAAAACAAAATCATCCCTGGAAATCAAATCAGTTGTTTCAATTACCATGCCTCCATAATTTAGTTTCACAAAATCTCTTATCTCCAAATAATCTTCAAGTTTTACACCAAGATTATTTCCAAAGCTCATTTTAATAACGGCTTCAAGCCATCCACCAAACAAGACTGATTTAGCGCTCACAATCAAACCACTACTCATCATATCCCTTATATAGTCATAGTTTTTTAAAAGTTCTTCTATGATTGGCAATTTGTCTTCGTCATACTTTGGCTTGTATAAGTATATGTGATTACCTGTTTCCTTAAACTCCGGAGAGATTACTCCATTGCTAAAAGCAGTTGTAACTGCAAAAGCAACAAAAGTTGGCGGAACATGGAGATCTTCAAAACTTCCACTCATGCTGTCCTTGCCTCCGATTGCTGGCAAATTAAAATCTATTTGTGCTTGCAACGCTCCAAGCAATGCAGACAAAACGCTTCCCCAAGCTTCATTGTCTTTTTCCAGTCTTTTGAAGTACTCTTGAAAAGAAAAGCGAATTTTTCGATAATTTCCATTTATTGCTACACATTTTGATATTGCTTCCACACAAGCTAAATATGCCCCGTGATAAGGTGACCATTCAGTAACATAAGGGTTAAAACCAAAGGTCAAAACACTAGCCAAATCACAATCTTTTCTATTTATTGGTATTCTTTGAACAGAAGCATCCACTTCTGTTCTTGATAACTTGCCTCCAAAAGGCATCAATACCGTTGTTGAACCAATAGTTGAGTCAAAATACTCAATCATACCTTGTTGTGAAGCGGTATTAATAGAAGAAATCGCGTAATTAATCGCTTCATGAAAACTTGAAGTTTGAAAATCAAAAGGTGAAATCTTACTAGAAGCTATGATTGTTGCAGAAGCTTTTTGACGGATACCATTCGTCTTTAGAAAACTCCTATCAATATTAACTACTTCAATTCCATTCTTTATCATAATCAACTTATTAGAATCATTAACAGTAGCTACATGATGCATTGTCAGATTCTCATAAACAACAAAATCCTTTAATATCTGATAATCTTTGGGGTCAATCACAACCGCCATTCTCTCTTGAGATTCAGATACCGCTAACTCAGTTGCATTCAATCCATGATACTTTATAGGAACCTTATCCAAGTTTATTATCATACCTTCAGCCAGTTCTCCTATAGCAACTGCAACTCCACCAGCTCCGAAATCATTAGCTTTTTTTATAATTTTTGTAACTTCACTATGCAAAAACAACCTTTGTAACTTTCTCTCAGTAGGAGCGTTTCCTTTTTGTACTTCACTAGATGCAACCTCAATAGATTTTTGATTATGAGATTTGCTAGAACCAGTGGCACCACCTATTCCATCTCTCCCAGTATAACCGCCTATCAATATAACATAATCGCCATTTACAGGCTTTTCCCTTTTTATATCACTCTCTTTTACAAAGCCTACAACTGCACCTAACTCCAATCTTTTTGCTTCATAACCTTTATGATATATCTCTCTAACAAGTGTAGTAGCTAATCCGATTTGATTCCCATAAGAGCTAAACCCTTCAGTCGCCTTCTTAGTGATTATTGCTTGAGGCAACTTTCCTTTTCTTGTCTTATCAATCGGCTTTAAGACATCGCCTGCTCCTGATACCCTTGTAGCTTGATATACAAATGCTCTTCCCGATAAAGGGTCTCTAATAGCTCCACCTATACATGTAGACGCTCCACCAAAGGGCTCTATCTCAGTGGGATGATTATGGGTTTCGTTCTTAAACATCAGAAGGTAATTCTCATCTTTAAAATTAACTCTTACACTACAAGCGTTAACTTCTTCAGATACTTCTATATCCTCTGCTAGATTGCTCTTGATAAGATATTTGCTGAAGATTGTAGCTAAATCCATTAATGTAATCGGTCTATCTTGATAATTTAATCTATTTCTTAACGAAATATAATTCTCATAACTCTTCTCAATTCTTTTGCTGAAAATAGATTTTTTAATCTCTACCTCTTTTAAGACAGTCTCAAAAGTAGTATGTCGGCAATGGTCTGACCAATAAGTATCTAAAACAATTACTTCGGTTTCTATTGGATTTCTACCTTTATCCTTAAAGTACTCTTGAATAAAAACCAAATCTTCGAATTTCATGGCAAAACTAGAGTTATGATGATAAATACTTAACTCGTGCAAATCCATTTCGATAAACTTATCTAATACTTTCACTGGTTTTTCTTCAGGAAAAACCGGTAAACAAGGTTTTAGAAACAAGGTTTTCTTAGTTTTTTCTATTTTATTTATAAGAAAAAGTTCTAATTTTTCTAAATCTTCCTCATCTATCTCATCAAAAACCAATACTTCAGCGCAAATTACTTCAACAGCGTCAAACCCTAACAAAGAAATGCACTGTTTTGCGGAATCTGCCCTTTGATCGAACTGACCAGGAAGATATGAGTAGCATAAATGATTTTTCATTGTTAACTCTATATACTCATAAACCAAATCTGTTGACTTTTGTGCCAAGATACTCCATAAAATCTTATCATATTGTTCTTCACTAATATTAAACAACTCATACACCGATAGTAATCTAAAATTGACTAGATTTATTCCAAGATTATCATTAATGGATTTTTGAAGCAAAATACTTTTTGCTTGAAACTCTTCTCTCTTTTCAACATAAACTCGTCTTATCATCTTATATGTCCTTATTTAGTATTTCACGAAATTTTAATCTTTCTATTTCTAAATCAGATAAATCATCCTTGCAAATAGTAATATGTCCAATTTTTCGGTTTTTTAAAGCTTTTTCTTTCCCGTACAAATGATAATTAATTGTCTTATTTTTAGATAAAATTTCCCTTGATACACTTAAGTCCTGTCCGTAAATATTAATCATCAAAGTAGGTTTTATAATCTTTGTATCTTTTAATGGCAAATTCAAGATTGCTCTTAGATGTTGTTCAAACTGGGAAACATTACATCCTTCTATTGTTAAATGCCCGCTGTTATGTACTCTTGGCGCACATTCATTTATCAAGACTTCTCCTTGCGCTGTTATGAAAAACTCTAAAGTCATTGTCCCAACTATATTGAGCTCTTCACATAACTTTTTCCCAGTACTTTCTATTTTTGCAATCATATCTGAATCGATTGTAGTAGGGATGCTAGATTCAACCAATCTTTGGTCTTTGTGAATATTCTCAATTACTGGAAAGGTTTTTATTTCATTTTCACAATTTCTGCAGACAATTAAAGAAACTTCTTTAAATATATCTACTTTACTCTCTAAAATTGACAAACCGGTCACTTTTTCTATATCTGCTTCTTTTTCAATTAAAACCTGTCCCTTACCATCATAACCTCCATGTCTTGTTTTAAGAATTGCAGGTAATCCTATTAGCTTCACTCCTGAGAATAAATCTAGATTGTTATCAATTTTAACAAATGGGACCGTTTTAAAACCTAATCTATTAATTGTCTCCTTTTCAAGCAGACGGTCTTGAGTAAATGCTAATGGAAAACTACCTTGAGGTAATCTATCAAGGATGTTTTCAAGAGAGTAAGCGGGAATGTTTTCAAATTCATATGTCAAAACATCACAGACATCATATAATTGTCTTAAAGCCTCTAAATCATCATAATCAGCAATTATCTGAGCATCAGCTATCATTGCCGCAGGACACCTTGGAGTAGGATCAAGAATAACAACACCATATCCCATTTGCCTAGCAGATATAGCTATCATTCTACCTAACTGTCCACCACCGATAATCCCAATTGTTGCTGGAGGTAAAATTGGTTTATAACTTGTCATGTAACACCTTTTCTGCTTGCTTTTTTCTAAAAATCACTAATTTTTCTTCTAAAACCTTATTATTTAACGCTAAAATTTGGCAAGCTAACAAAGCTGCATTTTTAGCCCCTGCTTCCCCAACAGCCAAACACCCCACAGGAACGCCATAAGGCATTTGAGCGATTGATAGCAAAGAGTCGATACCATTTAATTCTTTGCTTTTAATCGGTACTCCTAGTACAGGTAAAGTAGTTTTAGCAGCAACCATACCAGGTAGATGTGCTGCTCCTCCTGCTCCAGCGATAATTATCTTTATTCCTTTACTTTTTGCTTCTTCTGCATAACGAAACATCATGTCAGGTGTTCTATGCGCAGAAACAATCTGGGTCTCATAGCCTATTTGAAACTCTTCTAAAACAGCTTCAGCAACCCTCATAGTCGGATAGTCTGATTTACTCCCCATAATAATTGATACTTCTAATATCATAATTCTCCTCCAAAAAAATAAAAAATCACGAACAAAAGAAGTTCGTGATAATAACCACAAAAAAACTTCTCTTATAGTCTGTATCTTTACGGTATACAGGTAGAGACTTCGGGACCATATCTCCCAGATTATATAAGAAAAAAAGATTGAAAATAATTAAATTGTGTGATACAGTATCATTATAAGGCAGCCTAAAGCAAAAAACAAGACTTTTCATAGCCTGATTCTATTGAAAGCGCTCACTTTATTCATACATATTTTTCACTTTAACCAATAAAACAGCTTTATTATTTGTTTCTTTTATGTATAGGAGGTTTGAAATTTTGAAAAAACTATTTCTGATTTTTACAATTTCATTTTTATTAGTTATTTCTATTGGTTGCGATGAAACAACCAATATTGATAGTAATACACTCTTTCAAAATCTATATCCTGAAGAAGTTGAAACAACAACAACAACAACAACAACAACAACAAACATCACTAGTACTTCTGAGTTGGAGGATAAGCCCATATCTATTACGTATCCAGACTATCCTAATGATGATTTTTTTGCTTATGCATATGTTCACATATGGTTTAACCATAGTTACCCTGGATACCCACAGGCTGATAGAGAAATTATCAAAGATTACTATGAAAGAGAGAATCAAGAGTATTTTGATTTGAGCAACTTGAGCGAATCAGGACATTTTGACAACTTTTATCTCTCAACTTACACTCCCTTTACAATACTTACCTATAAAACAAAAACTGGTTTATTTGAAGATTTTCAACTTTTGCAGACGGGTTTAGAGTCTAATTTATTTAGTCAAGTTACCATTGAACTAAACACAGTAGGTTCATCACTTCAACTTACTACTCAAGTTAGTTATGAGGATCTGCTTTATAAGACAGAGAAATACTTTAATACTGAAATTCATTATGATTCTTTAAATTATGAGATTATCGAAGAATCTCAAAACCTATTACAGTTATTAGGTAATCAACCATTGATAATTTCAGAATATGATCAGTATACAGAATTAATTCCTTCCAGTTTTCAATGGTTGACTGAAAGTTTTTTTGAAAACAAAGCATTAATTTACGGTTATTTTGGCCATTCAGGATCGATGAATATCCAAGGAGTTTCAGATTTATTCTTCAATGATGAAAACAAACTTGAAGTCTCCGTTGATTTTACAGCTTCTTCTAACATGATGACTTGTGACTATCACCCTGCATATTTCCTTATATCTGTTGATAAATCAATAGTAAGTGATAATCCTGATATTGTAATTAGATTACACGGAACATATGCTAATGGTTATCTATTCGATAGACCACGGCATAACTCTATTGATTCTTAAAAATATTTATATATAATAAAAGTTGTTCTACTATCGAACAACTTTTTTAATATAGCGATATAGGTATGCTTGTTTTGATATAGTCACAATAGCATTAAGTAAAGAAAAAATCATATACCTAAAATTGATATCCTATCACAAACGTCTTAATTCTAATCTTATCTCTTTTTAAAACATTTTATTACTTAATTTTTAACTGTATATGAAATTAATATAAGTTAGTTTAGTTTGAATCATCGACTGAAAATCATTTTTTTGATTAAATCTTACTTTTATTATAGGATCATTTTAGGTTGCACTTAAGCTATATATTAGTAACTTTTTCAATTTCTTCTAGCTATAAGTTTTGGTTGACGATGAACATTATAATAACCCCAATGTTTCTCTGGTTCAAAAATATCTTCTGAACCCTTCCAAGTTTCATCAAATGCTTCAAAGAAAAAACATGTGATTTTTTGTTTTTCTGCCCAAGAATCGATTACGCTGTTATATACTTTTTGGTTATGCTCATTAGCTAAGTAATTCGGTATTTGATAGTGATTTGAAGCTGTTGGCCATCCGGTTTCAGTAATAATAATTTGTTTACTCGGATAGAGTTCTTTGATTTCTTTAAAATCTGTTTGGACGCTTGAAATTGCTTCTGGAAGAACTTTACCTTCCCAAACAGGATAAAGATGAACACTAATAAAATCAACAACTTTTGCAACTTCTTTTAACTCATTCTTCCAGTAGTGGACATTATCACAATAAGTGACTGGTAAACTTGTTTTTTCTTGTAAAGTTTTGACAAAATATAATATTCTACCTGGGCTTACGAGATTATCATTCCATAGCGGAACACTTTCATTTCCAGCCGATACGGCTAAGATGATATCTTTAAAATTCTTTGCGTAATCAATAACACTTCGTAATTCCTTTTGGTTATTTTCGATATTTCGAGCAATTTCTTCAACTGAATATCTTCCTCCCCAACTACAATTCACATTATGGATTTCGCCTAGGAGATTCATGGTTAGTAAAACTTTAAGTTTGATTTTATATTTTTTTATTGTCTTGAGAGTTCTTAAAGTATAAATTGATGCATCATACATTCTAATATAATCAAAATCTTTTTCAAGAATTCTTAAATCTTCTAGAATTTGTTCTTCATTAGGATATTGTAAATTTATTGGACTTTGTCCTTCACGATATCCTGAGTAACATATAGCTTTGCCATAAGGTATAATCATGCTTTTTCTCCTTCTGTTGTTGTTTACTTTTTAAATTTGTACTTACCATCCTTATTCCAAAGACCCCAATATCCTCCATATTCTCCCTCAGGATTAATTTTCCATGCTTCATCAAAAGATGAAAAATAAAATAAAAGAATATTTTCACTTTGGGCCCATTCAAAAGTGTTGATAAAATAGCGCATTGCATTATCATAAGATGGCATAGCACCTCCATATTGTTCACCTTTAGAAGGCCATCCTGTTTCACTTATGATAACTTGCTTGCCATTGGCATATTCTTTAGCAAGTTCATACATTTTTTTCATATATTCAACCGAAATATCTAGAGTGCAGTATTCCCAAAACGGATAACAGTTGGCGAATATAACATCACATGCATCCACAATTTCTGGATAGTTGAAATACATATAATATGCATCTACATATCCAACTGGTATATTTGGTACCGCCTTTTTAACACGATGTATATATTCTAAAAGTTGTTCTACTTCAAGGTCTTCTCGCAATAAGACTTCGTTACCGATAGCAATCATATCAGCGTGTCCTGCCTTGGCAATACTAATCAAATTAGAGATTTCAATCTCATTGTGTTCTAAATCGGCATCTATCCAAGCTCCGACCATAGTTTTTAAGTTTTTCTCATGAGCTATTCTGGGAACCTGTTCGTTTCCATGAGTAGTAGAAAACGTTCTAATCCATTGAGTATATGGACGAATTATTTCCAAACGGTCTGCTATTTGTTTTTCAGAAATAATAGTTTTATCGTTTGGATCTTGGCCTTCAAGGTAAGGACTGAAACTCAAACCTGAAATTTTATTTTTCAGTATAGTATACATCTTTTCTTCTAATTCTTGGGTGTTTTCACTTATTAATGATTGTTTCTTCAAAATATACCTATTAACATTTAAAAATCGCATTTGATTTTTTGGCTTAGACACTAGAAATCACCTCTGTTTTTTAGAAGTATTATAGCATACTTAAGATAAGTGTGCAAAGCAAATATCTATTAGCTCTTAGCAACAAGAAGAAAATTAATATAAAAAAAACAAGTCGTTATTATTCAATAGCGACTTGTAGAAGCTAACATTAGATGATTATTTTATAAGAAAATCTATAGTTCTTATAAAATCTATTACCTTTACTTCTTCCCTACTGGTTTTGCTGGAGCTGGTTTTGCTGGAGCTGGTTTTGCTGGAGCTTTTTTATCTTTAGCCATTGTTTACACCTACCTTTCTTCATTAACATATAGATATTACGTGGTGGTGTAGGCTCTTTAATAAAATGCCGTTTTTAATCCGTCAAATTACTTATTTAATGTCCGCACCATCTATGCCGACTAATTAATTTATCCAATCTCATAACACACCTAAATCGAGGGATATGCAATAGATTTTATTCGAATAATATAACTATTTTCTTGTTAAAAATTAAAGTAATTTTTATAATAAAAAAGTAAGCTATTTTTCGCTGAGTTATGTTTGTAAACCTTAGAGTCCATATTGGATTCGAACCCGTGAATGCATGCATGAAAGGTATGTAGCAAGAAATCATATAAGCACCAAATATAAATTAAATATCACTACCGCATTTAATTTTACCCCTATTTTTATCCCCATAGATTTCTTAATAAAAATCCAACTTATCCATAGACAATACATATTTATCGAAGTTTTCTTTTATATGCTCATATACTCCGAATTTTCTATTTCTGGTTTTTTCAGTTTCTAATAAGTAACCACTGTTTAACTTTAATCAGATTCTACCCATTAATAGAAGTAAACAATTCAATACTATAATAGGTCTTAGTGGTCTAGAAAGTATTCTTTTCATTTAGTCCTTCATATCTTCTAACTTGGAATTAAAGTCTAATATCAATCACTCGATATCTTAACTATTAAAAATACATCCTTGTGTTGTCTTCCTTCTGGTGACAAATAGTTAATATAAAGAATTGTTTCTTCCTCAAATATTACATGACCTATATAATTAATTATTTCTCCGTTAGCATCATAAATATCATATTCTTCTGTTCTATCAAATCTATAGTTTCCTGGAGTTAATACATATTTATAAAAGTTTTCACTATATGGGTTCATATATAGATTAGAAGAATGTTCTGTACTCAATGTAAACATTGGATTATCTATACTGGCAGCCGAGTCAAAAAATATGCCATCTATTTCTTCTTTTTCTACTTCTTGAAGTAATTGAATATGCTCCTCAATTACTAAATATGTGTAATAGTCTTCTCTAGATTTTACATATTTCATTGGATCGAACTCCATTTTCAAAGTCAGTTCAGTATCAGTTAAAAAATTAAATGTTATAACCACTTTTTCTTGGTTATCTAACCTAAATCTTTCTTCACTAAAGTAAACATTAAATATATCAGGATTAAGATCATCAAATTGTTCTATTAAAAATGTTATTGAATACTTATTGTCATCTATTTGAGCGTATGTAGCGTCATCTGGAAACACAAATTTATTTTCTTGTAAACTTTCAATAATTTCTAAAAAGTCTTCTTCAGTAGAAAACGTTTTTTTTATGCAATCATATGTATTGCCTTTTGTTTTGACATATTGTCCATCAGTATAATCCATTTCTAACTGAAAACTTTTATACTGATGCGCAAGTCCCAATAGTGGGTTATCAACCTTTACTCTAGTGAGTTGAATAGTGTAAAAATACTTATTGTTCAAATCTAGTAAAACTTTGGTTGTAAGATCAACAGGAGGGTGACTCATCCTCATTGAATCCTCATCTAAGTCATTATAAGTTCGATATTTTATATTAGATATATTAGAAACAGCTCTATAAGTTTCAAACGTACTATCAAACTTTTCTATTTCAGCATTGAAATCAGACTTTACCTGTTCTGGGTCTTTATGGCTGTACTTATTTATAGTTGAGTTATCACATGATATTATTGATAATGATATTACTAATAAGAATATACATAATACTTTCTTCATTCTGTCCGCCTTAATCTTCTAATATTATTGTTTCAATAGAAATTGAGTCTTTTTTGAACAATATATTTTTTGTTTTTTCTTTTGTCATCTATCATATTAACTATTAATAAATCAAATGTCAACAATAAACGTGATTATTAACAATTTATTAACGATTAAATATTGAGTCATTAAATAAAAAGTTTACTCTATATGGAATAAACTTGATTAGAAATCGGTACACCTTGGGAGGCTCGAACTACCGAGACGTTGTTTAAGCGTCAATGGCTCTACTAACTAATCTTTAAAGTTATATTTGACAAATACCTGACACACTAAGCATGTCATCATTTTATAAAAAAAGAACTAGCCATAATCGCTAATTCTAGATGTCTAATGGTAGGCTTTTAAAGTTAATTATTGATTCCTTTACCCTTGTTCAAATACTTATATGACTAAGCTTATTTAAGTAGTTTTAATTAAACTGTGATGTAATATCAACTGGTGTAGAACTATCAACTATTGTTCCATCACCTAATTGTCCGTATTCATTTTCTCCCCAAGTGAAGATTCTACCTTCAGACGTAATTGCTGAAGAATGAAAAAGTCCTAAAGCAACGTGAGTTATTGTTTCACCAGCGTCCAGATTAAACTGTGACGTGATATCTATTGGAATCGAACTATCAACTGTTGTCCCATCGCCCAATTTCCCAGCAAAATTAGATCCCCAGGTGAAGATTCGTCCTTCAGAAGTGATTACTGAATAATGGAAGCCTCCCAAAGACACTTGAGTAATCCTTTCTGCTTGGTTTAAGTTAAAATTAGCTGTAATATTATATGGTGTTAAAATGTCTGTTGTTGTCCCATCGCCTAATTGTCCATTGTCATTTTCTCCCCAAGTAAAGATTCGTCCCTTAGAAGTAATTACGGAAGAATGGGAGCCTCCCAAAGAGACCTGTATAATCTTTTCTTCTTCATCAAAACTAAACTGTGATGTTATGTCAATTGGTGCTGAACTATAAGTTGTTGTTCCATCGCCTAATTGTCCATTGTCATTTTGCCCCCAAGTAAAGATTCGTCCTTCAGAAGTGATTACTGAATAATGGAAGCCTCCCAAAGAGACTTGAATAATTTTTTCTCCTGGGTTTAAGTTAAACTCTGACGTAATGTCTACTGGTACTGATTCAGCAACTAATATGCCAATATCTAAAGTTTTGCCTCCCCAAGTGAATATTCGTCCATCTGAGGTTATTGCCGATGATGAAACACCATTAAAAGAGACTTGAATAATTTTTTCGTCATTATTTAAGTTAAACTGTGAAGTTACATCTACTGGGGTTAATTTATCAATTGTAGTATCGTCACCTAATTGTCCATATTGATTATTCCCCCAGGTCAATAATCTTCCTCCTGAAGTTACTGCGGCCGAATGATGATTTCCTAAAGACATTTGAATAATTATTTCTCTTGATTCTAGATTTAATTCTGAAGTAATATCTATTGGAGTTGATTTTGAAGTTCTTGTGCTATCACCCAATCCTCCATACATATTCCTTCCCCAAATATATACTTCTCCATCTTGAGTAATTAATGAAGAATGATAACCTCCTAAGAAAATTTGCGTAGTCTCATTTGTTGTTAACGTAGAATTGCAACTAATAGTAAGTAGAGGTATCAATAACAAATATAAACAAAATAAATATTTTTTCATAAATTTCCTCCTATAACTATTCTTTTTTATTATACAGTTAAAAGGCATTTTTATCAACTTGATATAGAGAATAAATTTTAGTTGTATATTAACAAAAAAAGTTAGCGTTTATCGCTAACTTTAGGCTTTTAAGCTGGTGACCCGTAGGGGTTCACTTTTTTTTCAGTGTTTATCAGACTACACTGATATAGATATCTTTATTTCATGTGTGGTTTTGGTTTCCACCATGACTTAAAAAATAGTAGGTTTAGTTATTGACTATATAAAACTAATTTTTACATATCACTTATTTTAATTGCATTTTTTCAAATTTATAAATTGTGCCAATAGATTAGGTAAATCTTCTTTAACTGTATCATAAACAACATTCATGTTAATTTGATCATAATCGTGAATGATGCGATTTCTAAAACCATACATTTCATGCCAAAGAATATTTATAGCGGAATCTTTAAGACTTGATGAAATTCTATATCTAGATATCTCACCAATTTGTGACAAATTGAACACGACTGCATCTACGAAAAGTTGATTTTGATTAAACTCTTCACTTGAATTAATCCCTTTCATATAATCCAAAATAAATTCAATATGAAAAATAATCCTTGATATTCCTTTAATATCTCTATCGCTCATAAAGGACAAGTCCTTTCATGATATTTTCATAGATTTCTGAATTATTATCAATTTAAGATAAATGGATGAGATCCACTGATTTAACCAACGCATTATTGACATCTTCAAGCAAACCAAAGAATTTTATGCCTTTTATGTTTCCATCGACTACTAAATCGATATCACTAAGTGGCTCTTGTTTACCTTTAGCATATGATCCATATAAGATAATCTTGTTTATATCATATTTAATCGTTAAAGGTAATAAAGCATCTCTGATTTGATTTACTTCATAAATGCCTTTTGTCTCGGTAACAATACCGTTCTTATTTTTGGGATATTGTTTTAAATAACTGTATACCATTTTTTCAACCCATGAACTAGGTGTGCGTTTGCCACTTTCCCAGTTTTCTATAGTTCTAAGCGGTATATCAGTGATTTCGCTCAAGTCCTTTTGGGTTAGTCCATATTCTGCTCTAGCTTCTTTAATCATTAAGTCCATACTTATTCACCTCAATCAAATTAAACCACTCATTGGGTGGTTTGTAAAGATTGATATTAGAGAGAATCTGTTAGTTCTCCACCAGGGAGACATATGAGTTCTTTATTAAGTACCCAATTTTCAAATCGCATGGAATCAGCAATAACTTGGAGAATAATATTTTTATCGAATACAATTTTTAGGTCATTAAACTCACTAATCTCAATGTACTCTACAATATTTCCAACAACATAATCTTTTATATCTTCAGTTTTTTTGAATTCTGATTTAGTCATTATCATTTATGATGATCAAACAATCGCCAACCTCCTTCTAAAAGCATATATTTAACCCCTTTATCTTTTAGTAAGAAAGTAATATTTTGATATTTGTTTAGTTCGATAACTCTCGCTCCTTTAAAATGATTTAGGTACTTTTTTATCCAATTATCCATTTATATCCCCTCTATTTGTTTTATTAATATATTTTTAATAATATCATGATTTATAGTCCATGAAAAAATTTCTAAAACTTACACCAACATAAATTGAGTTTATTGAAATAAGTTTGTAACTAAACATGAATATTCTTTCGTTGGTTATAATTTCGCTTATATTAGCATAAATTATGATTGATTTTGTATTTTTTACTAAACTCAACCCATACAACAAATTTTTCTGGATTTTTGGTCTTTAAAAGAACTGTAATTACCTGTGGATATTTTGAAAAAAAGCCCTTCCCACGGGTGAGAAGAGCGTTAACTATATACTATGGTAAGTCCGTATTGGATTCGACCCCGTGAATGAATGCATTAAAGGTAAGTGACTCTAAATTTTAGATGGCTAATAATAGAACTATTTCAAATCTGTTTTTAGAATTTGTCTAAAATTGTTAATATCTCCTGGCACTCATAAAACACATTTCGTTTATAGTCATTTGATTTTTTTAACACTCCAATCTTGAGTAAGATATCAATATTATTCCTAATAGCTTGATCATTCCAGTTATACTTAGATTTGAAGTAAGAAACATTTATTACTGGTTGAGAAATAATCTCATCAATCATCGTCCATACATAGGCGTCTTTTCTTGCGACTATGTTGTTATTCCACTTTTCTTTCACTATACTAATATCGTTGATAAGCCTATATACTTTTGGTATTATGTTTAAAGCTTTCTGACAAAATAGTTTTACAATTCTTCCATAATTACCTTCTCTAAACTCTGTTAAGGCTTCTGTATAACCTAAGCTATCTTTCACTAGTTCAGTAGATAATGGAATATTAAAGTGACTTAAAAAACCAGTTTGTTTTAAGACTATTTGAATTAAGACTCTACCGACTCTACCATTCCCATCCTCAAAAGGATGAATGTTTTCAAAATATGCATGTGAAAAAGCACTCTTTACAAATGGATGAATATCATTTCTATTAATAAATAAAGTAAAATCTTCTAAGTTTTTAGTCAAATGATTTGGATGAGGTGGTACGTAATCTGCTTCATGAGGTGAAATGCTTGATTCTCCAATCCAGTTGGGTAAATGTCTAATTTTCCCAGGATTACCTTTCTCTGAATCTTTTAACAATTCATAATGAATAGATTTAATCAAGTCTAAATCAATATTATCTTTTGAATTAAGAGCATGTATAATTGCATTTAAATTTGATGAAATAATCTTGGCTTGTGACTTACTACTGCCGCTTAATTGCGCTAAAGCAATATTCTTGTTACTAGAATTATAGTTTTCTATTTGAGAACTAGATAATGCTTCAGTTCTCAAGAGCAGTATTGGAAGTGCGAATGACTCGCTCCTCATTATAGAATCTAGCTTAACAGACTCCTCAATCACTTCCTGAAGCAACTTATTATTTTCATTATCTAAAATTATATCAAAATCTGATAAATCTTTTACTATAGCACTCTGATATTTTTGAGATAATAGATGCCTTTTTGATCTAGGTATATAAAAGATAGATTCAGATTGTTCCCATTCTCGCTCTTCATATATTACAAATTTCATATATAACTACTCCTCTCAAATGTATTATAACATAAAGAACAGAATACTCAATACTCTATTCTACTTTATAGTTATATCGTAGAATATAAAATTCTATATTCTATATTATTTAAAAACATGTCATCACACTTTTCCATATTATAACTATATAAAAATATGGTTCGGATAGAAAGTTTTTTACTCAAATAGTCTATTGAGTTTGACACATACATAACACATATTAAGCATGCCATCAAAAATAAAAAAAGAACTAGCTAAATCGCTAATTCTAGTTGTTTAAGCTGGTAATCCATACGGGATAAAGAACCCTTTGAATGCATGCGTGAAAGGTAAGTGACTCTAAAATTTTAGATAGCTAATTATAGAACTAAAAAGTCAAATTCGAATTACTTTACCCTTGTCATCCTCTTTATAATACTATTGTTAAAAAATATTAAATAGAAAAAGATGCCAGTACTCACATAATGATTTATTATATGTCTACTAACATCCTATCTAATTTAATACGATTATTTATCTTTCATTTCTTTATTCAGCATCTTTCTTTTGTTATATCAAACCCTCTAAATCTATATTTTTTAAATACCATCGTCCCAATTAACAGTAATATTATCAGGATTCCAATCAAATGCCCATTCCCACTCTTGATGTTGAAGCAGCGAACATTCACAATTGATTTCAGGTACACTAGAACCTTTAAATACATTTGATCCCATGTTTATAACAGCTAAAGGAATAGTGATACTACTTAAACTCCATGTTTCTTCAAAAGCATTGTTACTAATAGTTGTTAGTGTTGATGGTAAGTTAATACTATTTAAAGTGTATGCATAACTAAATGCATATTCTCCTATCACTATTACCCCTTCAG
>Ga0334890_1003461_pt1 | contig 15937 bp, 18 predicted proteins | sample GraSluR1_MG_3_FD_207220 | JGI IMG/M metagenome (GOLD analysis project Ga0334890, IMG submission 207220) | Sludge microbial communities from methane-producing bioreactor in Wageningen University, Netherlands - Granular Sludge_31_08-R1 | ecosystem: Engineered > Bioreactor > Anaerobic >... | reverse complement strand
CGATAATCAGATAAGGGTAATGTTTCATGGTTACCTCCTCATTTCAACAGTTTGTTCCAATACTGAAACCACTCCTCAGGCATTAGCTCAAAATGGCTTCAAAGAGCGTTTCTGCCAGACACCCTTTGAGCAGAAAAGTGTCCACCCCAGCCTCAAGGGCTGCCTGGCGGATGTCTGGAAACATGGTGAGTGTTACGATTTTCACATGAGGCCATTTGCGTTTTATGGTACGAGCAGCTTCCAGTCCATCGCTGCCTGGTATAGAATCACCCATGATGACAACCTCCGGTTGGAGGCTCTCCACCAGACGCACCGCTTCAGAGCAGTGGCGTGCTTCCCCAATCACTTTAATGATTGGCGAGAGGTCATCCTCCCAGGAAATTTCACGAGTAAAGAGCAGCGCCTTGAGCGCTTGCCGAACTCTGGCTTCGTCGCCACAAATCAGAACTGTTTTAATGTGCCCTTCATTCATTGAGTTTTGTTCCAAGGATTGTTCACCTCTGGATTCGAAATTGGGAAAGCATCTATCTTAAATAGAGCATACCTTAAGCTGGCTGCCTTGTCATCCGAGAAATGTGGATTTTATATCCGTATTTTTGGGGATATTCGCTATTTTTCTTGTATTAAAGAGAATTACGGGCCGCCAGGCTGGCAGCCCGTTATGAGTGAAAGGCTTCTTTAGCGGGGATCAGTGCTATCGATTTCATCCAGTGAGGTCAACCCTACCCGCAGTGCATAGAGTGTGGCTTGAACACGATTGGCTACGTGAAGCTTGTTGAGAATATTGCCTACATGGGTGCGGACAGTCGCCTCTCCAATCACAAGCTCTCCAGCGATTTGGCGATTGCTGAGACCTTGTGCAACCAGGCGAACAACGTCGACTTCCCGTTCTGTCAATGGGTCCGGCGTCAGTGGCTGCTTTGCCGGCTGGCCCAATTCTTCGAGCAGCATTTTTGCTACGGCAGGGTGCAGGGATGGTTCACCGCGATTCACATTTCGAATTGCAGTAATCAACTCTTCAGGTTCAGAGTCCTTAAGTAAATAACCCACTGCGCCCGCTTTGATGGCAGGAAAAACTTTATCTTCAGCAACAAAACTGGTGAGGGCAATAATACGCATGTGGGGCTGGTGCGTCACAATCTGTTGGATGGCGGTGATGCCATCCATCCTGGGCATCACCAGATCCATTAAAATCACATCCGGGTTAAGCGTTTTGGCCTGCGCCACAGCTTCCTCGCCATCAGAAGCTTCACCGATGACATCAATGTCATCTACCTGCTCCAGCAAGGCGCAGATTCCTTTGCGCACAATGCTTTGATCGTCTACCACCAAAAGCTTGACCGATGTTTCGTTCATATTGCTACCTCCCGACGTTCTCGACTGGTGTATTCAAATCACTGGTACTGATGGGGATGGTTATTGTTAAACGCGTTCCTTTTCCGGGCGCACTTTCGATTTTCAGGCGTCCACTTGACTGCTGAACTCTCTCCTGGATCCCCTGCAGTCCAAGCCCGCCGCTTTGCCTGGCATTCTCTGGATCAAAACCTAAGCCATTATCGATCATTTCCAGCCGAACGGTATTCTCATCATATTTTAGTTGAATTTGAACGGTGGTGGCCTTGGCGTGTTTGACCACATTATTTAAGCCTTCCTGGGCGATGCGGTAGATGAGTTCTTCGGTGCCAATTTGTAATCGTCGTTCTCCCTCTACGAGAACCTCGGTTTTCAGTCCGGTACGGGCTTCCACTGCAGCCAGTCGGGAGCGCAAGGCTGAGACTAAGCCTTCCTGCTCCAGCATCAACGGACGCAGTTCAAAGACCAATAAGCGCATATCATACATTGCCTCGCGGGCCATGGTGCGCACCTCGAGCAGATTTCGTTCCAGGGCTTCCCATCGCTTTCTTGAGAATGCCAATAAGCCAGCATCAGCATATAAGGTTACGCTATAAAGCGCCTGCGTAACCGAATCGTGCAGCTCACGTGCCAGGCGTTGGCGTTCTTCCAATACGGCGAACTGTTCTGCCTGGTGTTGTAAGCGGACATGCTCAATAATGATCGCCGCCTGGTCCGCAAACAGATCAAGGATTCTCATATCCTCCTGGGTGAGTTCCCCTGGTTTATCGAGAATATTTAATACGCCAATCGTTTGGACATCCACCTTCAAAGGCACGGACAGCATAGAAAGAAGCCCCGGTGTCCAGGGAAAGCCTTGCCATTGGTCCGTTGTTTCATCCGGGTCGCTTTTTTGCCGATTCGCCCACACGTAGCTGCCCGTTTGAACTGCCCGGCCGGCAAGCGATCCTTCCACGGGCAGGCGATCCAGCGTGTACATGGGTGAACCAGCGCGGTGGGTTAATCTCAGCCAACCTTGCTCATCAAGGAGCAAGACAGCACTTCCTTTGGCGTTGGTCAATTGCATTGCTTCTGTGCAAACGATTTCCAATACTTCGTCAAGGCCGATCTTAAGTAACAAGCCTTTTGCAATTTTCTGGATCCCTTCACTCTCTGCCAATCTCTTGCGGATATCCTCTTCGATCTGCTTTTGTTGTGTAATATTTGTGGCTGCGCAGGTCAATCCCGTGACGGAGCCATTTTTATCAAAGAGAGGATTAAAAGTCATATCGTAGAATAAAATTTGTGAGCCCACGGTTATTGATACCTCTTCGCGGGTCAACAAACCTGACTCAATTACCCGACGTTTTAAGGCTGTTAATCGCATCGCATCTTCTGGAGAGAATAAATCGGCATCTGTTTTACCGACAATCGGCGGATCTGCATAATTTTGAGGGTTATAGATCCAGATATAACGCAGGTCAAGGTCCTGGTTGAAAACAACAACTGGCGTATCCACCAACGCCACCCGAAAACGCTGTTCATTTTCTTGTAGAGCTGCATTGGCTTTATCCAGTTCGTCATTTCTCTCCTGGATATTTTTTTTCAGTTCGCGGCAGGATTTTTTTTTGTTTCTCCAGTTGTTCTTGCGCAGCCGTGTTCGCTCCGATTAAAACCAATTCGTTGAGTCCCTTTTCTGCCAGCTGCTGGAAAAACTGAACGAGTAACACCAGATATCCTTCCGCCTGTTCTTTCGTTACGACCGGCACTGCGCGAACTGCCTCCAGATAGGCTGACTCATCCAAACCTGCTTCTCGGGCCAGCAGACGGAAACTGTTTTCATCCGGCTGTGCATGAAAAACTGGGCCAAGCGAAAGTAGCGCTATATCCTGGTTTTCAATACGAATCGTGCAGCCATAACAGAAAAGTCCGTTGAAAAGCTCGAAACGTCTCAGCGGTTTTTCGCTGCCAGCTGGCATGATCTCTTGATAATCCTGCCAGCGCTTTTGTTTAAGGGGAGGGATAGTGTTGCGGTACTCGTCGAAAATCGTACTGCCGGGGGAAGAAACTACAATTTGATCGTCCAGATTCAATATTTCAGTGGATATGCCGCTGCCTGAATGAAACGATGTAAGGATTTGTTGAATGTCTGGAATGACAATCAGGTCAACAAACTGATATGGCATGGAAGCTTCCTCCAAGATCAGCGATCATAAAGATTTCAGACCTTGCGGGAAAATCGATGCCAGGTTCTGAAGGCCTTCTTTGATCTGAATGTGAGCATGCTTAACCCATTCTAACGCAGAAACGCTTTACGATGTTTGCGTTATCCGCGAGGGGAGCAGTCACAAGACACAGAATGAACGGCTCAGTCTTTCATTTTTTTTCCAGATAGGACTTGAGCACCAGGGCATTATTGTGTTCGGTATCCCGGCTGGAGTAAAGCAGGGTTACCTTGCCTTGCCGGGATGCTTCTACCAAGGGCTTCCAGGCATCTGGATTATCATCCAGTTCCGCCTGATAACGGCGCTGGAACTCTTCCCATTTGTCCGGGTCATGCCCAAACCAACGTCTCAGCTCCGTGCTGGGCGCAACGTCTTTGTACCAGGCATCCATGGCCAGGTCTTCTTTTTTCATTCCACGCGGCCATAGCCGTTCCACCAGGTAACGAGCGCCGTCGTCGGCAGCCGGGTCTTCGTAAACTCGTTTTAAAGTAAACATCATGCCCTCTTTTCATTACTAACGAATCCCTTTTCCAAGAGACTCTTCAATAATAAATGGAAATAGATCAACCCGCCATATCCCTCCCACCCGTAAATCGCCTGATGTACGCCACTGTAATCAAGGCGTTCCGGAAGATCAAGCCAGTCTTGCAAGTTGTTGCGCGCGCCAACGTCATCCCCCGGGAAGATATGGGTTCGACCCAGCCCACGCAGCAAAAAATATTCTGCCGTCCAACGCCCCACCCCTTTAATCCGGCACAATTCAGCCACGGCCTGTTGATCGGGGAGGGTTTCAATCTCCTCCAGGTTAACTTGCTGGTCGACGATCGATCTCGCCAGACCATGCAGATATTCCCCTTTCCGATAACTGAATCCCAGATGGCGTAGTTCTTCCAAATCTGCATCAACCAGGTCCTCTGGACGAGGAAAGGCGTGGAAGGTACCTGATTCCATGGGAAAAGCCAACCCATAAGTCTGCGATAAGCGATTGAGCAGTTGAATTCCGACGTTAAGGGATAGTTGTTGGCAGGCGATCGCATTGAGCATCGTCTCGAAAAGCGTCGGAAATCTGGGTGGTTTTGCACCACGAAATGGGTCGGCAAGCATTTTTAAATGAACGCTCGTCTCCGAAAATCGATAGAACTCCGTCAGATCTACCTGGATGCCCAGCAATCGCTCCAGGGAATTTGTGACCTGGGCTTCCATGCTGGATTTGACACCTGCCCCGTTCAGTGAGATTTCCAGCTGAGGGGCTTGTGACGTTCCGATCTGCGTCACGCTCATGCCAATCGGTTCATCATCCAGTACGAGAATGCGGTGATAGGCCTGCCCATCCCAGTGATCGATCTGATTGTCCGGACGGCGGCGAAGAATCCAGACTGTCAGATCAAGCCGGAAAGGGGGGAGGGGTTCGAGAGTAAAAGAGTATGTTGCCAAAGGGTTAACTCCTCAGAGAATTAACGACTTGCGGGGATTCACTACAGCTCCATTTTATCGCTTATTGTCTGGTTGCTCGCTGGTGGCTTACCGGAAGATCTGACAGATACGAGCCGGGTGGCGTTCGAAAGCTGATCGCCAGACGATTCCAGGAATTAATCGCAATCACGGCGAGTGTGAGGTCTACGATTTCTTTTTCAGTAAAATGTTGTTGGGCGTGATCATAGATTGCATCAGGAACGTGGTTTTCGCTGATCCTGGTTACTGCTTCCGTCCACAATAGCGCCGCCCGCTCACGTTCCGTATAGAAAGGTGTCTCCCTCCAGGCACTCAAACCATACAGACGTTGTTCGCTCTCTCCCCGGTTGCGAGCATCTTTAGTGTGCATATCAATACAGTATGCGCAGCCGTTGATCTGAGAAGCACGCAATTTCACCAACTCCAACAGATCAGGCTCTAATTCTGTGGCTTGAATATATTCCTCCAGTTTTCTTAAGATGGCGATACCACCAGGGGCAACCTCGGCATAACGGATGCGGCCTTGACTTGTTTTTATGTTTTTTGTATTCATTATCTACCCTTTCAGGATCTTTCCTGGAACCGGGTTGAAAAAGGAAAAGTTGAGATTTCTTTTCTTATCCAAACAGGCGTCATGCGCGACAGATGTGCAGCGGTATCTTTGAGATAGGCGCCCGTCTTCGATTGATATTTTGGGAGAATTTCCGCGACAGGTACCGCACAATGAGCATATTGCCATAGGGCCGCATCCAGCACGTGTTGGTCGAAGAGAATGAGATCAATATCTATGGTGCGTGGGGCATTTTTATCCGCGGTACGTACGCGACCCAATTGCACTTCCATGGGACGCAATACTTGCTCTTTGAGACTATCCGCATTCAGTTGTGTCAGCGCCAATACCGCCGCGTTGAGAAAGTTTGGGCCTTCAGAGCCAATGGCCTGTGATTCCCACACAGAAGAGGTCTGGATAACCGCCATTTGCTGCTGTAACAGGTTAACGGCTCGGGGAAGGTATTTTTCTGGTTCGATATTCGACCCCAGGAGCAAGCAGGTGGAATACTCGGCCAGATTCATGCGAGGTCCTTTTGGGTACGCTCGATCACAACCCCTACGGAACTTGAAAATCGCACCGCGCCAGGTTTTTCGAGCTGTACGCGAACCTTTTGGACACCCGGTTCATCCAGACATAAGCGAGCCAGATCTGCAGCCAGTGCTTCCACCGTATACCGCTGGGCGGTTTCGGCGTGTTTTAGCAATTTTTTCGCCACCGTCCGATAATTGACACTATCCCGGACATTATCACTCACGCCGGCTTCGTGCAGGTCGGCAAATAAAACTACATTAATTAAAATTTCCTGCGGTTTATCACGTTCCCAATCGTTAACCCCGACAATTCCGCGGGCGACCAGGTTCTTAATAAAAATCTGATCCATCGGGTTTCCTTTCTAAAACAGATGACGGCCGCCATCAACGTAAAGAATCTCCCCGGTTATGTAGGCTGGCCCCTTCAATAAAAAAATCAGTGCCTGATTGACTTCCTCCAGACTGGCCCAGCGTCCAGATGGGACTTTATTCAGTATGTTTTGGGCGGGGCTTCCGTCGGCGGGGGGCAAGACAGCGCCCAGCGCCAGGCCATTTACGGTTATCTGCGGGGCCAACGCCGCTGCAAGGGAGTGAGTTAATGCTGCCAGTGCGGATTTGCTGATGCTGTATGGCAGGTGGTCTGGGCCAGGCCGCAAAGCACGCCAATCCAGCAGGTTGATGATTCGCCCTTCCTCGCCAGAAGGCAGCGCACGAGCAAATGCCTGGCTGAGCAAAAATGGAGCGGTGAGATTAATCATCAGATGCCGGTTCCAATCTTCGAGACTGGCGCTATTCCAATCCAGATTTTCAAAAATAGAGGCATTGTTGACCAAAGCGATTAATGAGCCGTGTTCCAGGATACGCGGGATCAGCCTGTCAACTTGCGCTGGCTGTGAGAGATCCGCTTGCAGTAAAATCGCTTTTCTTCCCAAGGTTTCAATCTCTGCCCGAACGCTTTCAGCTTCAGACTGAGAGTGTCCGTAATGAACAATTACATCGGAGCCTGAACGCGCAACGGCCAGAGCAATGGAACGCCCAATCCGGCGAGCAGCGCCGGTAATTAAAACAAACTTATCTTCTTTCATAGCGTTGTAATCCACAGGCCGTAAAGAATTCCGACCGCAAAGTTGAATCTTTTTCATAGGAGCCGCGCCAGACAGTCGTTCGTGTCAGCGGCGTTATTTCCCGAACGCCGCGCATCTCCATGCAAAGGTGGTGCGCTTCCAGATAAATTGCAATCCCATCGGGATGGACCATCGTATCCAGCATATCGGCAATCTCCTGACCGATCCGTTCCTGAACAGCAAACCTCCTTGAAAAAAGACGTACCATCCGGGTGAGCTTGGAAATTCCGATAATCTGCTCATGGGCAATATAACCAATATAAGCCATTCCATAGAATGGAAGAGCATGGTGTTCGCACAGGGCGTAAAAAGGAATCGGTCCCTGGATCACCTGACTGAGCTTACAATCAGGCCGGCTGTTGCATTCGGTATCAAAGGCTCGCAGCAGCCTGGGGTCACCGTCATAGCCCTCCGTGGCATCAAACAAGGCTTTGATAAAGCGTTGGGGAGTGTCTTCCGTGGCTGATGTATTTAAATCTAAACCAAATGCAGTAAAGATTTCCGCCGCATACCTTTCAAACCTGGCAAACTGTTCATCTGAAATGTGGCGCGGCTGCAATTTCATCGCCTTACGACATGCGAGATCACCTAAGTCATCGTGAATATTCATAATCATTTTTCCGAAGGATTCTGCATAATCTGCAGCAAGATAATTTCAGGATCACTGAGACTCGCAAATGTACAGACTGGTGACAAGGCAGTCCACGTATGTTGAGGTAGCATCCTTTGATACATAAAAACACCTCCAAAAGGCTATCTTAAAAAATCGATCAGGGTGAGATGAAACTGCAACAGGCCATTTATTAAACAATTTTGCCTTTAATAATTAATATACCTCATCGATAACAAAAACAGAACCACCGAAGTGCGTAGATGAAATACGCACTTCGGTGGAATATTTGATATTTTGGCAAACGGTCATTGTTTTTGTTATTTCATGCCGAAACAGGAGACGATGCGCAAGATATCAAAGCCTTCGGCGTATTGTGAGTCGGCGAAGGCGCCATTTCTTACGAGGATGGAGCGGGTCAGGTCAGCCGAGAAATAATATTTATCGGCATAGGTTTTGTATTGAGCCAGGGCATCGATTTTGCGCTGCACATCCTCTTCTGTGACGGATACGAGGAAGTGTGGAAAGAAGCCGTAGCTGCTGCGGATGACGTCAAAGCCGAGGACGGTGATACCGCGAAAAGCGCGCAAGACTTCTTCAGTGACCGTGTTGTGATCCTGGTGGATGTCGTTTTGGGAATGGGTGAAAACAATATCCGGCTGGAAATCCTGGTTCAGTTTGAAAAGGTATTCCAGGATCTCCTGCCGGGCCTGGGGAAAATAGCGGGTCACAAAAGGTTCCACTCGACGATTCTCAGGAGGCACACCGAGAACATCCATGCTGTCATGGTGCTCGTTGACCACGTTGGTCAATGCAGGGTTTTTCTGGTTATCGGAAAGGGTCACGCACATTACATCGGCACGGTCAGACAGATTGGAGATCAGTGCGCCAGCGCCGATCTCGATGTCATCCGGGTGTGCACCGATGAAGCAGATACGCTTGCCATAAAACAACATGCCTTTTTTGTCCATGATTATTTCGTGGCGATGAAGCCGCCGACCACTTTGGTCATGACCAGCTTGCCTTCTTTGGCAACGCGTTTTTCCGCGACGGCTGTGATCTTTGCCATGACATCCTCAAAGCCGGCTTTGTCGGTGAAGAGGTCGTTCCACAGCTTGCGGTCTTCCGAGAGGGAAGCGCGGGTGTAGGCGACGAAAGGTTCTGCGCTGGCGAAGGTAAGGGGGTTCTCGAAGATTTCGATGTCCACTTTTTTGAAGGTGTCTTTCATGGCGCCGAGGATGCCGGTAGAATAGCGCGAGCTGCCGGGCATGGGCGGGATGGTGGCGCCGGTGGCTTCACGGATGATGTCATAGAAGAGTTGTTTGTTCTCGGGCATGGGGCCGGAGGAGAAGAGTACGCCGCCCGGTTTGAGAACGCGGTGCATTTCACGGATGGTGAATGGGATATCTTCGGCGTAGTAGATGGCGAAGCAGCAGGAGGCCATGTCAAACTGGTTATCGATGAAGGGAAAACGCTTGTTAAAATTGAGTTCCATCAGCGTGAAGGGGGTGCCGATTTCGAGGTTGCGTTCCTGCGCCTGGGCGAGTAATTCAGCAGACACGTCACCGCCGGTGATATTGCAGTTACCGTTGAGGTGCTTGTGATAGGAGGTACATTGTTTGCCTGCGCCGCATGCTACGTCCAGAATTTTCATACCCGGTTTGAGGGGCAGGATTTCCAGCATCCATTGGTCAATATCGCGGCCGCCGAATTGATTGTGAATGTCGATGCGGGTGGCGAGATCACTGGTGGTTTCTTTATAGTTGATTTTCATGGTTCCTCTTCTGTAGATTTTGATTGAGTTGTGAATAGTTATTATAAATGATTTTTTTGATCATTTTTTCACGCAAAGCCGCTAAGCCGCAAAGAAAACGGGTATTTACTCAAGTAACTTTATGACATGGGCAAAGATGAAAGGTTTTCAGTAACCACTTCAGTGGTTACTGCCATTTGATCGGCTGATTGCTGCGGATATTTTGGTAACAACTTTAGTCGTTACTATTAGCAGATGCGGGGAAGCATTTCGCCGGCCATGACATCCAGCAGGCGGGTGCCGCCGATGACGGTTTTCAGGAGGACGCGGTCGATGGGTTCTGCTTCCACTTTGCCAATGATGGCGGCATGTTCGCCGTATTTGCTGCTTTGCATGGCTGTCAGGGCGGCGTCCGCTTCATTGGCCGGGACAATGGTAATCAGCTTGCCTTCATTGGCGACATAGAGGGGATCAAAGCCGAGCATTTCGCAGGCTGCCCGCACGGCAGGCTTGACAGGCACGGCTGCTTCGTCCAGACGTATGCAGGTATGGCTTTGCACAGCAATTTCGTTCAGGGTGGTGGCCAGGCCGCCTCGGGTGGGGTCGCGCAGGACATGTGTGTGCGGTGCAGCCTGGAGGACAGCCTGGATCATGTGATTGAGCGGGGCAATGTCAGACTGGATGTCGGTCTCGAAACCCAGGTCACCGCGAGCGCCGAGAACGGCGATGCCATGATCGCCGAGGTCACCCGAGACGAGGACAACATCACCTGGACGGGCCTGTTCGCCGCCAATGCGGTGCTCTGTGGGAACCCAGCCGACGCCGGTGGTGTTGATGAATACGCCATCGGCATTTCCTTTTTCAACGACTTTGGTGTCGCCAGCCACGATCTGTACGCCAGCTTCTTCGGCTGATTGCTGCATGGAGAGAACGATCCTTTCCAGCTGATCCATGTCGAAGCCTTCTTCGAGGATGAAGGCAGCGGTCAGGTAGAGCGGAACGGCGCCTGACATGCTAACGTCATTGACCGTGCCGCAAATGGAGAGGCTGCCGATATCACCGCCGGGGAAGAAGAGAGGGGCAACAGCGTGAGAATCAGTGGAGATGGAGAGATAGCCGTTCAGGTTTGATCCAGCAGGCAGGGAGACCTGGGCGAAGTCGTTGGCGGCAGCCAGGGGAGCTGAAACAAGATGGGGCATGAAGATGTTTTTGATCAGGTCCTGGGTCATTTTTCCGCCGGAGCCGTGACCCATGACGATTTGTTCGTTATGTCGTAACGGCATGGGGCAGGAAGCGGTTTCGAAGGGGGATATTTGTTGTTCGTGTTTGATATTGCGTGTAGTCAAGTAATGCTCCTGGGCAGGTACAAGGAGGAACAGGTTAGTCTCAACGGGATGCTTTGCAAAACCTGTCCTGCGAAAAAAAAATTAAGCTTGTCGGGTGCGGGCGCGGCCGTAACGGTAATAGGCGGCACAGGCACCTTCGGAAGAAACCATGGTTGCACCCAGCGGGTTGGAGGGTGTACACAGGGTGCCGAAGGCCGGACATTCTATTGGCTTCTTCAAGCCTTGGAGGATTTCCCCGGCAATGCAGATTTCGGATTCCTGGGTATTGATATCACCGACATCAAAGCGCTGCTCGGCATCGAAGGTGGCATATTCCTGGCGGAGTTTCCAGCCGGACATCGGGATCATGCCGATGCCGCGCCACTGCTGGTCGCAGGGTTCAAAGACGCGCTCGATGGCCTTTTGGGCGGACAGATTTCCTTGTTTCGTAACCGTGCGCGGGTAAGCGTTTTGCACTTCGTGTGTGCCGGCTTCCAGTTGTTTGACGAGCATTTGCAAACCGCGGCTGAGATCAAGCGGCTCAAAGCCAGTGACCACGATGGGCAGGTTGTATTTTTCAGCGAGCGGCAGGTATTCCCAATAGCCCATGACGGCGTTGACGTGACCGGCAGAGAGGAAGCCCTGCACGCGGTTGGCCGGTGAGCTGAGGATGGCTTCCATGGCTGGCGGGACGCGTACCTGCGAGACGAGGACAGAGAAGTTTTTCAGCCCCAGGGTCTGCGCCTGGATGACGCTCATCACATTGGGCAGGGCGGTGGTTTCAAAGCCGATCGCAAAGAAAACGACCTGTTTGTCAGGGTTCTGGCGAGCGATCTTGACTGCATCCAGTGGGGAGTAGACGATCTTGACCTGGCCGCCGGCGGCGCGCACGGCGAAAAGGTCTTTTTCGGAGCCGGGCACGCGCAGCATGTCGCCAAACGAGGTAAAGATCACGTCAGGCTGAGAGGCGATAGCGATGGCTTTGTCGATCAGTTTCAGGGAGGTGACGCACACCGGGCAGCCCGGACCATGCACCAGCTCGATTTCCGGGGGCAGCATTTCATCCAGGCCGTATTGGAGGAAGGCGTGGGTCTGCCCGCCGCAGATTTCCATGATGGTCCACGGTTGGGTGATGGTGCGGCGGATTTCGTCCAGCACGCCTTTGACCAGTTTTGCGTCGCGGAATTCATCGACGTAGCGCATGATTATTCTTCCTGAACAGAAGCGGCGATTTCGTCCATTTCATCTGCCAGCATGGACATTTCGTTGAGGATGCTGAGGGTTTCCATGGCGTCTTCTTCACTGAGGATGCTGAGGGCGAAACCGGCATGGACGATGACGTAATCGTCTACCTTGACTTCGTCAACGGCTTCCAGACAGACTTCACGGGCTACGCCGCCGAAATCAACTTTGCCCATGCGCATTTCGTTGTCGGTATAAACTTCGGTTACTTTTCCTGGTATGCCTAAACACATAATATTGTCCTTTTTTGCGGAGAAAGGGATTCCCCGTAATGGTTGTTAATTTTTTTATTCAGTAGCTGGCATGATTTATATCTGCATTGACCATAATCAAGGTGGCCGCTTGGGCACATGGCATGCGCCCCTACATTTAGTGATTTGCTGCGATCAGCAGTTGGCCGAGGGCGAGGCCGCCGTCGTTGGCGGGTACCTGTTTATGGAGGAGGGTGTTGAAGCCGCTTTCTGCCAGCAGGGTGACTGTCTTGTCCAGCAACAATTGATTCTGCCACACACCGCCGCTGAGAGCAACGGTGTTGCAGCCTGTCTCTTCGCGGATCGCCAGGCAAAGCTGGCGGCTTAAAGCCGCGATGCCGTTGTGAAAGCGGGCCGAGAGGATGGCAGGCGGGGTATTGGCGTGGATGTCTGCCAGCATGGCCGGCCACAGCGGCGCCGTAGAGATTTTATCCTCTTCGATGGAGAAGGGATAGGCTCCGGTTTCATCGGGATCAGCCAGTGCTTCGAATTCAATGGCGGCCTGGCCTTCGTAATTGACTTCCTGACGGACACCGGCCAATGCAGCGGCGGCGTCAAAGAGACGTCCCATGCTGGATGTGAGGGGGGTGTTGATGTGGTTTTCCAGTTGGGCACGCAGGAGAGAACGTTCCTGGGGGCAGAGGGCCTGCACGGGAGCAAGATCGAGATCCCACTCCAGCCCGGACTGCCAGAGGTGGGCCAGCGCCATGCGGGCTGGCTTGCGGACGGAGATGTCACCGCCCGCAAGAGGGGCAGTGGCAAGGTGATATACCCGCTGGTAGTCTGCATACCCGCCGAGGAGGATTTCGCCACCCCAGATGGTGCCGTCGGTGCCGTACCCGGTGCCGTCGTAGATGAGACCGATAACGGGTTCGTCTGAATTCCAGGCGTTGTCGGCCAGACAGGCAGCCAGATGAGCGTGATGGTGCTGCACCTGGATCAGGGGGATGTTCCCCTCGCTGGCGCGCTGAATGCCGTAGCGTGTGGCGAGGTAGTTGGGGTGCAGGTCAACGGCGATGGTCTGCGGCGTGACGTGAAAAAGGTTCTCGTAGTGCTTGATCCCGGTTTCAAAGGAGAGCAGGGTTTCGTAATTTTCCAGATCACCAATGTGGTGGCTGAGGAAAGCGTATTGGTCGCGGCTGAGGCAGAAGGTGTTTTTCAGTTCTGCGCCGGCGGCCAGAATGGATGGTAAGGGTGCGGGAAGCTGAATGGGATCCGGTGCATAGCCGCGGGCACGGCGGAGAATCTGTGGGCCAGTGGTGAAAACGCGGGCGACAGAATCGTCCACGCGCATGTGAATAGGGCGATCATGCAGCAGGAAACCATCGGCGATGGGCGAAAGGCGCTGCATGGCATCTTCGTCCATGTAGGCGACGGGTTCCTCGCTAAGGTTGCCGCTGGTCATCACCAGTACTTCGGGGAAGCCGGGGGCCGGTTCGAGGAGAAGCAGATGCTGCGGGGTGTAGGGCAGCATGAAGCCGAGGGTGTTCTGCCTCGGGGCCACGGCTTTTACAATGGATGAATCTGCCAGGCGATTCAAAATGACGATTGGGTGCTGGCGGGAGGTGAGTAACTGCTCTTCGGCTGAACTGACCTGACAATGCGGCAGAATGTGCTCGATATCATACGCCATCAAGGCGAAGGGCTTATCAGAGCGTTTCTTGCGGCTGCGCAATTCGGCAACGGCTTCGGGATTGCTGGCATCACAGGCCAGGTGATAGCCGCCAAGACCTTTGATGGCGAGAATTTTGCCGTCTTGCAGCCAGGCGCGAGCAGTTTGCAGGGCGTCTTCTTTATGGGTGAGGACTTCACCCGCCGCTTCAAACCAGATGTGCGGGCCGCAAACCGGGCAGGCGGTGGGCTGGGCATGAAACCGCCGGTTAAGGGGATTCTCGTACTCGCTCTGGCAGTCAGGGCACATGGTGAAGCCGGCCATTGTGGTTTTGGGGCGGTCGTAGGGGGTGTCTTTGATGATGGTGAAGCGCGGCCCGCAGTTGGTGCAGTTGATAAAGGGATAACGATAGCGCCGGTCAGCAGGATTGACCAGTTCAGCGGCGCAGTCTGCGCACAGGGTGACATCGGGAGAAATGGGGATGAACTCACCGGGACAGGGCTGGCTGGGGATGATGTTGAACTGCGTGTAGCCATCAGGCTGACAGGGGAATTCGCTGATCCTGTCGATGCGTGACAGCGGGGGCGGGTTGTTTCGCAAGGCATCGGAAAACGCGTGAACAGCCTGTGCAGCGCCATTGATCTCAATCTCAACGCCGCTGGAGGTGTTGCGCACCCAGCCGGTGAGATGGTTGTGCACAGCCTGGGCATACACAAAGGGGCGGAAGCCCACCCCTTGTACAATGCCAGTGATGCTGTATTTGCGTCCGATCATTTCAGTCATTCAAGATCCTGCCTATCAATGCCGGTTTCTGGTGGATAATCATCGACATTCTTCATTAGCCGGAGTTGCGGATAAGAAATCAACACCGTATGTCGTGACGATTCTATTCGTCGAACCAGAGTTTGACGGGTTTGTATAACGACTAAAGTCGTTACTACAATCGCCGCAACTCAGGTTATTTATTATTTATTTCGCCAGCTCTTTTTGCTGCTGGATACGGTTTTTGAGCCAGCTTGTCCATTCCGAAACCCCTTCGCCAGTCTTGCAGGAGATATTGAAGAAAACGGCATCGTTGTTCAGGATTTGAACGCCTTTGCGGAAGTAGTCCATGTCAAAGTCTACATAGGGAAGCAGATCCATTTTGTTGATGATCATGACTTCAATGCCGCGATAGATGTTGGGGTATTTGTAGGGTTTGTCATCGCCTTCAGGGATGCTGGCGACAACCACATTGGCATGAGAGCCGAGCATGAATCCAGCCGGGCAGATGAGGTTGCCGACGTTTTCGATAATGAGCAGGTCGATGTTGGCGAGGTCCACCTGTTCGAGACCGCGGCTGAACATGGGGGCGTCCAGGTGGCAGCTTCCACCGGTGTTGATCTGTACGGCGGGGATGCCGAGGGCTTTAACCTTGTCCGAGTCAATCGTGACGGGGGCGGTGTCGCCTTCAATGACGGCGATGCGGACATCGGGGGCCAGGTCTTCAATGGTGCGCAGGATGGTGCTGGTTTTGCCTGATCCGGGGGAGGCCATGATATTGATGGCAAACACGCCGGCATCATCCAGCTTCTTGCGGTTGATCATGGCAATCTGATCGTTGGCATTCATGATCTTTTCAACAACAGGAACATTTTCAGTGGTCATTTCTTTCTTACTCCTTAGCGTTCAATTTCGATACTTTCCAGCCAGAATTCTTCGCCGCCTACCACTTTGATACGGATACTGCCGCATTTTGGGCAGGGGGATAACTCATCCTCAATCGTATAGGTATGGTTGCAGTCCTGGCAGGTGAGTTTGGCTGGCACTCGTTTGAAGTGTAGTTGGGCACTGGCGCAGATGGTGTCCTGGGTGATGATGTCCCAGTAGAACTGGATGGAATCATCCACGATGGAGGAGAGGGCGCCAATGACGATGTGAATATCGGT
>Ga0334890_1003460_pt1 | contig 15944 bp, 10 predicted proteins | sample GraSluR1_MG_3_FD_207220 | JGI IMG/M metagenome (GOLD analysis project Ga0334890, IMG submission 207220) | Sludge microbial communities from methane-producing bioreactor in Wageningen University, Netherlands - Granular Sludge_31_08-R1 | ecosystem: Engineered > Bioreactor > Anaerobic >... | reverse complement strand
CTCAGGCGTCTTGACGTTGTCCGCGCCCGCGATCTCGGTCACGGCCTCGGCAAAGGCGTCCATCGCGTCTTCAGGCGACATCTCGCCGGAGACCACGCGCTCGGTCATAAGCTGAATCTCGGTGGAGATCAGCGGGTACTCGGGCAGCATGGGCCGCACAGTCGAGTACTGCAGCAGTGCATTGGCCATGGCCGTCATGACCGCATCGCCAGCCACTTCCACATCGTCGCGGAAGCTGATGCGCGGCTGGATTAGCTCGAAGGCGCGCACCTGGTCGCGGCTCGACATGTAGGAGAGGAAGGCCCACGCTTCCTTCGGGTGCGGGGTGTTGGGGTTGATCAGCCAGCCGGTGCCGCCGGAGATGGTGACGAAGTCCTGGCCGCGGTAGCCCGCGCCCGGCTCCTTAGCCGGCATCATCGCCCAGCCGACTACCTCATTGCGGTTCTCGACGGCGGTCTCCGACCCCGGCGCGATCACCGAGCGCCAGAACCAGTCGCCTTCGACCAGCATACCCACCTGCCCGTCGCGGAAGGCGACGAACGAGCGGTTGCGCCCATCTTGCAGAAGCTGCATACGGGCGTCGCCCAGGCCCTCGTCCACGTAGACGGTCTTGTAGAAGTTGAGCGTGTCGAGGATGCCCGGACTCTTGACGATCCACTTGCCGTCGTCAAAGTCGTACAGGTGATGGCCCGCGCCCAGCAGCACCATGAAGTAGCCCTGCATGGTCGTGGCCTCGCCCATCGCCGTGCCCGCGTTGATCTGCAGCGGAATCTCGATTCCGGCTTCCTTCAGCGTGCGGGCCGTGTCGAGCAACTCTGCCCAGCTTGTCGGCTGCCAGGGCAGCGCGATGCCAGCCTGCTCGAAGAGGTCCTTGCGGTAGAAGATCTGGCGGACATCGGTGCCGGAGGGGATGCCATAACGCTGGCCCTGGTAGGACAGGATGGCCTGGATGCCCTCTGAGATGTGGCCCCAGCCTTCCCAGTCATTGACTTCCGGGCCAACTACTTCCGCCAGCGGCTTGAGCAGCCCGGCCCCGACGAACTCTGGCACCCAGAAGCCGTCGAAGGCCATGATGTCGTAGCCGCTGCCGACGCTCAGATCGAGCGCGTACTGCTCCTTGAGCTGCTCGTCGCCGCCGCCGAACTCGACAAACTCGACATCAACCGGCGTGCCCTGGGCGGCCATCATCTCCTCGAAGGTGGGGATGGCGAACGTGGTCAGCCACACGGCCAGGTTATTGTTCACCCCGCCCACGACGGCGCGGGCCGTGATCGTGACCTTGACCGGCTCCTGGGCCTGGGCAGGGCTGGCGCTGAGCGCGCCCACCAACGCCATGACCAGGCTGGTCACCAGCATAAGGGTAAGGAACTTGGAACGTGACATTGGGTGAGTACCTCCATAACCACTAAGTTCGAACGGCTAGCTGACCGCTGTGGCAGCCGACGCAGACGCCCACCCCGACGAGGTGGCAGGTGCGCCCCTCACCGGGTGTTGGTCGCGCCGTCTCACGGTCTCATACGGCGTTATGACGGGGTAGCCTTAAGTCGAAGAATCGAATATGCTTTTGAGGGTCACCTCCTTCCGGGGGGCGGGGCTGTGGAGGCACGGATCACCAGACGGGTTGGCAGCAATGTCCACACGTCGTTTGCTGGCTCTCCCTCAACCATCGTCAGCAAACGCCGTGCCGCCTCAGCCCCCATCTTGAACGGGTCTTGAGCGACCGTCGTTAGCGGTGGCGCGAAATGCTCGACCAGGCTGAGATTGTCGAAGCCAATCACCGATAGGTCGTGCGGGACGCGCAGCCCCGCCTGGCCCGCCGCAATGACGGTCAGCAGGGCCATCAGATCGTTCATGGCGAAGATCGCCGTCGGGCGGCCAGGGCGCGCCAGCGCCGCCGCCAGGTCGCTGATTTCGCTGGCGTAGGCTTCGGCCACCGAGTAGCGCACCGCATCCACCCTGATCTCCTCGCGCGGGCCGATCAACAGCGGCGGCAACGGCTCCAGGCCCGCGCCGCGCATCGCCTCCTGATAGGCACGAAAACGCTCGGCGATGGGCCACAAGTCCAGCAGCGGGCTGGCCAGAAAAGCGACCTCGCGATGCCCCAGCGCCAGCAGGTGATGGGTGGCCTCCATCCCCCCCAGGTAGTTGTGGCTGGTCACGCAAGGCAGCGCCAGCCCCGGCAGCGGGCGGTCGAGCAGCACAATCGGCAGACGGCATTGGGCCGTCAGGATGTAGCGCCCGTTGGTGACAGAGGTCATCGCCGGCCAGATCAGCAGCCCGGCCACGCTGTCGTCGCACATTTCGCGCAGCAGACGGTTCTCCTCGCCCACATCGCGCTCAGTGCAGGCGAAGAGTACGCCGTACCCCTGCGAGCGCAAGACGTTCTCCGCGCCGGCCAGCAGTTGGCTGTCAAACGCGCTGTGAAAGCCGGGCACCAGAAACCCGACAATCTTGCGCCTGGGCAGGGTCGGCTGGATGTCGGAGACATAGGTCCCCTTGCCCGCCACGCGGTAGAGCAACCCCTCTTCCAGAGCGGATTCCCAGGCCCGGCGGATGGTCGCGCGGCTGATGCCCAGTTGGGCCACCAGCTCCAGCTCGCCGGGCAACTGGTCGTGCGGCTTGAGTTCATCTGTCAGGATGGCATGGCGCAGCTCGTTGAGAAGCTGCCGGTGCAGGGGCAGGGAACTGTGGCGGGAAAGAGTAAACGATTTCATGCGTACATGTACGGACTTGTATTATCGGTGTCTTCATCATATGACAGGCCGAGCGGCGAGTCAAGCAAGTGGAATACAGAACAAGACTTCTGAAGTCTCGCCGACTTCGGAAGTCTGGATGCGGGTCGGGTACAGACACGGGCGGCTGGTGACGTGTTCCCGCAGGAGCGTATTGATGCAGATTAACGCATTAGCGCGGATACCACGCGCGGAACGTAGGGGCGCTGCTCTGCTGCGCCCTTGTAGGGGCGGGTTTCAAAACCCGCCCCTATAGAAACGCTTTGATCGGCGGGGGTCCGTAGGGGCGTATGGCCATACGCCCAATGTATGTCAAGCGAAGGCTTCCGGGTGCATGGTATGGGCAGAATACCCCTCCCCCTGGCCCCCTCCCCGGCCAAGCCAGGGAGGGGGAAAACGCCCCAACCAGCGGTCAAAGTCCCCTCTCTAGCTCGGCTGGAGAGGGGGATTGAGGGGGAAAGGCGTGCGCGCCGAACACCCCCAGCGCCAGGCACGCTGCCGCCGCGTTCGGCCAGGCGAACCAGTGCCGCGAGACGACTGCCCCCGTCGTCGGATGGCAGGCTTCGGGCAGCGCCCCATCCCACTGCATTGCTTCGTCCAGGCGCGCCCAGGCCCGCCGCTCGCGCCCGGCATCACCCAGCAGCCAGGCGATCAGCGCGTCCTGCACGTCGCCCAACGGCCAGGGCGCGCGCGTGTGCACCGACCCCAGCCGCCCCGCGTAGCAGCCGCCTTCGTTCGCCTCCGAGAAAGCGAAGGCCACCGTCGCCCGCCAGACCGGATCGCTGGCGGGCGTGAAGCCCCACAGCGGAGCCAGGATCAGCGGGAGGTCGTTGGCGTCGTGGTAAAAATGGAAGCGCCCCGCGCTATTGGTCGCGTAAGCGTAGAGCGTCTGCCCGTCGCGCGCTGCTACGAAGTGCTCGAAGACCGCCCGCCGCACGTCCTCCGCGATCCCGGCCAGACGCGCATCGGAGTCCAGCGCGGCGACCTGGCGGAAGGTATGCCACAGCAGAATGTGGCTGGAGAGGTGGTAAGGCAGCGCCACCGGATCGTCGGCGGGCGTCTCGTCGGTGGGAAAGAGCCAGGCACGCGCCGCCTTGCGCGCCAGCAGCATCTCCACCAGCGGCCCGACGGCAGGGCGCAGTCGCTCCCAGGTGGCGCGGTCGCCCGTCTCGCTGACGTATTCGGCCAGTTCCAGCAGGGGGAAAAGCTGCTGATCGAGTTGGAACGCCCCGTCCTTGATCTGCCCGTTGGCCAGGTAGCAGCGGCCCCACGCACCGTTGGGCCGCTCGGCCACCTCGAACATCCACAGCAGATGCCGGCGCACCACATCGGCCATCTCCCGCCGCCAGGAGAGCAGCGCGCGGGCCACGTAGTAGGCGTCGCGGTTCCACGAGAGCGGCAGCAGCATGTGATCGGTGAGGAGGCAGCGCGTCTCGCCCACCGGCACGGCCAGCATCACCCCGTAGCCCAGACCGCGCCGGACGATGAGATCGTCGGGCGCGCCATCGAAACGCGCGCGCCACGCCTGGCACGCAGCTTCCAGGCTGGGGGCCGGGTCTTGGGCCAGGCGCAGCGCCGCCGCGCGCGCCTGGGATGCCGTTGAGCCGAAGCCGTAGACAAGCGTTGTCGTCCCTGGCGCGCCGGCAATGTCCACGTCGAGCGGGCCGTCGGCGCTGCGCTCCCACGCCTCGCCCGGCGGGAAGCCGGCGATGGCTGCTGCCCAGGGGAGCGCGGGATTCTCGACGGTGAGCACGCCGTCAGCAAACTGCGCCCGCGTCTGGAGGGGCGGCATGGGCAGCGGGCCGCCCTCGGTCAACTGGGTGTAGGCGCAGCGTTGCAGCGACAGCCGCCCGCGCCAGCGATACGGCGCGCCCCCCGTCCATCGCTGGAAGGCCCCGCCGCCGCCCGCCCAGGCGGTCATGGTCGCGGACGTCCCGTCGGCCAGGGTCAGGGTTAGCTGCGGGATGGCGTCGGCCAGCAAGCGCGCGGCGCGCCCGCTCACCGGTGACGCAAACTGCGGCCCAAAGCCGTCCAGCAGCGCCAGCCCGGCGCGATAGTGGCGCACCGCTTCCGGGTTATAACGCTGGCTTTCGGGAAAGGGGTCAGCCGTCGTCAGCGTGACAAACCCCACCCGCTCGTGGACCGTGTTGAGCGCGATCAAGCGTCCGCTCGTGTCCACGCTGCCAATAACGCCGTCCGCCCCAAAGTCCAGCGGTTTGCTGTGCCGGGCAGAGTCCAGCGCCCGCCCCCCTTCGCCCTCGCTCATGACATCAGCTTGTCCAGGTCGGGGAGGAGCGTCTTGCCGCTGTCGCGGTCAATCCAGCGAATCTTGTCGCTGGGGAAGCGAATCCAGATGTCCTGGTCGGGCGCAGCGCGGAAGTCCGGGTGGGTGGAGACCTTGATGATGTCCTCGCCAATGCGAATGGTCAGCAGGTTCTGCGATCCCAGCGGCTCCACCACCAGCACGGTGACCTTCAGCGCGTCCTCGGCGGGCTGGCCCAGCGCCTCCATGTTCTCGGCGCGGATGCCGGCGACAATCGGCTGGCCGTCGTAGCGCGCCAGCGTCTCGGCCAGTTCCGGGATGGGCTTGAGGGCGTAGTCGCCGATATAGACGCTGACCGCCCCATCGTGGCGGCGCACCTGCCCTTCCAGGAAGTTCATTGGCGGCGTGCCGATGAAGCCAGCCACAAAGCGGTCGGCGGGCATATCGTACACTTTGGTCGGCGAATCGAACTGGAGAATCCTGCCCTCGCGCATGACGGCGATGCGGTCGCCCATACTCAGCGCCTCGATCTGATCGTGCGTCACATAAACCGTCGTCGCTTTTAGCTCGGCCAGCAGGCGCTTAAGCTCGGCGCGCATCTCCAGGCGCAGCAGCGCGTCCAGGTTGCTGAGCGGCTCGTCCATCAGCAGTACCTCGGCGTGCACGGCGATGGCGCGGGCCACAGCCACGCGCTGGCGCTGCCCGCCGCTCATCTGCGACGGGTAGCGATCCAGGAAGTTCTCAATGTGCAGCAGTTCCGCCGCCGACTGCACGCGCCGCTTGATCTCGTCTTTCGGCATCCGCTTCATCTTCAGCCCAAAGGCGATGTTATCGAACACGCGCATGTGGGGGAAGATAGCGTAGCTCTGGAAGACCATCGAGATATTGCGATCTTTGGGGGGCAGGTAGGTCACGTCGCGGCTGCCGATCATGATCCGCCCGGAATCCACCATGCCCAGCCCGGCAATCGCCCGCAGCAGCGTGGTTTTGCCGCAGCCGCTCGGCCCCAGCAGCACGACAAACTCGTGCTCGTGGACGGTAAGGCTCACATTGTCTACGGCGACCACCTTGCCGAACGTTTTGACTGCATTCTCAATGCGGATTTCAGCCATAGTCTTTCCCCTATTTCGTGATCTGGCCCCACATATTGAACAGGTAGCGCCGGATGAAGAAGATGAAGATCAGCGACGGGACGAGCATGAAGAAGCCACCGGCGTACTGGAACTGCAACGACGACTTGTTGAGCTGGTAGAGGATCAGCGCCGGCAGCGTCCGGTTGCGGATGGTCAGCAGCGTGGCCGCGAACACCTCGTTCCACGACATGACGAAGGTGAAGATCGCCGAAGCAGCGATGCCGGGCAGCACCAGCGGCAGCACCACACGCATGAACGCCTGGTACGCATTGCAGCCAAAGACTTTGGCCGCCTCCTCAAACTCGCGCGGGATGCTGGCGAACACGCTCGACACGACCAGGACGGTCGTGGGCAGCGTCAGGGCGGTGTGCATCAGCGCCACGCTGTACACCTTGTCGAACATGCCCCACTCGATGAAGGTCACCGCCAGCGGCACCGCCAGAATCACGATAGGAAAGGCGCGCACGGCCAGGATGCCCAGCCGGTACGCATCGCGGCCCACGAAGAAATAGCGCGAGATGGCATAGCCGGCGGGCGCAGCGATGAGCGTGGACATCGCCAGCGTGATCACGGCGACCACAATGCTGTTGCGCGTGCCGTCAATGATGCCCGGCTGATCAATGAAGAACTGCATCGTGTCCGTCGTGAACGGGATGGGCGCCATCTGTTTGGGGAAGCCGTACACATCGTCGCGCGTGCTGAAGGCCATCGTGCCGATCAACCAGATCGGCAGCAGAATCCAGAGCGCGATCAGGATCGCCAGCGCGTAGACGCCGGCCCGGCGAAGCTGCTGCCGCCGAAGAGCGCGGCGCTGTACGGGGTCGAGGGCGCGGGTGGTCATTCTCTGGCTGCCTCCTCTTGGGTGCGGACGGTGCGCAGGTAGAACACGGCGAAGGCCAGCGAGATCAACATGATGAAGCCGGCATAGGCGGCGGCCATGTTGGGGTTGTTGAAGCCGCTGTCGCCGGGGTCGTACCAGCGATAGGTCTCGTAGGCCAGCACGGTCAGCACACGCCCGCCGGTGATGGCCACCACCACGGCGAACACTTGAAAAGCCAGGATCGTGCGCAGGATGAGCGCCACCTGCAGGCTGGGCTTGAGCAGCGGCAGCGTGATGTGGCGCAGGCGCTGCCACAGGCTGGCCCCGAATAGCTCGCCCGCCTCCAGGTATTCGCGCGGGATGGCCTGCAGGCCCGACACGACGATGACCATGACAATGGACGTGGCGCGCCAGACCTCGGCCAGCACAATGGCCACGATCAGCCAGTGCTGGTTTTCGGCGGAGAGAAAGATATACGGCTGGTCAATGAGTCCCAATTGCTGGAGAAACGTGTTCAAATAGCCGCGCTGAGTAAAGATCGTCACCCAGACCAGGCCGGCGGCCAGGTCGGAGATGCCCAACGGAATGGCGTAGATATACAGGAAAAGGCTGTTGCCCCGCAGTTGTGATTGCAGCACCAGGGCCATGGTGATGGCCAGCACGAACTGGATCGGCAGAATGAACACGATCAGCAGCAGCGTGGTTTGCAGCGCCTCGCGGAAGCGATAGTCGTTGATCATGCGCTCGACGTAATCGAGCGTCCACTCTTTCGCGCCCTCCCCGCTGACCACACGGGCCGTGTCTGACTCCGTGCGCGACTTGATGAACAGGTTCTTCTGGTGCACCCAGCCCTCGATCGGCTCGCCGCTCTCGGTCTCGCTGGCGATCTTGAACCAGTAAACCGGGCGCGTGCGCCCGCTGGCGAGCGTCTCGTCCTGTCTGATACGATCCACCACAGCCACGTCTACCTGCATCTCCAGGTGCCCGACGACATCGGCCTTCTCTTCTGGCTCGCTGAGCACAGGCAGAATCTGGCTATCGCGCACGAAGGCCAGTTGCAGCGAGCGCACCATCGGCCAGGCGAAGAACACAGCCAGGTAGATAAACGAGGGCAGGATCAGCAGATACGGTGCAAAATTGAACCTGAGTCTCTTCATCTTCATCGTGCGCCGCCTTTCTGCTCAAGATGATAACAGGGGGAAGAAACCGGTTCTCTTCTTCCCCCTGTTAAGGAACTTAACTTACCAACGTCGCGCCCGTGCAGGCAGGGCTACTGAAGCTGGCAGGCCCCTTCGCTGGGCGCGTCGGGCGGCCAGCAGGCCGCGCCGGTCTCGTCCAGCAGCGTCTGCAAGCTGGCGCCTTCCTGGTCGAGCACCGTCTGGATGTCTTCGCCGTTCAGCACGATGCGCGTGAAGGCGTTGCGGAAGATCTCGTTGATCTCGCCGCCGCGCGCGCCCAGGCCCACCGGCAGCAGCGCCGGCAGCGCGTCGGGCGAGTTCGCCTGCGCCGCCACAGCCGCCGCCTCGATGGCCACGCCCGCCGACAGGTTGGCAGTGTCAACACCACCCACGACCGGGAAGAAGGCCAGGTCTTGCAGCACGCGGGCCTGCGTCTCCGGCGTGAGCATAAACTTCACCAGCGCCTCAGCGCCATCCGGGTTGGGGGCTGTGTAGGGGATGCCGAAACCGACCACCACCGGCATGAAGCCGAGACCCGCCGGGCCTGTCGGGGCCGGGAAGCCGACGAACTCTTCTGGCTTCTCGTTGAAGGCGTTGATCAGGCGCGCGGTGTGGTCAAAAGCGACCAGCACTTCGCCCGCCAGCAGCGGCTCCTGCATGAACTCATAGGTGATGGACTGCGGGTGGACATAGGGCCACAGGTCGGCCTTGAACCACTCCCACATGGCTACGGCGTCCGCGTTCTTGAAGCCGGTCACCATGCCGCCGGTGAACGACGGGTACAGGTACCCTTCCAGGAAGCGGTGGAACAGGCCGGCAACCGGCAGGCCAAGCTGGGCTTCGCCAGTGGCGTCGTACAGGTTCTTGGCCCAAGCAGCCAATTGCTCCCAGGTCAGAGCGTTGATGTCGGCCCCTTCCGGCAGGTACTGGAGGGCATCCACATGGGCGGCCATGATGTAGGTCGCCTGCATCCAGGGGATGTAGTACTGGTAGTCCTCGGTGCCCAGCTTGCCCAGTTCAACAAACGCGGCGGGCAGCTCAACCTCGGCCTCGATCTCGGCCAGCAGGTCGCTCAGGTCGAAGAGCAGGTCTTCCTGGGCCAGTACCGGGAACGTGCCGTGCAGCGCGCCCACCAGGTCCACTGTACCAGACCCGGCCTCGGCCTCGGCCTTCAGCAGGTCAATCATCGGGCCTTCTTCGCTGGGCACAAAGTCCACCTCGCCGAAGTCGGCCAGGATGGCCCGCGCCTTGTCGGTCTCTTCGACGATGTTGAACTGCGTGGAGAAGAAGGTGACCTTGCCATCCTGGGCGGAAACGCCCACTGCGCCGGCCAGCAGGACCACCACCAACAAAACCCCTATTGCGCGGAACTTATGACGATTCATGCTATTCTCTCCTGTTTTGGGCTGTACGTAACCACTATGCTACGCGACGTGCTCCACGAAACTGAGATGGGTCCGTGCTCCCTGGTCACCTCCTTGACACAACTGCTCACCGAGAGGGGGGTGTGCCGCTGGACTGTCTCACAATTAGCTCTGGAACCAGCAGCACGTGCGCCTCGTCCAGCGGCTTCTGACGGATAACACAAATCAGCATGTCCAGCGCCCGCCGCCCGATGTCGTAGATCGGCTGGCGGACCGTCGTCAGCGGCGGATCGGTGAAGGCCGCTGTGGGAATGTCATCGAAACCGGCGACGGCCACATCGCGCCCCACGGCCAGCCCGCAGGCCCGGATCGCCTGCATGGCCCCGATGGCCATCGCGTCGTTGCAGGCGACGATAGCCGTTGGCGGGGAGGGAAGATCGAGCAGGCGCTGCGCCACCACGTGCCCGCCCTCTTGCGTGAGGTCGGACTCCACGATGTACTGCTCGGCCAGGGCAATGCCGGCCTCGTTCAGCGCGCGCTGGTAGCCCTCGAAGCGCGCAGTGGTGAAGGCCAGCTTGCGCGGCGACAGAATCATGGCGATGCGCCGGTGCCCGCGCTCGATCAGGTGCCCGACCAGGTGATACACGCCGGTCGCCCCGTCCACGTCAATGTACGGGTAGTCGTTGGCGTTCGAGCGCCCGAAAGCGACGAACGGGTGATGGGCCTCCTTCAGAAAGGCGATACGCGGGTCGTCGGCCAGCACGCGGGCCAGCACCACGCCATCAATGCGGCTGCTGGCGACCATGCGTCGGTAGGCGCTGAGTTCCTCTTCGCCCGGCTGCTGGGCCGAAAGCAGCAGGTCATAGCCATACTCGGCGGCCTGGCGGCCCACGCCAGAGAGCAGTTCCATGAAGAACGGGTCGGAAAAGTACGAAGTGAGCGGGATGACCATCCCGATGGTGTGCGTCTGCTTGCTGCGCAGATGGCGGGCGGCGAGGTTGGGCTGGTAGCCGAGGCGTTGGGCAATGGCTACGATGCGGCGGCGGGTGTCTTCGTTAACATCGTCGTACCCGGCCAGCGCCCGTGAGACTGTGGTGATGGAAAGGCCCGCTTCTTCAGCAATCGTCTTAAGTGTAACTTTCATCGCGTCATCCAAAACGTTTTGGATAGATGTTCTTACCATAATCCAAAACGTTTCGGATGTCAATTCATTTAGTATTGAGATGCGCGAGAAAGAATTGGCTGGCCGCACTCTTTCTCAACTATTTGATTGATTTCTCCCTCACGCCAGCAGCGCCCGCAGCCTGGACTCCAGCACTTCATACGAGAAATGCGCCTGCCCCACCGCGTAGTTGTGCGCGACGATGCGCGCCACTTCCGCCGGATCGTCGAGCAGAGCCAGCACGTCGCGCACCGTCTGCGGCGTCACGTCCTCGCGAATTTCCACCGCGCGCACGCCCGCCGGCTTGATGTCCGAGCGGTACGCGGTGTACGCATTGACGACCAGCGGCTTGCGGAAGTAGAGCGTCTCGATCAGGGCATTGCCGAAGCCCTCATACGAACTCAGGTAGGTCACGAAGTCGGCGTGCGGGTAGATGTCCCACAGCGTGTAGGTGCGCCGCCCGTCCTGCACGCCGCGCCGCTCCACGATGCGGTCGCCGATGAACAGGGCGCGGATGCCCGCCGTCTCCACCTGGCGCAACAGCCAGTCGTAGTACGAGCCGGACTCGTCGCCCGCGTAGCCGGTGACGACCAGGACGTAGCGGTGCCGGGGGTCGCCCTCGCTCAACTGGCGCACCAACTCCACCGCCCGCTCGATGTTCTTGCGACGCACAATGCGCGTCGGCTGGAGGATCAGCCGCTCGTCCGGGGCGATGCCCAGCTCGTCGCGCACGGTCAGCGCGTAGTCGTCCGGCGGCGGGGGCGGGTTGCGGAAGTCGAACACGTTGGGGACGTAGGTCGCGCTCAGGCGGCGGCGCATGAATAGCTCGCGCTGCATGGCCGTGCTGATCACCACGTGGCGCGTGGAAGTGCCCTCAGACGGGAAGGCGGTCAGCAGGATGTCGGGGATGCGGTTGACGATGAAGCGTTCGCGCTCCCAGTAGAAGTCGTGGTGATGGCCGATGGTCGGGATATGCGTCTCGCTGATGAAGTCGCGCAGGGCCACGCCCAGCGCGATCTGCATGGGGATGGCCTGGGCATTCTGGGTGATGATCCAGTCTAGTTGGAAGCGATCCGCGAACTCGTAGAGCGTCGCCTTGAGCCGCGCCGCTGACTCGGCGATGCGCCGGTAGAGCGCCCGCGACTCCTCCGCGCCGCTGAAGGCTTCGTCATGCAGGGCGACCGCCTCCGGGTCCTGGAAGTGGAAAGGCGGCGCTTCCAGGCCCGGCTGGGCGTACTCGCCCAACTCGCCCGCGCAGAAGTATGGTTCGTGGCCCAGCCGCCGCAGCACTTCGGCCCACTTATTGATCTCCAGCGAAACGCCGTCCAGCCCGGCGATGCGTGTGGCGACGAATCCAATACGCATGGGGTTCGCTCCTGTGTGGGGTCGTCAGTGGTCAGTGATCAGTTGTCAGTCTTCAGTTGTCGGTTTGGGGTTGGCAGTTCTCAGTTGTCAGTGTGGTGCTCTGAGATACCCTACCCTGACACCCGTTCGCTGACAACTGATCACCGAAAACTGATCACCATGAACTGCTCACTGAAAACCGATCACTGATCACTCCCCTACTGGCTTGAGCCAGGCCACCTGGTACGGCTCTAGCATCAGCGGCGCGGCGGGCGCTATCTCTTGCCCGCTCAGCGCGTCACAGTAGGCGCGGACGCCATCCAGCGGTACGCCGGCCAGGTCTACGGTGATCGGCCCGTCGGAGACATTGGTCAGGGCGACGACGTGCTCAGCGCCGTCCGGCGACGTGCGCAGCAGGGCGAAAACCGCCGGGTGCAGATCGAGCACCTGCTGCGCGCCGTTGGGGTGAAAGGCGCGCTCGCTGGTGCGGCGGGCGATCAGGTCGCGGTAGGCATAAAAGACGTAGCTGCGCAGCGACCCTGGATCGTCCAGCGCGGCCTCCACCGCGTCGCACCACAGCTTCTCGCGGTTGATCGTGCGCAGCGCCCCCGTCTGGGCCACGCCTTCGTTCCAGTTGCGCGAGCCAAGCATGCTGTGGATATAAATGCCCGGCACACCGACGAAGGCCAGTTGGATCGCCTGCGAGGCAAGGAAGCGCCGCGCCTGCAGCACCAATGGCTCGCCGCCCGCCGGGTCGGAGAGTGCGTCGAAGTAGTTGATGTTTAGCTCATAAGGGCTGCGCGTGCCATCGCTGTTGGTCTTGAAGGACACGTCGCCGCCGTGCGCGCGCGCCCGCGCCACCAACGCGGCCACCTCCTCCGGCGACAGAATCCCCTCGACCGGGCGCACCCCGATCCCATCGTGCGACGCGGTGAAATTGAAGAACGAGGTCTGCTCAGAGACTTTCTCCAGCCCTGCCGCCCACTCGCTGAATTTGGTGGCGTCGCCGGTGGCGAAGGTGTGCAGCAGCAGCGGCGGCAGCGTGAATTGGTAGACAAGCTGGGCTTCGTCGGTGCCGTCGCCGAAATACGAGACGTTCTCGGCGTGGGGGACGTTCGTCTCGGTGATCAGGGCCACGTTCGGCGCCACCTCGTCGAGGATGTCGCGGAAGAGGCGCACGACCGCGTGTGTCTCCGGCAGGTGAATGCAGCCCGTCCCGATGGTCTTCCACAGGTAGGCGATGGCGTCCAGACGGATCATGCTCGCGCCGTGCGCCACGTAGAACAGCAGCACGTCCACCATCGCCAGCAGCACGTCCGGGTTGGCGAAGTTGAGATCGATCTGGTCGCTGCTGAAGGTCGTCCACACGTGGCGCACGCCGTTCGCCGTCTCGACCGCGCTGAGCAGCGGCAGCGTGCGCGGGCGGACGACGCCCGACAGGTCGGTGGCCGGGTCCACGCTGATGAAGAAGTCCTGGTAGGCCGGGTCGCCGGCCAGGAAACGCTGGAACCAGACGCTGCGCGCCGAGACGTGGTTGATCACCACGTCCACCATCAGCTTGAAATCGCCCGCCAGCCGGTCTACGTCGCCCCAGTCGCCCAGGTCGGGGTTCACGGCCAGGTAGTCAATGACCGAGAAGCCGTCATCGGACGAATAGGGGAAGAAGGGCAGGATGTGCACCGTCGAGACGACTCCGGCCAGCCTGCGCCGCAGGAAGCCGTGCAGCGTCTTGAGTGGTGCTTCGCCCGGCGCGCGCAGCGAATCACCGTAGGTGATCAGCACGACATCGCGCTCGGTGAAGCGTTCCTGGGGGGCGACGGGCCGCTGCGACAACTGGGGATGGCGGGCGCGGAAGTCCGCGAGCCGGGCAAGCAACCGCTCCAGACAGGCGGCGCCGCGCTGCGGGCCGTAGAGGAAGGTGAGCTTTTCGTGCGCGCGTTGAGTGATTGCCATCGGTCCGTTCGTTCTGTGTGCAGGCGAAAGGCACTATTGAGCCTGTATAAGGTTGGGCCTAGCATACGGTGTGGACGGACAGAAGTCAAGGCACTGCGCGACCCAGGGTGCGTACAGAACCTGTCAGGCGGGTAGGGGTGCTGCTCTGCTGCGCCCCCGTAGGGGCGTATTGCCATACGCCCCTACGGACCTCACCCTGGCTCCGCGCTCACGTCTGGCGCGGGGGCACGAGTCCGCGTTCGCGGCCCAGCATGTCGAGCACAATCGCCGACCAGCTATGCGGCGTGGACCCCAGGCCCTGCCCCGTCAGCGGGTGGTAGTACTCCCAGAAGCCTGTCTGCGCCACCAGCGCCAGGCTACGCCCGGCCAGCTCGGAGGCCAGCACCGCGTACCCATAGCGCCGCAAGCCCATATAGATCAGCCAGTTGACGCTCAGCCAGACGTTGCCGCGCCAGTAGCGATCGGGCACGAACGCCAGAGAGTCCGTCGGCGAGGTCGGCACGGGGAAGCGCGGCCAGTGACGCGGCTGGCGAAGCTGCGCCACCAGGCGCTCGGCCTGTGCCTCCGTCAGGCAGCCGCCGAACAGGGCGACGACCTGCGCCGCGCTCTCCTGCACGACGGGCTGCTCGTCCGCGCCGTCCAGATCGTAGGGCGAGCCGTCGCGCACCATCTTGCGCTGGAACGCCTCGCGCACCTGGGCCGCGCGCCCGCGCCATTCCGCAGCTTCCTGGGGACGATCCAGCGCGGCGGCCATCTCGCCAAGCGCCTCCAGATCGGCGACGCGGATCGCGTTGTAGTCCACCGGCTCGACGCAATACAACCCTGCGCCCAGCAACGCGCCCGCATCGCAGCCAGACTCGACCACGCGCGCAGCGAGCGCCAACCGTGCCAACCGCCCCTGTTCGTAGGTCATGTCGTGCGGCAGGCCCATCGCCCAATCCCAGCGCGGCGAGGCATCCCAGCCTGACTCCCAGGGGTGGATCAGACACACCAGCCCATCGCTGTCGGGGTCGCGCCGCCGCTCGAACCAGGCGTGATAGGCGCACAGCGCGGGGTAGAGTTCGGCCAGGAAGGGCACGTCGGGGGCATCGGCATGGAGCAGCATGGCCGTCACCGCAATCAGCGGCGGCTGGGTGATCAGACTATGATCCGGGCGGCCCCACAACCGCTCGGAACCGCCCCACCGCGAGATCATGTGCGGGATCATCCCTGCATCCGGCCCATCCTGAACCTGGGCGGCGACCAGCGCGCGCAGTTCGTCGCGGGCCATCGCCAGGTCGAACCAGCGCCAGGTCAGCGCGTGGAAGCAGGAGTCCCACAGGAACTGGTGCACGTAGGCGGTGTGCGCGGTCGGGCTGGTCGCCGGGGCAGTGTAGCGCCAGCCGTCCCCCTCGATGCGGTTGCCGCGCAGCAGCGCCGCCGACTTCGCCACCCACTCATCCCAGTTCGCTGAGGCGATCACACTCATGACACCCTCCTGTGGTTCGGCTCGCGCCAGGGCGATCATATCGTGCGGCCTGCGCGCCGGCGAAACGTGCGACGCGGGGGGTCCACGAACGAGTTGGTAGGCAGTTGTCGAAAGCCCCCATCCCCCGCCCCCTTCCCCCAGCAGAGCTAGGGGAAGGGGCGAGCGGCTTGCGAGATCGTCCCCCCTCTAGCTTCGCTGGAGGGGGGATTGAGGGGGGAGGCATTCAGCGAGCATTCCCGAACTTTCCCAGGCGACAGGTCGTTCGTGGACCCTGCGCAGGGGAGCGCACGTGGGCCGTCAGCGATTCAGTGGGCGCTGAGTGCAATAATATCTTGTAGGGGCGTATGGTCATACGCCTCTACAGACAACCAGACTTCCGAAGTTTTGAAAACTTCGGAAGTCTAGCCTGGGATCTAGCTACCGGACACTTGAACAAATGAGCGAGGGCTAGCCAATTTCCACAACCTCGATAAGGTTAAGGTACCACCCAAAAACCTGTCGAGGAGCCGTGAGAAATGATGTCTAAC